>JACCDH011411420.1_pt1 | contig 15058 bp, 15 predicted proteins | sample 7442481 | NCBI WGS metagenome assembly JACCDH01 (sample SAMN15323433, study PRJNA562643) | freshwater metagenome | isolation source: river surface water | place: USA:Blue River Watershed | collected 2017-08-15
AAAGTATTAAAAGGAAAAGAGCGAAAAGTCTACTTAACATTAGTATTAAAAGAATTTAATGTTTTCATTAACCCTTCTTTAGCAGATAATGGCAATGGTTTATTAATAGCTGTCTTTATTTTTTTATTTGAAACGATATATGTTTCAGTTAATTTATTTAATCTTTCGGAGTTTAGTGGCAATTTTAATAAATCACCTAGTTTGGAAAAAAGCTTAATTGCTGATTTTGGAACATTCCAAATGTGGTATTTTTTACCTTGACTCTCTGCAATTAACTTAATAAGATCATTCGTAGCAAATGGTTCATCATCTGCGACATTATATACACCTGAAGGTATTGAATCGTTATTTACAAGTTCATTTATAATGAAACAAAGATTATCAATACTACAGAAAGATCTTTTGTTTTCAAAAGCACCTAATGGCCACGGAAATCCCTTACTTACAATTTTGTATAATAAATTTAAATTACCCTTATTGCCTGGACCATGTATCATACAGGGTCTTAAAATATAAACCCTTTTATCTGCAGGAATTGACTTACTTAAAATATATTGTTCGGAAAGAAGTTTACTTTTCCCATAGTGAGAAATAGGATTAGGGGAATAATTTTCAGTTAGTACAGATTCTAGTGTATCGGCCGCTGCTTTAACAGAGCTAATTGTAATGAAAACTTTAGCATAAGATGATAAAAAAGCATCAAACAGCTTTTTAGTAAGTTCCGTATTAACTGTATAATATTCGCATGGGTCTGAAACGTTTTTTAGGTCGTGAGCTTTTCCAGCAAGATGTATTATTGCAAATTCATCATTTAGTACTATTTCTTGATCAAGCTGATACCTAATAGATTTTTTTTGTATATCAAAGGATTTTAAATACCCGACTAAATTGAGGCCAACGAAACCAGAAGAACCAGTAATAACAATTTTCATAATTCACATTGCTTTAATGCAATTATATTTATCACTTTTCTCTCATTATCAAAAAACCAACCCCATTTATTAAAATATTTAATCATAGAAGTTATAAATATTTTAAAAAGTTTAAAACTTTTATTAGCACCGCCCTCATAACCATGATATACAGAAACCTTAGGGAAATAAATTGTTTTATATTGTTGATGCATTCTTCGAGATAAATCAAAATCTTCAAAGTACATGAAAAATTTTTCATCATACATTCCAATTTCTTTTATTGCATCTAATCTCAAAAGTGTGAAACATCCAGAAATTATGGGTACATTAAGATTTATATCATTCGAATAATCTCTTAATTCATATTTAGATATAAAGCTTTTATGGCTTGGATCAATTTTTTTAATTTTTCTTCTAAAAATCCAAAAGGGGTTAGGTAATAATTTTGGTAAAAATTGAATTGAACCATCAAGATTCAATATTTTTGGCATCATCATACCTACATCTGGATTTTCTTCTAAATAATTAATCATTGGTGTTAAAATATCTGTTTCTATCTTAATATCTGGATTAATAATGAAATGGTATTTTGATTTTGTAGCTATACTATTAATTATGGCGATATTATGAGATGCACCAAAACCGGGATTTGAAGGATTATGTATATATTTTATAAATTTATAATTAGAAAAATGTTGATCTAATTTATTTTCTTTTGAATTATCAATAACAATGAGATCTACGATAACATTATTTTTTAGAAATAAAAAATCTAAAAGATTTTTTATTTCTAAAAAATTGGTTTCATATAATACGATACTAGCAGTTATCATTAGCAATGATGATAATTTGTTTAATAAGTTGATAATTTTTTCAGGATTTCCAAATATTTTAAGCCATTTTTTTCATCAGGTTCTAAATATGCACCCTCAGACCATTCATTCCAAGCATTAATAAATATTAAATTATTTGGATCGTCAGAATAAATTTCTAAAAGATTTATAATTAATTTTTCGAATTTATCTGGGGTGACATTCTTAAAATATCTAGCTTTGTCTCGATATCTTGCAGTGTTATCCCAATCTGGAATAACTGATTGATAAATTTTAATTTTATTATTTTTATCTGCTTTCGCAATATTTATTAATAAATCGCAAAATTTATTATAGTCATAACTCAACTTGTTTTGGTATTTGAACATTAATTCGCCAATTAATATTTGATGTTTTTCCGGAAAAGAACGTAAGGTTTTTTCTAGAAATTGTAGAAATTTGCTTTTTTTATTTAAAGTGTTAAACAAACTTCGAGGTTGAAAGCGCATATAAGAATCGAAATTTACAAACGTTTTATTTGTTTCATAAGCTTTTATACCAATAAAATGTATGCCTTTAAGGCCTTTAGATTTCGCCAACTCTTGAAAATATATTACAAAATCATCTACATCTGGAAATATATCAGGCCTATAAATACAAAAAACAGGCTTGTCTTCAATACAAATATAATTGGGGTCTGAAAAAAACTGATACAAATATTCAAAGTGATTAGACCATTCAACTTTATCATATTTGTGATTTTGCTCTATTAAAATCTCATTAAATTTTCCATCCCAACGTTTGGTCCAAGTTTCATTTGCCCAAGTGATACAAAATTTTAAATTTTTATTTATTTTCTTAAATTTTTGTATGGGTTTCTCTAATAGAAGTTTCCCGTTAAACCAATAGTGATAAAAATTAAAACCATAAATATTATGAGAAATCGCCAAATCTATTTGAGATTGTATTGTAGATTCTTTACTTTGATCATAATAATTTGAATTTAACGGAACTCTAGGTTGATAATGATTCTTTTCAAGGGGTTTTGCACTTTTTACTCTATCCCAATCAGTATATTTTTCACCCCACCAAGTATCATTTTCTGGAATTTGATGTAATTGAGGAAAATAAAAAGGAACAAATTTATTTTTCATATTTATATAATATATTCATAATTGGGTTCAAGGATTTTATTAAAATACCTTTAAAACCAAATAGCTTATAAACTAATTTTAAATTATCTTTTTTAAAAGCAATATCAATTATACTACTTGATTTTCCCTTAATACTATACTTAGCTATTTGATAATTAATAAATTCGAAATTATACTTTTTTGAAGCCCAAAGGTTTAAATTTAAAACATAGTCTGCTAATAATGAGAATTTTGTATCGAAAGTATATTCCCTAAATATATTAGCAGAATAAAACATGCCTTGATGATATAAATTTCTATTCATTAATTTAAATAAATTAAACTTTCCGCCTTTTATTTTATTGGTTTCTTTCTCTATAATATTCCCATAGTAGATTGTATTTTCTTTTATTAATATTGTTGAAAGTCGTTGATATGGTATATTAATTTCATCATCAGCACCTAAAAAATAAATAAAATTACCTTTAGCATAGGTAATGCCTTTATTCATAGCATCATAGATACCCTCGTCTTTTTCAGATATTATTTTACTAAAAAAAGATTGATATTTGGAAATAATTTCAAGTGTACTATCGGTGGATTTTCCGTCAATAACTATAATATCGCATAACTCATAACCATTAAAGATTAAACTCTTAATCGCGTTTTCAAGAAATTTTTCAGCATTATAAGTAACAATAATTATTGTTAATAAATGTTTAGGCATGAATATTATTGTTATTTCTATTTGACAAAAAATAAGCTATGATAAATAATAGAGGAGTAATAGTCATTATATTAATTAGGTCAGCCAAACCATTTTGAAAATCAGGTTCTAGATTCAATGCAAAACCTAACAATAAAAAATAAATTAAGCACCCTATAATATTTTTGGGTAGTAACGTGTATAGTCTATTCCTTATAAAAGAGGCTAAAACCCCAATAATCATACAATATATTGGAGAATAAATAATCCCAAAATAAATATAACTAAATACATTCATTCTGGGATTAGGTCCCCTAAATTCAACTAATGGTTCGTGATAGTTCATTAAAAAAAAACCTATTGGGCCTGGAACAGAGCTCCTTGGAATTATACCAGTTAAACTTAATGGACTTGAAAACAAGGCAATAAACCAATTTACCGTAGGTACTTTATCTATTATATCATTTGGGTACGCCATAAAATAGACATCTCCAGATTGAGCTATTCTAAATAATAGAAAATAAAATGGATTTGCATCCTTCTCGGATAACATAATTACCACTATTGCAGCTAACAAAGCAAAAATTCCAAATTTTAAAATAAACTTTTTAATTAAAAAAAAACTAGATAAATCCCCCCACCTAAGTGCATACAACGAATAAATAAAAAAAGCATTACCAAAAGTTAAAAATGCACCCTTTGAACCAGATAATATAGAAAATACTAAAATTATAAAAACACTTAATCTTGTAAAAATTTTTAAACCGATTTTTTTATTTTTGAAATAAAAAAAGTAGATAGTTAAAAATATATAACATTTGAAATTAACATCTAATAGTCTCTTTATAAGATTATTTATTCCTCCACTTTCTCCATAAATAGCAAGTCGAGATTCTGAAAATACTGGAATGCCAAATATTTTATAAGAAATTAATTGTAAGGATATCTGGATGAAACCTACTACGATAAATAACCATTTTGCAAAACGAATTTCATTTCCATTAAAATGAATTTTAGTGTTAAAGTTAATTTTTAGTGGCTTAATAAAATTAAAACCAATTAAAAAAGAAATTTGAGTTAATAGAAATGATAGATATAATTTAACACTAACTTGATCAACTAAGAATAAAAATGTTGGAACAGCCACAGCCATTCCGGAAAAAAAAATAGCAAAACTGAAGGGATCAAGAATAGATATAAAATACCTCTTATATGCTAAGTAGTAAACAAAAGATGTTATTACGATTGAGATAAAAAATAAATCCCAATTATTAAATACTAATTTAAAATATGATACAGAATCCATTAATTTGGATTTTCTATAATTTTTTTATAGAGTTTATAATATTGTTCACCAATTGTTTGATAATTGAATTTTTTTGAAAATTTTAGGATATACTCAGGAGACAATTTAATTTTAGAAGCTTCTTTTATTGCAACAGATAGACTATTAGAGTCATATGGTTCTGCAAGAAATCCATTTACTTTATTATCTATAATGTCAAGAAGGCCTGATGTATTAAAACAAGCAACTGGAGTACCGCAAAGAATAGACTCTAATGCTACTAAACCAAAACTTTCAAAATATGAGGGAACAACTGTTACATCTGCAGCTGAATAAATATTATTCAAATCGTTTATAGAATTTATATACCCTAAATATAAAATCTTTAGACTATTGTTTACAATTTCTGTCCTGGGTCGTTCATCACCAAAAAACAAACAGATGATTTTTTTATTTGACTTTGTAATATGTTTTATCGCTTCAACTAATAAATTATATCCTTTTAGATTATCGTTTAAAAAATTAACTGCACCAAAGGCTACTACTATTGCTTCATCATCATCAATATTAAATTTCTTTTTAGAAACAGACTTATTTCTAATTTCCCAATGATTGATGTCAATCGGATTATTTATTGTATCAATTTCAGAATTTTTCCATAAATAAGACTTCTTCGCTTCAAGAGCAATCCACTTACTTACCGCTACAGGGTAAATGATTTTTTTTGCGAATATTCTTGACTTTCTTTTCCAAGTATACCGATCAAAATCAAACAATTTTAAATTATCTAATTGTTCATAACCGAAAATGAATCTTTCAGATTTGTTAATATCAGTATGTTCTGCACCTAAATACGCCCATTGATCATGAAATGTCCAAATAATTTTTGCTTTTAATTTGGGCAAGTCCTCGATTTTTATTGTTTCATTCCCAATCCAATGCATATGAATTATATCCGGATTTAAGTTATTAAGTTTTTTTACAACTGATGAAGGAAACCAATTTATAGATCTTCCGGATTTATTATCTGACTTCTGTAATAGTTTAACTAATTTATAAGCTACCCTAACTCTTATATAGCACCAAATTTTCTCAATAAAAGTTTGACTAAGTGATAAAACTTCAGGATTATTTTTGTCAACTTTATGTATAACAGCAATTTTAGATTGAACCCCAGATAATTTGGAAACGGAATCATGAATTCGTAGCATTGCTACACTAGCACCTCCATAAATATCTGAATAACCTAAATGAATTACATTTAGTTTTCTCATCTATTAAATAAATGCCTTATATAAGTAACACGTCTTTTTAAAATAAATTTTCTTATAAGATCAACCATAATCAATTTAATGACTGATAATAATCCTCCAAAAAAATATTTTTCATAGATTAAGTCAAAATTTTTGTTGACTATATAAAAGTAAGGGTGTGTTAATGGCAAATCAATTTCTTGAAATTTTTGACTTAAAAAAGGATTATTTATTCGTGTATGGGTAGCATTAATGTCATTGCCTAAATTTTCAATTAAATTCACGCGAGGTACTATAGCAAAACCACTATTAATTGCAGTAGTATAACACCATTGATAATCCCATGTATCTATTTGTCTAATTTCATTTTTATAATTAAGAACTGAGGAATACCATTTCATTCTATTAATGTAAGAAGGATAATAATCAAAATAGTATCTTAAAATATTTGATTCTCTAGCTAAGACGAAATTGCTAATATCAAAATCATATTTTACCCATGACCTTCTCCAGGTCGCCCAACCCCAAATATTCGCATATTTTGAAAAATAATAAGACGTTTCTAAATTTTTTGTTTTATCACTAAATAAATTTGTTCCCGCAATATGCATTATTCTAGTGTCATTAGAATATTTTTCCAAAAGTTCCTCACAATAATAAAAAAATGAATTACTAGGCAAACAATCATCTTCAAGAATAATTCCTTTCTCAACGTTATCAAAGAACCATGTTATAGCACCGGATACTGCATTACCGCATCCAAGGTTCTCATCTCTAAACAAAGTTTTAACTTCGCAATTCCAATCTATATTACTTAATATCCAACTTCTAACCTCTTCAACTTTTATTTTTTCTAATTCATTTCTTGCTCCATCACTTGCTATGAAAAATTTTCTAGGCTTGATATTTTTAATTTGATTGAAAACATTTTTCATAACCTCCATTCTGTTAAAAACTAAAAACAGTACAGGAGTTTCAAAAATATATTCTTTGTTTTCCAATTTTAATTATTTTAAAATGATATGTTTTTTAATTTCTTATACGTTTGAAATGTCAGAACACTTAATTTGGGAAATCTTATACAGATAATAAAAAAGAAATTTATTGTATATATTTTACGAATATTATATAATCTCAAATTGTTTTTCGTAATTATTAAGTCATTATAAGATATTAGCTCGTTAAGAAATTCAAATAAGGTTGCTCTTAAAAATAATTTATAATGATTTTCTTTAAATTTAAGAATATCAATGTCGAATTCTTTAATTTTATTAATTAGATATTTTTCATCATTAAAGAAATTTATAATAAGTAGGGCGTCTTTAACTAAAACAGATTGTTTAATATTTCTATTGTTATTCTCAATTCTTACACTAGCTAAAACCTTGTTAAGATAATATAGATCTCCTTTAATAAATAATACTATGGTACAGATTAAATCTAAATAATTGTTTAAATCTATTTTTTTTTCTCTTATAGTTTGTTCTACTTCTTTCCATACACAATTTCTAATTAGACACCCACCAAAACAAACGTATGAAAGACTTAATAGTCTATTGATTATTTCCTTATTAATAGAGTAAACGCCAGTTTCTTCGTTAAAATATTTCCAGTTATTAGAATCGGGTTTATTTGGCTCAAAATACCTAGCCATACCATGTGAAAATGAAATATTTTCATTTTCCTCCATTTTATATACAAGTTCAGAAATGCAATTAGGATATAACTTATCATCAGAACTTATATAGCAACTGTACTTACCTTTGGCTTGAGTGAAAACATAGAGTAAACTTTCTGACATAGTTAAAAAATATTCTGGCTTAACTATCCTGATTCTACTATCTATATTTTGATATTGTTTTAAGACATCTGCTACGTTATTCGTAGAATGGTTATCAGAAATTACAATTTCAATGTTATTATATGTTTGGGATATTGCACTATCAAGACACTCCCTTAAGAAAGATTCTTTTTGATTGTATGTAGGTATAACAATACTTACTAATGGTGTATTTATCATAATTGAATATTTTTACTAATAAGAAAATTAGATTTTTTTAAAATATTCGAAAAGAAAAATGCAGAAAATAATGAGCACACACCAACTATAAATAATAATAAAAATTCAATCCATCGACTGTATGATGAACTGAATAAAAATATTCTTGCAAATAAAACAACTGAAATTGATGCTAAGAAAGGAATTAGAGTGTCATTGATATACCATTTATAGCTTTCCCCTTTTAAAATCTTTTTATGTATGATAACTGGAGATATTATAAAATACAACAAATTAATTAAAGCCCAAGTGATTGCTCCACCAATAGCACCATATTTCATTGCTAAAAAAATTGTTAAGGGAATCATGAATACTAAAAATATTAAATTCTGATATAAACCAAGCTTTGTCCATCCATGTGATAATGTGAGTAAATATGGTATATTCATCAAACAATTTATTCCAGTGCCAAATGCATAAATGGATGTTATAATCCATGTATTATCAGTTGTAACTTGGCTTTTGGTCCAAATAAAAATCAGCTCCTTGCTAAAAAAAATTAGTAACAATGATGCAGGAAAAACAAATATACTTACGAGCTTGCTAGCTTGATGATATAAATCTTTTAGACCAATTTCATTGCGTAAACTTACTAAGTTGGAAAATTTCGGAAAATAAGACTGTGTTAGTGGTACAATAATTTGATACAACATTAATCCTAACGAACAAGAAATTGTATAATATCCAAAATCTTCCAGTGTTAATATTTTACTAAGTATTATTTTATCAACTTGCGTTAATAATATTGCTGTTAAGCTAATTCCCATCATACCAGCAGCAAATTTCCAAATTTTTTTAAATTCTTCTATTTCAAATCTTGCTTTAGTACCACTTTCGGGTAAATAAAACCAGAGAAAATATCTTAAGGTGAATGCTTGTAAAATATTTACCAATAGAGCCCATCCAAAAAAAACAAGTACCGAATTTGAAATAAATATTAATACTAATACGGCACCTACACTTCTAATAGTGGCAAATGTTATTCTAATAAAGTTTAGTACAACCTGACGCTGTAAGCCTAACAAACCTCCACTATAAAAACTACTAGGAAATTGAAAAATTAAAGACCCGCTTAATAAAATAAATGAATAAGTAATAATGTTTACACTTAAGTTTTTTGGTTGTACCCAATAATGTGCTAAAATTGGAGATAATCCTAGAGCAATTATACCTGCAAATAAAGAAATTACCCAATAAATACTTCCAAGCGTTTTAACTAAATTTCGTATTTGTTGTTCTGTATCTGACAAAACACTTAATCTTGCAATTTCTTTATTTAACGTAGTGCTTAGTCCACTATCAAGTAAAGACAAGACAATTTGCAGACTAGCAAATATGCCAATTAATCCATATGCTTCCGCTCCCAGATATTTGAGATATATTGGGACAAAAATCAGACTCAAAAACGCCCCCCATCCATTTCCTATGAAATTAGCAATGATATTTGCTTTTAAAGATGTAGAAGTAAAAAGTTTCTTTATCAAATTAAATAAAGTTTAAATCTACATTAAAAAATTGCTGTGCATAAATCGCCTTGGACTTCTTTATTTGTAGTTGTCCGGTTTCGAAATTTAAAAAAGCAGTATTATAAGATGGAATATTTTTTTGAAAAATTGTTGTTCTTGTGCTAATTGTTGTTCCATTTCCTATATTACAAGAACCAATAATAGATGAATTTGCAGTCAATGAAACCCCTTTGCCAATTTCTGGATATAAACCTTTATGTGAACCAACAGTACAGCCTTGTAAAGCAATAAAAAAATCGGAGTATTTGGCTTTTCCAAGCATAGTCCCTGTCGAATGAAACAATAAAAAAATATTTGGCAGTTCAGTGTCAAACATACAATCTAAACCATGCAAAGTTTTATTTAGATAATACAGTTTGTTTGCAAGATTACATTTCCCTTTATGTTTATATACCGAATTTGATAAATACCAGATAAACATTACATAGTGATCAGAATACAAGTGATTAAAATATACAATATTGTTATTGAAATAATGTTTAAGTCTAACATGTTTGAAACAGAACTCAATACGTTCTAAAGCTTCGGAAACAATTTCTTTATCATTTATTAAATCAACATGATCTTGGTCCGGAAAAAAATAATTTAATTGTTTTGAAACATAGATTGAAAGTTCTTCTAATGAAAGTGATTGGATCATTTGTTAAAATATATTATTTAATACCCCAAAAATTCATTGGTTCGTAATCTGGATAATCATAAAATCCAAGATTTAGTTTTATACTTTTTTTATTATTTTTCAAATAATTTTCAACAAATTGCTTTACTGTTATAGGAATGCCACTACAGATATTGTATACACCATTTTGCTTTTCCAACACTGTGCTAATTAGCATTTCAACAAGATCATTAATTTCAGAATAATCTCTTACTTGCTCTCCACCACTCATATTAAAATATTCATCTCCATTTTTTATAGCTTTATCCAACTGAGATATTAATGATTTTTCAGATTGACCGGTGCCATAAATATAAAAAAGCCTTAGCCATTTTAGTTGAAACTCGTGTTTAGTTTGTAATTGAATTAGAAATTTTCGTAAAGAATCTTTAGCTATTGCGTAAGGATTTTGAGGATCAGTTGGAGTATCTACGCTAAGAGCCCCTTCTTTCATACCATATTCAAAACACGTACCAGTGATTGTAATATCTTTCATTCCTAGAATCACTAAACTTTTAATAAAATTATATTGTATTAAAAGCTCTTCCTCGAAATGAAACAAATCTTTATAATTTGGCAAACCCTTCCAAGCTAAATGAATGATTTTATTACATTCTACGATTTTTAATAGTTTAGTTTGATTAGAGTATTCATTTAAATTTAATTCTATAAATTCTACCTTATCAAACCATTCAAATTTTTTTGCATTATGTAAATTAGTGCCAGTTACTAAAACTTCAATGTTCTTTTTTAGTAGTATCTCTACAAGATGGCTACCAATGAATCCTGTTCCGCCAATTACCGCAATTTTCATTGTTCTAAAAAATATATAGTTCAGGAACTGCTACAACAAAATTTGCTCCCCAATTTTTAATATACATTAATTGAGCAGAAATTTCATCTTTTAAATTCCATGGCAGTATTACAATATAATCCGGCTTTTCATCCATAATTTTTTGTTCATTATAAACTGGTATATGTACTCCAGGAAGAAATTTATTTTGTTTGTGAGGAGATGCATCTACAACAAATTGTATTAAATCTTTTTTAATCCCTGCAAAATTTAGTAAAGTATTTCCTTTAGCCGCAGCGCCATAGGCAGCTACCTTTTTCCCACTATTTTTGGCTCTTATTAAAAATTCTGTGAAATCATTTTTTACTTTTTCGGCTTTCTCTTGATATTTGGTGTAAACTGCTAACTCATTTAGGCCAAAAGCGATTTCTTTATCAATCATTTTACTAACATTCGAAGAAATGCTTTTTGAATCATCATTTGAATGTTTAGCAAAAATTCGTAAAGAACCTCCATGAGTTGAAACTTCCTCAACATCAAATATAGCTAAGAGATGAGATTCGAAAATTTTAATTATAGAAATTAATGACAGATAAGAAAAATGTTCGTGATAAATTGTATCAAATTGATTTTTATCTATTAATTGTAATAAATGCGGAAACTCAAATGTAATAACTCCATCTTCTTTCAATAATATCTTTAGACCTCCAACAAAATCATTGATATCTGGCACGTGTGCAAGTACATTGTTGCCTAACAATAAATCTGCTTTTTTGCCTTCTGATGCAAGTTTTGTTGCCAATCGAATTCCAAAAAAATCAACCACAGATTCAATTCCCTTTTTTTGAGCTTCTGCAGCTGTATTTGCTGTAGGCTCGATACCTAAAACTGGAATGTTTTTTTCTTTAAAATATTGTAACAGATATCCATCATTACTCGCAATTTCAATTATTTGAGATTCCTTGTTAAATCCAAATCTTTTCAACATCATTTCAGTATATGCCTTTGCATGAGCTAGCCAGCTTGTAGAAAAAGATGAAAAGTAAGCATAATCGGAACTGAATATTTCATCGTGTTTTGCAAACTCGTCAATCTGAACAAGAAAGCACTCTTCACAGACCATAATTTTTAATGGATAGAAGGTCTCAGGTTCATTTAATTCACTGTGTTTTAAAAAAGAATTAGAAGGAGGACTAAAGCCTAAATCTACAAACTCATTTGTTAACTCATTTTTGCAAAATCTACAATTCATAGTTTTATACCTTTAAAATTTTTATCAATAGTTGGATATAATGTATCCTTTTTACTTACATTAACGACAGGCAATGGCCACTCTATACCTAGTGTATTATCATCATGTTTAATTCCAGAATCGGCAACAGAATTATAAAATTGTGTATGATGATAAATTAATGCACTGTTATCTTCTAATACTTGAAATCCGTGTGCAAATCCTTCGGGTATCAATAAAGATGTCATTCTTTTTGAAGAAAGTTCAATTCCAAAATGTTGTAAGTATGTTGATGAGCCTATACGTATATCAACCACAACATCATATATACTTCCTTGAATACACCTTATTAGCTTTGTTTCACAAAATGGAGATAATTGATAGTGCATCCCTCTCACCGTGCCCTTTGATAAATTAAATGAATGATTAAATTGAACAAATTCTTTTTCAAAACCAATTTTCTTAAACTCTTCTTTGCAAAATGTCCTAGCAAAAAATCCTCTTTGATCTTCTATTATATTATGTTGTATAATAATCAACCCATCCAATTCTGTTTTAATAAATTCCACTAGCTATTTAAATATTCTTTTATATGAGAAAATGTCAATACATCATTGTTCGAATAGTAAGATTTATACCATTCAATAGTTTTCTCAATTGCTGTTTGTGTATCCCACTTTGGTTTCCAACCAAGTAGAGTCAAGGCCTTAGAATTGTCAAGTTTTAGAAGTGCTGCTTCATGAAAATCTACTAAAGGTTTCTCAAATTCTATATTAATTTCATTCCAAATTTTCTTCGAAATATTTGACACCTCTTTTACTGTTAGTGATTCATGAGAGTATGGTGCAAAATTCCATGCATCTGCAAACTCAGATTGTTCATTTATTAATTTTTCACCAAGCATTAAATATCCAAAGAGACAATCCAACACGTGTTGCCAAGGCCTAATTGATTCGGGATTTCTTATCTTAGTTACCCTATTTTCTGTTGTCGCCCTAACAATATCAGGAATAAGCCTATCTGCGCTCCAGTCTCCTCCACCAATTACATTACCTGCTCTTGCAGTAGCAATAAGCTTATCATGTGTTTTTTTATAGTCTAATTTGTTAAAAAAAGACTGCTGATACGATTTTACAAGTAGTTCAGAACACGCTTTTGATGAACTATAAATATCATATCCACCAAGTTTATCTGTCTCACGGTATGGATGCGCCCACTCCTTATTTTCATATACTTTATCAGTCGTTATTATTACAACGGCCTTAACTGATGGACAGGATCTTACCGCCTCCAATACATTCAATGTCCCAATTACATTAGTATTATATGTATTTAAAGGGTTTTTATAAGATTCTCTTACTAATGGCTGAGCTGCTAAATGAAAAACAATATCTGGCATATAATTTTTCATACATTGCTTCAAATATGTCGCGTCACATATATCTCCTATTATAGATTCATTTTGAGAGTTTAGTATATTATAATGAGATGGATTTGAATTTGGAGAAAGTGAATACCCCATTTGTTCAGCACCTATAGAATTTAATAAACTCGACAACCAGGAACCTTTAAATCCCGTGTGACCTGTAATAAAGACTTTTTTATTTTTATAGATTTCTAACATATTTTACCAAGTTTTCCATTCTGCTTTTCCTGTTGACCACATTTCTTCTAATTCAATTCTGTCTCTCAATGCATCCATACATTTCCAAAATCCATTATGTTTGTATGCAGCCAGTTGAGAGTCTTTTGCAATCTCCATTAATGGTCCTTTTTCCCATTGAATATCTTCCATATCCCCTTCTAAATAATTAAATATTTGTGGCTCAAGTACAAAAAAACCTCCATTAATCCACATTCCATCTCCGTGTGGCTTCTCTTGAAAATGATCCACAATTCCATTTTCAGAAATTTGAATATTACCAAACCTACCTGGAACTTGAATGCTAGTAAGTGTAGCAAGTTTCCCATGCATTTTATGAAAATTCAATAACTCATTAATATTTATATTTGCTAGACCATCACCATAAGTAAGCATAAATCTTTCACCTTTTAAGTGATGTTGAATGCGTTTAATTCTTCCTGCAGTATTTGTATTTAAGCCAGTGTCTATTAAAGTGACTTTGAAAGATTCCGAATTAGAATAATGGACATCAATTTTATTGTTTGCTAATTCAATTGTAATATCTGAGTTGTGCAGATAATAATTATAAAAATATTCTTTTATATATTTTGCTTTATATCCTAGACATAAAATAAAATCATTAAACCCATTTTGTTCATATATTTTCATAATATGCCATAAAATGGGCTTCCCGCCAATTTCTACCATAGGCTTAGGCCTTGCCTCAGTTTCTTCCATTAAACGTGTGCCCAAGCCACCTGCTAATATTACAACTTTCATGATATTAAAATTTATTGAAGATAAATTAAAACTAATCGAATATGTTTTGTGCAAAAATTAATTAAACTCTTTAGGAAGTTTATTCCACTCGCTTGGTGGCAATGCTTTAAAGTAATCGTATGTTTTTTGTAAACCTTCTGCACGATCTACTTTAGGTGCCCATCCTAAAATGGTTTTTGCTTTAGTGATATCCGGCTGTCTTTGCTTTGGATCATCCACAGGTAATTCCTTGTACACAATCTTCACAGTCGACCCAGTTAACTTCAACACTTCCTCTGCAAAAT
>JACCDH010574544.1_pt1 | contig 15057 bp, 10 predicted proteins | sample 7442481 | NCBI WGS metagenome assembly JACCDH01 (sample SAMN15323433, study PRJNA562643) | freshwater metagenome | isolation source: river surface water | place: USA:Blue River Watershed | collected 2017-08-15
AACTTGTTAAAATCAGAGATCTTTTCAATAAATAAATGAGACAGCTTAAAATATCCAAACAGTTTACCAATCGTGAGAACAAATCACTTGATAAATATTTAAATGAAATTTCCAAAGTGCAGATGATCGATGCACAAGAGGAGGTTGAACTGGCAAGAAGAATTCGCGAAGGCGATCAGGCTGCTCTTGAAAGATTGGTGAATGCCAACTTAAGATTCGTGGTGTCTGTTAGTAAGCAGTACCAGAACCAGGGTTTAACTTTGGGCGATTTGATCAACGAGGGTAACTTAGGTTTGATTAAAGCGGCCAAGCGTTTCGACGAAACCCGTGGTTTCAAATTTATCTCTTACGCCGTATGGTGGATCCGTCAGTCTATTTTACAGGCTTTGGCTGATCAATCCCGTATCGTGCGTTTACCGCTGAACAAAGTTGGTTCCATCGGTCGTATCAGCGCTGCTGCTGCTAAATTGGAGCAAGAGTTTGAACGCGAACCTACTGCTGAAGAAATCGCCACGGTATTAGAAATTCCAATCATTGAAGTAGAGAATGCCTTGAAGTCAAGCGGTCGTCACTTATCGATTGATGCGCCTTTAACAGAAGGTGAAGACAATACTTTATTGGGTGTTTTGGATAACAACGACGAGCCTAACCCGGATGTGCCTTTAATGAACGAATCTTTGCAAAAAGAAATCAACCGTGTGATCTCTACGCTAAGCGAAAAAGAACGTGATGTGTTGAGATACTATTACGGTCTCGATGGCGGTCCCGCTCACACCTTAGAAGACATCTCAGAAAAAGTGGGATTAACCAGAGAGCGTGTGCGTCAGATCAAAGAGAAAGCCTTGCGCAGATTGAGAAAATCATCCAAAAGCAAAATCCTGAAAACCTATTTAGGGTAATCAGTTGTATCAATATTGTAAAGCCTGACAGATTGAATGTCAGGCTTTTTTTATGTCTTTATTTTTTAAAACCTCGACTAAAAAAAGGTGATAAAGATTGTTTATAAACTGATAGGAATCACAAGGCTTGAGTTTCATTGAAAATTGATTAAAAAAAATTACATTTGCACCACATTTTAAACAACCTATTCTCAATGAAATTACATACCGGTCAGACCGACCATTTCGTTAACCGTCATAACGGTCCAGTTGCTCAGGATGACATCAGTAAAATGCTGAAAGTTATTGGTGTTGGTTCAGTAGAAGAACTGATAAACAAAACGGTACCACAAGGTATCCGTATGCAGGGTGAACTGAAAGTAAGTGGTGGTACTTCGGAGCAGCAATTGCTAAAAGATCTTAAAGTTGTGGCTTCACAAAACAAGATTTACAAGAGCTACATCGGTATGGGTTATTACAACTGTCATACCCCTGGCGTTATCTTGAGAAACATCATGGAGAATCCAGGATGGTATACCCAATATACACCTTATCAAGCAGAGATTGCTCAGGGACGTTTAGAGGCTTTGTTGAACTACCAAACCATGGTCATCGACTTGACGGGTTTGCCAATTGCCAACGCCAGTTTGCTGGATGAAGGTACTGCCGCTGCCGAAGCTATGGCCATGTTCAGAAGTTTGCACAAAAGCGATCACGCTACCAAATTCTTTGTAGACAAGAGCACTTTTCCTCAAACCATCGATATCCTTATCACCCGTTCTGTGCCAATGGGCATCGAGTTGGTAATGGGCGACTATAAAACATTTGAATTTACCAACGATGTATTCGGTGCCTATATCCAATACCCTAACAACGAAGGTAGCATCGAAGATTACAAAGCCTTCACTGAAAAAGCCCACGCTGTTGGTGCTTTGGTGTGTGCTGGTTCTGATCTTCTGGCATTATCACTCTTAACACCTCCGGGTGAATGGGGTGCTGATTGTGTGGTTGGTACTTCACAACGTTTTGGTGTGCCACTGGGTTACGGTGGTCCGCATGCTGGTTTCTTCGCTACTAAAGACGATTACAAACGCCAAATTCCTGGTCGTATCATCGGTGTAAGTATCGACAGACATGGCAACAGAGCACTTCGTATGGCGCTTCAAACCAGAGAGCAACACATCCGTCGTCAGAACGCTACTTCTAATATCTGTACCGCTCAGGTATTGTTGTCTATCATGGCTGGTATGTTTGGTACTTACCACGGTCCGGAAGGCATCAAAGCCATCGCCGCTAAAACCCATGGTTTGGCCAAAACTTTAGAAGCTGCTTTAAAACAAATCGGTTTCAACCAACTAAACGCTAACTATTTTGATACCTTATTAATCAATAGCAACGGCCACGCTGCTGCTATCAAAACTGCTTCTGAAGCGGCTGGTATCAACTTCAGATATTTTGACAATGGCAATATCGGTATCAGTATCGACGAAACCTGCGAAGTTTCTGACATTGCAGACATCGTGGCTGTATTTGCTAAAGTTGCAGGAGCTTCTTTCGATGCTTCTAAAGTTGCAGCCCTTGCCAACGAACAAGAATTAAGCTGGCCTTCAAACTTTGTAAGACAAAGTAATTTCATGACCCACCCTGTGTTTAACAACTACCACAGTGAGCATGAAATGTTGAGATACATCAAACAATTAGAGAGCAAAGATTTATCGCTTTGTCATAGCATGATTTCATTAGGCTCTTGTACCATGAAACTCAATGCCACCACTGAGATGATTCCGGTAACCTGGCCAGAGTTCAACCAGATCCACCCTTTTGTTCCGGTAGATCAGGCAACAGGCTACAAAGCCATCATCGATGAGTTGTCTAAAGACCTCATGGAGATCACCGGTTTTGCGGGTATGAGCTTACAACCAAATGCAGGTGCTCAAGGTGAGTACGCTGGATTGATGGTGATCAGAGCTTATCTGAACGACATCGGTCAGTCGCACAGAAACATCGCTTTGATTCCTGAGTCTGCTCACGGAACCAACCCTGCTTCTGCAGCTATGGCTGGTATGAAAATCGTTATTGTTAAAAACCTGCAAAACGGTAATATCGATATCGAGGATTTGAAAGTAAAAGCCGCTCAGCACGCTAATGATTTAGCGGTATTTATGGTGACTTATCCATCAACATACGGCGTGTACGAATCAGGTATCAAAGAAATCACTGACATTGTTCACCAACATGGCGGTCAGGTATACATGGACGGAGCTAACATGAACGCTCAGGTTGGTTTAACCAGTCCGGGTTTAATTGGTGCCGACGTATGTCACCTGAACTTGCATAAAACCTTCTGTATTCCACACGGTGGTGGCGGTCCTGGCATGGGTCCAATCGGTGTTGCCAAACACTTAGTGCCTTACCTGCCTGGTCACCCAGTTATTAAGACTGGTGGCGACAAAGCCATTCACGCGATCTCTGCTGCACCTTATGGCAGCGCCAGCATTTTGTTGATCTCTTATGTGTATATCAAATTGATGGGCGGTGTTGGTTTAAGAAAAGCTACAGAAGCTGCTATCCTGAATGCTAACTATATCAAATCGCGTTTAGAAAAAGACTTCCCAATTTTATTCACCGGCGAAAACGGTTTCTGTGCGCACGAGATGATTTTGGATACCCGTTCATTGAAACAAACGGCCGGTATCGAAGCGGAGGATTTGGCTAAGCGTATGATGGACTACGGTTACCACGCACCAACCTTGTCATTCCCAGTGGCAGGTACTTTGATGATCGAACCTACTGAAAGCGAAAGCATCAGCGAGTTAGACAGATTCTGTGATACTTTACGGGCCATCAGAGCAGAGGTTGCAGAGATTGAAAATGGTTTGGTAGACAGAGAAGATAATGTGTTGAAGAATGCGCCACATACGGCTATGGAAATCAGTTCTGACAACTGGAACCACAAATATTCAAGAGACAAAGCGGCTTTCCCGCTGCCATTTGTAGTGGCTAAGAAATTCTGGCCAAGTGTTGCGAGAGTAAACAACACCCATGGCGACAGAAACCTGATTTGTGCTTGTTTGCCAATTGAAGCGTATGCTGAGGCTACTGCCAACAACTAAGGTTTAAATATTTAATGATAGAAAGCACCACCCAAAAAGTGGTGCTTTTTTTATTGTTCACATATAAATTGAAGAGATATAAGTTGAAACTTTAAACTCAGACTTGCAAATCATTAGGGTAGCATACTGGTGGAAATATTATTGATTGCATTTATCCACATAGCATTAAAATGCAAGGACAATATCCTAATTTTGCGGGATTTTATTCTATGCCAAAAGATCCTTCCATCAAATCAGTCTTAATCATCGGTAGCGGCCCCATCATTATTGGTCAGGCTTGCGAATTCGATTATTCCGGCAGTCAGGCTGCCCGTTCACTTCGCGAAGAAGGAATTGAAGTTTCACTCATCAACAGCAATCCTGCCACTATCATGACCGATAATGTGACAGCCGACCATGTCTATTTATGGCCGCTCACTGTTCAGTCAATCGAGAAAATTTTGCAGGAGCGTCAGATCGATGCCGTTTTGCCTACCATGGGTGGTCAGACAGCACTCAACCTGGCGATAGAAGCTGAAGATTTGGGAATCTGGGAAAAATACAATGTGCGCATCATAGGTGTTGACACCGCTGCCATTCAGAAAACGGAGAACAGAGAGCTGTTCCGTCAGTTGATGATTGATATCGGCGTAGGCGTCGCTAAAAGTCGCACCGCGAACTCTTTCTTGGAAGGAAAAGAAATCGCACAAGAAATTGGTTACCCTCTGGTAATTCGTCCGTCCTTTACCCTCGGTGGTACAGGTGGTGGTTTTGTGAAAACCAAAGCCGATCTGGACGAAGCTTTACGCATTGGCTTAGAAGCCTCTCCAACGCACGAAGTTCTGGTAGAACAGGCTGTATTGGGTTGGAAAGAATACGAATTGGAAGTACTGCGCGACAATAATAACAACATCGCGGTGATCTGTACCATCGAGAACCTCGATCCTATGGGTGTTCACACTGGCGACAGTATTACTATCGCGCCAGCCATGACGCTGAGTGATACTTGCTTCCAGGAGATGCGTGATATGGCCTTCAAAATGATGCGCAGTATCGGTAATTTCTCTGGTGGATGTAACGTACAGTTTGCCGTAAACCCTGAGAACGAAGATATCATCGCGATTGAAATCAATCCACGTGTGTCTCGTTCATCAGCACTGGCATCTAAAGCAACAGGTTACCCAATCGCTAAGATTGCCGCTAAACTGGCCATCGGTTATAACCTCGATGAATTGAAAAATCCGGTAACAAAAACGACTTCGGCTTACTTCGAACCAGCCATCGATTATGTGATCATCAAAATTCCGCGTTGGAACTTCGATAAATTCAAAGGCGCTAACAAATACCTTGGCTTACAGATGAAAGCAGTAGGAGAGGTGATGGCCATAGGCAGAAGCTTCCAGGAAGCTTTGCAAAAGGCTTGTCAGTCGCTTGAAATTCGCAAGTTCGGTTTGGGTGCCGACGGTACCGGTTCAAGAAACCTGGAAGAGATTGCCCACAGTTTGGAGAATCCAAGTTGGGACAGATTGTTCCACCTAAAAGATGCTGTAGAACTGGGTGTGCCATTAACCACCATTCAAAAATTAACGCGCATCGATCGTTGGTACCTTGAGCAAATTCTGGATCTGGTAAACACCGAAAAAGAAATCAAACGCCATACCCTCGATACCTTGCCGGAAGACCTTATCCGCAAAGCGAAACAAAAAGGATACTCTGATTATCAGATTGCTTATCTGATTAAAAACTGCACCGAAGATGAGGTGTACGAAAAACGTAAAAAACTGGGCATTACCAGAACCTATAAAATGGTGGATACCTGTGCCGCCGAGTTCCCGTCTCCAACCAATTATTTCTACTCTTGCTTCGAAGGCGAAAACGAAAGCGTTGTAACCGACAAGAAGAAAGTGATTGTACTGGGTAGCGGTCCGAACCGTATCGGTCAGGGTATCGAATTCGATTACAGCTGCGTACATGGTTTATTAGCCGCTAAAGAATCGGGTTACGAAGCCATTATGGTGAATTGTAATCCTGAAACAGTAAGTACCGATTTCGATATGGCCAACAAGCTGTACTTCGAACCGGTGTACTGGGAGCATTTATGGGAAATTATAGAGCTGGAAAAGCCAGAGGGTGTGATTGTTCAGTTAGGTGGTCAGACTGCCCTGAAACTCGCTGAAAAACTACATGAACGTGGTATTAAAATCATCGGTACTTCATTCCCGAATATGGACATGAGTGAAGATCGTGGTTTGTTCTCTGACTTATTAAAGAAACTGGATATTCCATATCCTAAATACGGAGTGGCTGAAACAGCTGAAGAGGCCGTTAAGATTGCACATGAGGTTGGGTATCCTGTTCTGGTTCGTCCGAGTTACGTACTGGGTGGTCAGGGTATGAAAATCGTCATCAACGACGAGGATTTGGAAGCAGCAGTTATCGGCCTCCTGGGCGATTTGCCGGGCAACAGGGTCTTAATCGACCATTTCCTGGATAGAGCAGAGGAAGCAGAATGTGACGTGATTTGCGATGGCGACGATTACCATGTAATTGGTATGATGGAGCACATCGAACCTGCCGGTATTCACAGTGGCGACAGCAGCGCGGTTTTACCGCCGTTCAGCTTAAGTCAGAATGTGATGGATAAAATGGAAGAATACAGTAAGAAGTTGGCCTTCTCCATGGGCATTCGCGGTTTGTTGAACATACAGTTCGCTATCAAAAACGAAGAGGTGTATGTGATCGAAGCAAATCCAAGAGCGAGTAGAACAGTGCCTTTCATTTGCAAAGCTTATGATGTGCCTTATATCAATATCGCTACTAAAGTGATGTTGGGTGTCAACAAATTAAAAGACTTTACCATCGAGCGTAAATTGAAAGGCTACGCCATTAAGTTGCCAGTGTTCTCTTTCAATAAGTTCCCGAATGTGAACCGAGAACTGGGACCGGAAATGAAGAGTACCGGCGAAGCGATCTTGTTTGTTAAAGACACCAAGGATCCAGAATTCAGAGAAATCTACAGCAAAAAAAGCATGTACTTGAGTCGCTAACCCGACCACAAAAAATAGTCAACCCGGAGGACCAGTTCTCCGGGTTTTTTTATGTATTTCTTGGAATACTATTTGTTGTTATAATAGTGATGAACATAAGAAAAATGACCCTTTCTGTAGGCCTATTGTCAAGCTTATTAATAAGCACTACGATTTATATCAGCTCTTGTACCTACGATGTTGCCACGCCAAATATTTGTTTTCAGCAGGATGTATTGCCAATTTTTGTCACAAAATGTGCCAATGCCGGCTGTCATAATCCTATAGATTTCGAAGAGAAATTAGACTTTACAAGCTACGAAGGCATCATGAAAGAGGTGAAGGCCGGCAAGCCATTTGACAGCGAGGCTTATACTGAAATTGTCTCAGGAGAAATGCCGCCATCTTCACATACTCAACTTACCAAACTGGAAAAAACCATTATTAAGAACTGGATTAAAAGTGGCGCGCCTAACAGTTCAAATTGCAATAATTGTGACACAACTTTTAAATACGCCAGTCGTGTTCAACCCTTAATGGACAAATGGTGTGTGGGTTGTCATTCAACGAATAACGCTGGAGGCGGTTACGATTTAAGCAATTACAATGGCGTTAAAAGTAGTATCTCAAGCGGTAGATTTATAGGCTCAATTCAGCATACTGCCGGTTATTCTGCCATGCCTAAAAGCGCTTCTAAATTATCCGACTGCGACATCAATGCCATCACCAAATGGGTGAATGCCGGTGCGCCGAATAATTGAGGTGGAGGGGATAGGATAAAGTTTTTTTTGACACATAGGCGTGATCTTTGATGTCGCTATAGAAGTAGACATAGTTCACATTAAGTGAGTCTTCATAATTTTATTACAGATGCCTCACTACGTTCGGTGATTATCTTTGATTTTAGGACTGTCTTTTCACATAGTTTAGTCTATATATTATATTATAGTGCTTTTATAGGCGTCGGACCTTTGGTTCCTGAGCCTCGCCCGAATGACTTCTGTCGGGCGGGCTCAGTCGAAGGATGGTTCACGGTAAGGATATAGAAAACAGTAAGATTGCATTTCATATAAAAATTTGTTCGCCTCATTACGTTCGGTGTTTATCTTTGATTTTAGGATTGTCTTTTCATATAGTATTGTCTTGTGTTGTTATGATTGGGGAAGAGCGTCGTACAGGTTATTGACAAATGTCTTCTGACCATTGTAGAAAATATTCGTACATCTGAAATTTATTAAAATACCTTTTGGGATTTTCAGCAATTTCATATAATTCAGTATTTGAGCTTCATGAAGTATAGTGAAGAATTCTACTGATTTGATTTCTACTATAATAGAATGCTCGATAATGAAATCCGCTTTAAAATCGATTTTATTCTGTCTCTCGTAGGCCTCAATGTAAATTGGTTTTTCTGATTCAAAAGAAATGTTCCGTTTTTGAAATTCTAGAATTAGGAATTTGTGATAAACACTTTCATTAAGTCCGGCTCCCAAAATTTTATGCACTTCAATAGCTGCACCTATTATATTATAAGTGAGTATGTCTAGGTCTTTTTTGCTTAACATACTCAAAATTGTGATTAGATATATTGATATTTATTATTTCTAAAAAAAATAAATACCACTTTGAAAACTTTAATTCAATTTGATCCATAATTTGGAACTACCGGGCGGATTGAAATTAAAATAGATAATATAATTTCATTCTATGTCTTTTACTTTGGACCGCGGGTCCGAAAGCTATAATAGAAATAATCTTTATAGGAAGATAATACTATGTGAAACGACAAAACATCAAACCAGAATAAAGACCGAACGCAGTGAGGCATCTGAATACATCCTACGACGACTCACTTAATGTGAACTATGTCTTTTACTTTGGACCGCGGGTCCGAAAGCTATAAATGGCGTCGATTTAGGTCACGCCTATGTGTCAAAAAAAATCCCGAAGCATTAAACCCCGGGATTCTTATATATCATTAAATATTATTCCTTCTCAGCCTTGGGCTTTCTGCCCTTTTTGCTGCCAGAGTCTTTCTGTACTTTTAATACATTGTTCTCCTTGTCAAGTTCGACACTTACTGTGGTGCCCTCGACAATCTCGCCCTTCAAGATCTCTTCTGCCAATGGATCCTCCAGATATTTCTGCATGGCCCTGTGTAATGGTCGTGCGCCAAACTTACTGTCAAAACCATGGTCGGCGATAAACTCTTTGGCTTCATCACTCAACTTAACGGTGTAACCCAAATCTTCAATACGTTTTAACATCTTGCTGATTTGAATATCCAATATACGGATGATGTCTGGCTTTTCTAGACTGTTGAATACAATGATATCGTCAATACGGTTCAGGAACTCTGGTGAGAAGAACTTTTTCAAAGCACTTTCAATCACTTGCTTGCTCTCTGAATCTGAATTAGATACTTTATTGCTGGTGGCAAAACCTACACCGGTTCCGAAGTCTTTTAACTGACGTGAACCAATATTGGATGTCATGATGATGACGGTATTTCTGAAGTCGACTTTTCTGCCTAAGCTGTCAGTAATGTGACCTTCATCCAGAATCTGCAGCATGATGTTGAATACATCCGGATGGGCTTTTTCAACCTCATCAAATAAAACTACAGCATAAGGCTTGCGTCTTACCTTCTCGGTTAACAATCCACCTTCTTCGTATCCTACATAGCCCGGAGGTGCTCCCACCAAACGACTCACTGCAAATTTTTCCATGAATTCACTCATGTCGATGCGAATCAATGCATCGTTGTTGTCAAACATGTATTCACTCAAAGCTTTGGCCAACTCTGTTTTACCCACACCTGTTGGTCCCAGGAAGATAAATGAACCTATCGGTTTGTTCGGGTCTTTTAAGCCGGCTCTGGTTCTTTGAATGGCTTTTGCCAGTTTTTCAATGGCTTTATCCTGACCGATGACGCGTTGTTTTAAATCGCTCTCCATGGTCAGCAATTTTTTGCCTTCACTCTGTCCGATACGTTTCACCGGAATGCCTGTCATCATGGCTACTACTTCTGCCACATTCTCTTCAGTCACCACAAAGCGGTTGCTAACTGTTTCTTCTTCCCATTTCAGTTTGGCAGCGTCTAGCATGTTGATCAAGTTTTTTTCCTTGTCTCTGAGACGGGCAGCTTCTTCGTATTTCTGACTTTTAACGACGGCGATTTTTTCCAGTTTAATGGCTTCAATCTGCCCTTCTAAGTCGACGATCTCCTCTGGTACATTAATATTGGTAATATGCACTCTCGCACCTACCTCATCCAATACGTCTATGGCTTTGTCTGGAAGGTTTCTGTCTGTGATATAACGGTTACTCAGTTTCACACAAGCTTCTATGGCTTCAGGCGTATAGGTGACATGGTGATGGTCTTCGTATTTTTCTTTGATGTTGTTGAGGATCTCGATGGATTCTTCTGGAGAAGCCGGTTCAATCATCACCATTTGGAAACGTCTTTCGAGCGCACCATCTTTTTCGATGAACTGACGGTATTCGTCTAAGGTAGTAGCACCAATACATTGTACTTCACCTCTTGCTAGGGCTGGTTTAAACATATTGCTGGCATCTAAACTGCCACTGGCGCCACCCGCACCAACGATGGTATGGATCTCGTCAATGAACAAAATCACATCATTGGCTTTTTCCAATTCTGACATGATGGCTTTCATACGTTCTTCAAACTGTCCACGGTATTTGGTGCCTGCAACCAAAGATGCTAAGTCGAGCGTAACAACACGTTTGTTGAACAACACTCTCGATACTTTTCTTTGAATGATACGCAGGGCTAAACCTTCGGCGATGGCAGTTTTACCAACTCCTGGTTCGCCAATTAAGATAGGATTGTTCTTCTTACGGCGAGATAGGATTTGTGAAACACGTTCTATTTCTTTTTCGCGACCAACGATGGGGTCGAGTTTGCCCTCTTCGCCAAGCTTGGTTAAATCTCTTCCGAAATTGTCCAGAACAGGGGTATTGGATTTAGGGTTTTTCTTTTTGATTTCTTCAATCTTACGATCCTCAGGCGGCTCATTGCCTTCGTCTTCAAAGGCATTTGTTGGATTGTCTTTAGGGCGGTAGCTGCTGCCACCATCTAACAAAGTTTGTTTGAAGAAATCGTAGTTAATGCCGTATTGTGCCAGTACCTGAGAAGCGATATTGTCTTCGTCTCTTAAAATAGACAAAAGCAAGTGCTCTGTGCCAATGGTTTCTGTTTTGAAGATTTTTGCTTCGAGATAGGTGATCTTCAAAGCCTTCTCAGCCTGCTTGGTGAGCGGAATATTGCCAAGGTTGCTCACGCCGGTGGCAGTACCCTTGATGGTGTCTTCGATGGTCTTCTTCAATCGGATGACATCAATTTCAAGGTTTTTAAGTGTGGTGAGCGCAGTGCCTTCGCCTTCGCGAATGATGCCCAATAAGAGGTGCTCGGTGCCGATGTAATCGTGACCGAGGCGTATGGCCTCTTCGCGACTAAACTGAATGACTTCTTTGACTCTCGGAGAAAATTTTGCTTCCATTTTTATTGCTTTAACAAAGTTAAGGATTTTTGTGAATTGTTGTTGGTGCTGTTAACTAAACGCTTAAAAGCACCTGCTTGTTTTTTAATTATTTATTGAATTATTGTCTGCTATTATAATGCCAATCTATTAACGACTTTCAAGACATGACATTTCGTCTACTAAAAGTCATTATGGCAAATCTAACTTATTTTTTAATTGCCTAGTGTCTACTTTTGTTTTTTTTCAAAGGATATTAACAATGTTTGAACAGGAGAGTATGCATAATATAAATTGTAGATTCCTGCTAAAGCAAGTAGTTTCGCATCATGTTAGAAAGACCAAGTGTAAGAAAGAACAGAAAAGTAGATATCACAACACTTGATGCGGGTGGTAAAATGGCCCCACAGGCCACAGATTTTGAAGAAGCTATCCTGGGTGCCATCATGCTTGAAAAGGAAGCATTAAAGGATGCTATGGAGACTTTACAAGCCAAGCATTTCTATCTCGATAACCATCAGTATGTGTACGAATGTATGCTGGATCTCTACAACGAGAATCAGCCGGTAGATATACTCACTGTTACAGAAAAACTTAAATCCAAAGGGTATTTGGATATCGTTGGTGGTCCCTATTTTATTGCTAAACTTACCAGTAAAGTTTCTTCTGCTGCAAACTTACAATACCATGCCCATATTGTTATTCAGAAATTTATTCAGAGAGAACTAATTCGTATCTCTGGTAAAACCATATCAGATTCGTACGACGACAGTGCCGATGCATTCAAGTTGTTGGATGCTACCGAAAAAGATTTGTACGAGGTAAAGAACGATGGAATGAAACGCTCTTACAAAGAGATTTCTAATATCATCAACGAAGCCATCAGTTTAATTGAGGCCAATGTGGCTAAAAAGGATGGTTTAACTGGTGTGCCTTCGGGGATTCGGAACCTGGATACCATTACAGCGGGTTGGCAAAAATCGGATTTGATCATCCTGGCCGCTCGTCCGGGTATGGGTAAAACGGCATTGGCGCTCACCATGATGCGTAATGCAGCAGTTGATTTTCAAAAGCCGGTTGCCATCTTCTCTCTTGAGATGAGTGCCACTCAGCTGGTAACAAGGTTGATTGCGTCTGAAAGTGGATTGTCTTCAGAGAAACTTAAAAAGGGACAGCTCGAAGAACACGAATGGGCACAGCTGCACTCTAAAATTCAGAAACTGGCAAAAGCCAAAATCTTTATCGATGATACGCCTTCATTGCCAGTGTTCGAATTAAAAGCCAAATGCCGTCGTCTGCACAGTAAGCACAATATCGAAATGATTGTCATCGACTATTTGCAGTTGATGCGTGGTGACGATACGGGTAATAAAAATGGTAACCGTGAACAGGAGATTGGTTATATCTCAAGATCCCTGAAAGGATTAGCCAAAGAATTAAATATTCCAATCATCGCACTTGCTCAGTTGAGTCGTGATGTTGAAAAACGTGGTGGAGATAAAAAGCCTCAGTTAAGTGACTTGAGGGAATCTGGAAGTATTGAGCAGGATGCGGATATGGTCGGATTTATCTGGCGTCCGGAATATTACAAGCTAGGCGAGGGTGGTGGTTTCGATGGCGATCCTAACCAAGGTGAGGTGATCATTGCGAAACATAGAAACGGTCCGACTGGCGAAGCTAAAGTTAGATATATTTCCCATCTCGCCAAGTTCGAAAACTGGGACGAAGATGGTTACATGGGTGGTGGTGACGAGAACTACTCAAACGTTGTTACCTACTCCAGTAAGATCAATACCGAGGGCGATGACTCAAGTTCATCCAAGCTGGATATGTACGAGTTGGGCAAGTCTGTTATGAACAGAGATGTGCCGCCGCCTGATAACGACTGGCTGAACGATACCGGTGCCAATATCACCGATGATGGTTCTAACCCTTGGGAATAATTACTTAATAGATTTTTTTTCTGCCTCAGTCAAACTTTTTGACTGTTTCAAATACGCCTTCATCGTGCTGTAAAAAGCATGCGATGGTAAGAGGTTATTTAATATCATCGCTTTATCCGTTGTCACATGGCTGGTAAATGATACGATGGATGGAATGTTTTCTTCAACAGAAAAACGCAGGAATCTAACTTCTACATTGGTAGCATCTGTTAGTACAGCATCGTTTAAATGCGACAAGCTTTTTTTGACATAATCCAGTTTGTTAACCGGGTTATTGCTATGCTTGGCCATAAAGCCCCAGGCTACACCGTGATAAGCTTTGTATATGGCTTCTTTTTTGCCACTGGTAAGTGTCTTAAGCGACTCAGCTGATTTGCTGTCGCTGTTGCCTTTTAGGTAGTAGGCTCTGGCAGACTCAAGGGTAGTATCTGTCGTCAGTGCCATCAGAATAAACGCCGAAAGAAATAATTTAAAGGGCATTGAATTTATATCTGAAAAAGGATTTTGCCAAAAGCGCCATTTTCTCGGAATTGGCCACACGTATGCGTTTTTCAAGAATCTCTTTTGCATTTTTGCGTTCAATTTTTTCGAGTAGTTTCAGGTAATAAATATAGCTGGTGTAAACACCAAATCTGCAACTCATTGGCAATTGTTTGATGCCTTCGTATGCTGCTTTAAAATCGTTTTTAACATCATCAATGATGGCTTGCTTGATGTCTTCGTTAAACTGAGATAAGTCGAGGTGAGGAAAGTATACTCTGCCTCTGTCTTCCACATCGCTTTTCATGTCTCTGAGGAAGTTGACCTTTTGGAAAGCAGCGCCCAAAGAACGGGCCGGTGCTTTCAATTTGTTGCACTCCAATTCACTGCCATCACAAAAAACTTTTAAGCACATTAGTCCCACTACTTCGGCACTACCATAAATATACTCACCGTATTGCGATTCGTCGTAAGCCGTTTTGCTTAAGTCGGCCTCCATGCTGTTGAAGAATGGTTCTATTAGATCTTTGCCAATATTATACTGTCTGGCAACTTTTTGAAATGAATACAGAATGGGATTAAGACTGATGCCTTTTTCGATGGCTTCATAAGTATCCAGTTTGAACTTCGCCAGCAATTCAGCCTTGTCATCGCGATCAAATGTGTCCACGATTTCATCGGCCAAACGCACAAAACCATAGATGCCATAAATGGCCCAGCGGTAATCTTTGGCGATCATTCGGATTCCCAATGAGAACGAGGTACTGTAAGTGTTCGTCGTTATTTTACTGCAGTTTTCTGAGGTTTTTTCGTATAATTGAAACATAGTCTGTTTTGTTTAACATCTGAACTTTAAAAAAGTTTTTGATGGATTTTACTGTTTTTAAATCTTTCCTTTTTCTATCAGTTGGTTGAGCTCTTTCGCGGCAATTCTTCCAGAAATGATGGCAGGTGGTACACCTGGTCCGGGTACAGTAAGCTGACCCGTATACAATAGGTTTTTTAATTTACTGCTTTTGATTTTTGGTTTCAGGAAAGCGGTCTGCATCAATGTATTGGCTAGTCCGTATGCATTGCCTTTGAACGAATGGTAATCGCTCTCAAAATCGCGCATGGCATACGAACGTTTTACC
>JACCDH010232980.1_pt1 | contig 15056 bp, 14 predicted proteins | sample 7442481 | NCBI WGS metagenome assembly JACCDH01 (sample SAMN15323433, study PRJNA562643) | freshwater metagenome | isolation source: river surface water | place: USA:Blue River Watershed | collected 2017-08-15
ATGATGTCGTACTGCTCCTGGTGATAGCTGCTCTCCACCTGCAGCGAGATGGGCTTGCCAATAAAGTCGCCCAGCATCGCCAGATGCTGCGACTCTTCTTCAAGGAACATGTCGATCACTACCTGCGAGGCCAGGATGCGGAATTCGCGCGGATTGAACTGCTTGGCCTCGCGCAGCAGCTCGCGCAAGATGTCATAGACAATCGTGCGCGGTGTTTTCACGATACCTTTGCCCTGACAGGCAGGGCAGGGTTCGCACAATACATTGGCCAGTGATTCGCGGGTGCGCTTGCGCGTGACCTCCACCAGCCCCAGCGCAGAAAAATCCGATATCGTTGTTTTGGTGCGGTCGCGCGCCAGCGCTTTATGTACTTCAGCGAGCACGGCGGCGCGATGCTCGGCGTTTTCCATGTCGATGAAATCAAGGATGATGATGCCGCCCAGATTTCTCAGCCGAAGCTGGCGGGCAATCGCATGCGCCGCTTCCAGATTGGTCTTGAAGATCGTGTCATCGAAGTTGCGCCCGGTGACATAGCTGCCGGTGTTCACATCAATCGTGGTCATCGCTTCGGTCTGCTCGATGATCAGATAGCCGCCCGACTTCAGGTCGACACGACGCCCCAGCGCGCGTTCGATTTCTTCTTCGACGCCATACAGGTCGAACAAGGGGCGCTCGCCGGTGTAATGCGTGAGCTTGCCCATGACCGAGGGGGTATAACTCTGCGCAAATTCCGTCAGCTTCTGGAAGTTCTCGCGCGAATCGATCTGGATACTGGCCGTGTCTTCGCCCACGAAATCGCGCAGCACGCGCTGCGCCAGGCTCAGATCCTGATATAGCAGCGCGGGCGCCGGATGGCGCTTGGATTCTTGCAGGATGTGATCCCAGGTCTTGCGCAGATAGGCGACGTCCATGGTGAGATCGGCCTCGCTGGCATCTTCGGCCATGGTGCGGATGATGAAGCCGCCTTTCTCATCGGCTGGCAAGAGCTTTTGCAGCCGTTCGCGCAGCAGCTCACGCTCGGCCTCATCCTCGATCCGCTGCGAGATGCCGATATGAGGATCCTGCGGCAGATACACCAGCATGCGGCCCGCGATCGAGATCTGCGTGGAGAGCCGCGCGCCCTTGGTGCCGATCGGGTCTTTGACGACTTGCACGATCAGCGACTGTCCGTCGAACAGCAGTTTTTCGATCGGTGTGGGCGGGCTTCCCGGAGCGCCGTTCGCCCGTGCTTCCCAGATATCAGCCACATGAAGAAACGCCGCGCGCTCAAGTCCGATATCGATGAAGGCAGACTGCATGCCGGGCAGCACGCGTGCCACCTTGCCCAGATAGATGTTGCCTGCACGGCCGCGTGAAGCCGTGCGCTCGATGTGCAGCTCCTGCGCCGCGCCTTGCTGTATCAGCGCAACGCGCGTCTCCTGCGGCGTAATATTGACGAGAAGGTCTTCGCTCATAGCATCCGGATACCCGCCTGTTTCAGCAAGCGGGAAGTTTCAAACAGCGGTAGCCCCATGATGCCCGTGTAGCTGCCGCTGATGTGTTCAATGAATTGTGCGGCCAGCCCCTGCACTCCATAGCTGCCGGCCTTGTCATAGGGTTCTTGCGTGGCGCAATAAGCTCTCAGCGAGGCCTCGGAGACTTCCGCGAAGCGTACCTGAGAGCGCTGCAGTATCTCATTGAGCTGATCATTGGCGATCACTGCCACGGCAGTAAACACCTGATGCGTGCGGCCAGAGAGCGAACGCAGCATCTCGAACGCTTCTTTGGCGTCTGCCGGCTTGCCGAGAATGTTCCCATCCAGCGTGACCGTCGTGTCCGCTGCCAGCACAGGCCGCACCGGCAGTTTGCGCCATTGCACCGCTTCCCAGCCGCTGCGCGCCTTCTCGCGCGCGATGCGCGCCACGTAGGCATCGGGGGCTTCGCCAGTGTGCGGCTCTTCCGATACCGCGCCATGGCGGCCCGGTTCGTCGCGCAGCAACAGCAATTCGAACTCTACGCCGATCTGGCGCAGCAGCTCTCGCCGGCGCGGGCTCTTCGAGGCCAGATAAATCTTTTGGTCAGAGACGGCCATCCGGGGCTTCCAGCTCTTGATTCTTTCAGCGCAGTGGCGAGAGCCACTACACGCGGTGATAGGGGTGGTTCTTGGTAATCGACCAGGCCCGGTACAGCTGCTCGGCGAGCAGCACGCGGACCATGCCATGCGGCAGCGTGAGGCTGGAGAGTCGCACCAGCAGGTCTGCATGCTTCTTGAATTCAGCATCAAGACCGTCTGCGCCGCCGATGATGAATGTAACATCCCGGCCTTGCTGTTGCCAGTGCGTCAATTGTTGCGACAATTGCATGGTTGTGAGATCCGTGCCGCGTTCATCCAGCGCCACCAGATAGCCGCCCTTGGGCAGCACGGCCTCGATGCGCTTGCGTTCCTCGGCCATCACGCTCTCCGCGCTGCGTCCGCCGCTGCGCTCGACAGGCTTGATTTCTTTGAGCAGCACTCGGCACTCCGGTGGCATGCGCTTCGCATATTCCTGGAAGCCTGCTTCTATCCAGGCCGGCATCTTGTGGCCGACGGCCGCGATGATCAGCTGCATGGCAATCGGGAATGATCAACGTGCGGCGGATTTTTTCGCGGGAGTTCTGGACGCAGAGGTTTTCTTTGCGGGGGCCTTTTTTGCAGGTGCTTTTTTCGCGGCGGTCTTTGCCGCGGTCTTTACGACCGTTTTTGTCGCTGTTTTTGCCGCGGTCTTCACGGGTGTTTTTGCAGACACCTTTTTGGCTGGCGCTTTCTTTGCGGGCGTTTTGGTCGCTGCGGACTTTTTCGCCGGTGCTTTTTTTGCCACCGTCTTCGCCGGTGCCGGGCGGCCATCGCTGCCGGCTTTTTGTGCGGCCTTGCGGGCGGTGCCCGCAGCGCGCTTGGCGGCGCCGAGCTTCACTTCTTTGTCGCCCCAGATTTCTTCCAGCCGGTAATACGCGCGGATCGCAGGCTGCATGATATGCACGACGATGTCGCCCAGATCGACGAGCACCCATTCACCGGTGTTCTCGCCTTCCATGTTGATGATCTCGCCGCCGGCCGACTTCACCTTGTCACGCACCGACATGGCGAGTGCGCGGGTCTGACGATTGGAGGTACCCGAAGCAATCACGATGCGATCGAACATGCTGGTCAGGTGCATCGTGTCGAACACGCGGATTTCCTGAGCTTTGACGTCTTCCAGCGCATCGACGACCAGCGCCTGCAGTGTTTTGATATCCATTAAGTAGTCTGATAAAGATGATGTTGTTGAATATAGTCTAGCACCGGGGCGGGCAGCAGCTCTTGCTGCCCCGGCAGGCGCTGTCCATGGCCGAGGCCCGCTCGCAGCGCGGTGGACGAGACCTCCAGCGCGAGGTTAGTCGCAATGAAGCACAGTCCTGAGGCACTGGCGCGCAGCTGAGACGGACTGGCCTGCCGTCGCGCGATCTCTGCAGCGACTTCAGCATCCAGCGTTTCGTGGCCCAGCTGACAACCCGGACGCGCGGCAATGCACAGGTTGGTCAGTGCGAACACATCTTGCCACTGATGCCAGGTGTGCAGGTTGAGCAGCTGGTCGGCACCCATCACCCAGACCAGCGAGGCCTGATCGCCGACCACATCGCGCACCGCGCGCAGCGTATCGACCGCATAGCTGGGGCCACTGCGTTCGATTTCCTGCGTATCGATCTGCACCGGTACGACCCAGTCGGCAAACGCCAGTCTCAGCATCGCGATGCGGTGCTCGGCGGCGGTTGTCATTCCCGGCTTTTGCCATGGACGTCCTGCGGGTATCAGGCGCAGTTCATCGGGATGCAGCAGGGTGCAGAAATAGCGCGCCAGTCCGACATGCCCGTTATGCACCGGATCAAAGCTGCCACCCAGCAGCAGGAAGCAGCGTTCACTCGCCACCATTCAGCCTTCAGGCCGCCAGCCAGTCACGATGCGGCAGGAAGTCGGTGTACAGCTTGGCTTCCGGCGAGCTCGCTTCGGGCTTCCAGTCGTAGCGCCATTTGACGATCGGCGGCATGGACATCAGGATGGATTCGGTGCGTCCGCCCGACTGCAGTCCGAACAGCGTGCCACGGTCGAATACGAGGTTGAACTCCACATAGCGGCCGCGACGATAGGCCTGAAAATCCCGCTCACGCTCGCCATAGGCCGTATCTTTGCGGCGTTTGAGGATGGGCAGGTAGGCATCGATGAAATGATCGCCGACGCTTTTCGTCATCGCAAAGCTTTGGTCGAAACCGGGCGCATTGAAATCATCAAAGAACACGCCGCCCACGCCGCGCGCTTCCTTGCGGTGCTTCAGATAAAAATACTCATCGCACCACTGCTTGAATTTCGGATGCAGTTCACTGCCGAAAGGCGCGAGCGCATCATGACAGGTCTGGTGGAAATGCTTTGCGTCCTCCGCGAAGCCGTAGTAGGGCGTCAGATCCATGCCGCCGCCGAACCACCAGACGGGGTCTTTGCTCTCGCCGGTCGTGGTGAAGAAGCGCACATTCATGTGCACCGTGGGGGCATAGGGATTGCGAGGGTGAAAAACCAGTGATACCCCCATCGCTTCCCACGGACGTCCAGCCACTTCCGGGCGATTGGCTGCGGCGGAGGGCGGCAGGCTGGCGCCTGTCACATGCGAAAAACCGACACCGCCGCGTTCGAGCACATGACCTTCTTCGATCAGACGAGAAATGCCGCCGCCGCCTTCCGGACGTTCCCAGCTGTCCTTGATGAACTGCTTGCCATCGACTTCTTCGGCCGCGGACACGATGCGTTCCTGCAGCGACAGCAGCCAGGATTTGACCGCATTGATATCGGGTGTGCTCATGTGATTTCCCTTCCCCCTGTGGGCGCGGCCTTCTGGCCGCTTGTTTTTTTAAAGTCGGCGCATCGCCCGCCAGCCAATATCGCGGCGGAATTGCATGCCATCGAAGCGAATCTGGTCGACCGCTTCATAAGCGTTCTTGTGCGCGACGCGCACGGTGTCGCCCAGGCCCACCACGCACAGTACACGACCGCCGGAGGTCTTCAGCTGGCCGTTTTCCAGTACGGTGCCGGCATGGAAGGTCATGCTGTCGGCCGTCTCTTCCGGAATGCCGGTGATGACGTCGCCTTTTTTTGGCGCATCCGGATAGCCGCCGGCCGCCATCACCACGCCCAGTGCGGTGCGGCGGTCCCAGTCGAGTTCGATCTGATCGAGTTTGCCCTCGACCGCATGTTCCATCACGCTGACCAGATCGGTCTTCAGACGGGCCATGATCGGCTGTGTCTCGGGGTCACCCATGCGGCAGTTGAATTCCAGCGTCTTTGGATTGCCCTGCGCATCGATCATCAGGCCGGCATACAAAAATCCCGTGTAGGGAATGCCATCCTTGGCCATGCCCTGCACGGTGGGCTGAATGATCTCGCGCATCACGCGCGCGTGCAGCTGGGGCGTGACGATGGGCGCTGGGGAATAGGCACCCATGCCACCCGTGTTCGGGCCTTCATCCTTGTCGAGCAGGCGCTTGTGATCCTGACTGGTGGCCAGCGGCAGGATGTTCTTGCCATCGACCATCACGATGAAGCTGGCTTCCTCGCCTTCGAGAAATTCTTCGATCACGACGCGCGCCCCGGCATCGCCGAAACGATTGTCCGACAACATCATGTCGACCGCGCCATGGGCCTCCTCCAGCGTCATCGCGACCACCACGCCTTTGCCGGCGGCGAGACCATCGGCCTTGATCACGATGGGCGCGCCTTGCTCATCAATGTAGCGGTGCGCCGCTGCCGCATCGGAAAAGCTCTGGTACTTCGCGGTCGGTATGCCGTGCCGGTGCATGAAGGCCTTGGCGAAATCTTTCGAGCTTTCAAGCTGCGCGGCTTTTTGCGTGGGACCGAAAATCTTCAGGCCGCGCTCGCGGAAGGTGTCGACGATGCCGGCAGCCAGTGGCGCTTCCGGACCGACGACCGTCAGCGCAACTTGCTCCTGCTGCGCGAAGTCGGCCAGCTGCACGGGATCGGTGATGAAGATATTTTTCAGCTGGGGATCGAGCGCGGTGCCGCCATTGCCGGGCGCAACCAGCACCATCTGAATGCGCTTGGACTGCGCCAGTTTCCAGGCGAGTGCATGTTCACGGCCACCAGAGCCAACAACCAGGATTTTCATGGGAGATCGTTCTATGTTGTGACCGGCGCGGTGTGACGCCGGTAATGTGAATGAATGTGTCAGTCCGCCAGAGGCTTAATCATTGATGACCGCGTTGGTGTAGACCTCTTGCACGTCATCGAGGTTTTCCAGCGCATCCAGGAGCTTCTGCATCTTCTGGGCGTCTTCGCCGGAAAACTCCGCCGTGGTCGAGGGCTTCATTGTCACTTCGGCCAGTTCGGGCTTGAAGCCTGCTTTTTCCAGCGTCTCGCGGATCGCGGAGAGCTGGTAAGGATCGGTGATCACCTCGAAGCCGCCTTCGTCATCGGCGATCACGTCGTCCGCGCCGGCCTCGAGCGCCGCTTCCATCAGCGCATCTTCATTCGTGCCGGGCGCGAACATCATCTGCCCGCAGTGCTTGAACAGGAAGGCGACCGAGCCTTCGGTGCCCATGTTGCCGCCAAATTTGGAAAACGCATGCCGAACCTCGGCCACGGTGCGCACGCGGTTGTCTGTCATGCAGTCGACGATGATCGCCGCGCCATTGATGCCATAGCCTTCGTAGCGGATTTCTTCGTAGTTCGCGCCCTCGAGCCCGCCCGTGCCGCGCTGGATCGCGCGCGTGACGTTATCTTTGGGCATGTTGGCGTCTGCTGCCTTCTCGACGGCCAGTCGCAGTCGGGGATTGCTGGCGAGGTCGCCGCCGCCGAGGCGCGCCGCGACCGTGATTTCCTTGATCAGCCGGGTCCAGATCTTGCCGCGCTTCGCGTCAGACGCGGCTTTCTTGTGCTTGATATTGGCCCATTTGCTATGTCCTGCCATTGTGGGTGCTTTCCTGAGTCGTCAGAGTCTTGGATAACCGGATTGCCTGAAGGGAGGGAGCGCGAATGCTCGGGTAGTTTCGGATTTCCGCGCATTGTTGACGCCACCACGGGCGTTTTTTGTCCCTGTGCAGGCGGGTGAACAGGGGCACGATTTTACCACAGCGCCCATGGCCAGCCTTGGCCAAACAGGGGATTCGGCAATGCCGAAGCGGGGCTTGGGGCACCGCATTACAATGCGTCTGCCTGCCCGACCCGGCGCTGATGCCGCGGCGGCCACCATAACAACAATCCATGCCGGCCACCGATACTCCCCCTGCTGTTCATGCCCGACGTTTGTTCCTGATCGGGATAGCGATGTCCATCGTGGGCTCGGTGCTGTTCTCTGCGAAGGGCGTGGTCGTGAAGCTCCATTACCGGCATCAGGTCGATGCGATGACCGTGCTGGCGCTGAGGATGCTGTTCTCGCTGCCTTTCTTCGCGGCAGTCGCCGGCTGGCAGATGCGCCGGCGCGAGCCGTTGTCCTCACATGATCGCTGGCGCATCGTGCTGCTGGGCCTGATCGGTTATTACCTGTCGAGCTATCTCGATTTCATCGGCCTGCAATACATTTCCGCCGGGCTGGAGCGGCTGGTGCTGTACCTGACGCCTTCCCTGGTGCTGCTGATGTCCATCTTCCTGCTGAAAAGGCGCGTCAGCGGCATCGAATGGCTGGCGCTGGCGACCTGCTATGGCGGTACTGTGCTGGTGTTCCTGCACGATGCGCAGCAGGGTGGTGCCAACGTCTGGCTGGGCGGCGCATTTGTGCTCGGCAGCGCCCTGTTCTATGCGATGTACCTGCTGTTTTCGGGCGAACTGGTGCAGCGCGTGGGCACGCTGCGGCTGGTGGCCTATGTGATGTGTATCTCGGCGGTGGCATCGATCGGTCAGTTCCTGTTGCTGAGGCCCTTGTCCGCACTGGCGCAGCCGGCCGAGGTGTATCAGCTGTCGTTGCTCAATGCAGTGTTCTGCACGGTGCTGCCGGTATTCATTACCATGATGGCGATCGCGCGCATTGGCGCCCCGGTGGCCTCGCTGGCGGGCATGATCGGCCCGGTGTCCACGTTGTTCCTGGCGCACTGGATTCTGGACGAGCCGATCACTGCGGTTCAGCTGGCGGGCACCGCGCTGGTGCTGGCCGGGATATATTTGCTGTCTACAAAAAAAACCTGAACGAGGAGATCAAGCAATGGATCTGGGAATCAGCGGCAAGAATGCACTGGTATGCGGCGCCAGCAAGGGCCTGGGACGCGGCTGCGCCGAGGCGCTGGTCAAAGAGGGCGTGAATGTCACGCTGGTGGCGCGCAACGCCGCGACGCTGGAGGCCACGGCGAATGAGCTGCGCCAGCTGGGCGGCGGCAAGGTAACTGTGACATTCGTCGCCACCGACATCACCACGCCGCAGGGCCGCAAGGAAGCGCTCGCGGCGTGCCCGCAACCGGATATTCTCGTCACCAATGCCGGCGGCCCGCCGCCCGGAGATTTCCGCAACTGGGAGCGCGAGCAATGGATCGCGGCGGTGGACGCCAACATGCTCACGCCGATCGAGCTGATCCGCGCCACGGTCGATGGCATGATGGCGCGCGGCTTCGGTCGCATCATCAACATCACCTCCAGCGCAGTGAAAGCGCCGATCGATATTCTCGGATTGTCGAACGGCGCGCGCTCGGGACTGACGGGCTTTATCGCCGGGCTGTCGCGCACCACGGTGCACAAGAACGTCACCATCAACAACCTGCTGCCGGGGCCTTTCGAAACCGACCGGCTGTGGGCGACTCTGGAGGCCTCGGCCAAATCCTCGGGAGAAAACCTGGATCAGCTGATCGCCGCACGCCGCAACATGAATCCGGCAAAACGCTTTGGCACGACCGCCGAATTCGGCGCGTTCTGCGCTTTCCTGTGCAGCGTGCATGCGAGCTACATGACCGGGCAGAACATTTTGCTGGACGGCGGAGCGTTTCCGGGAACGTTTTAAGCGGGAACTTTCAAACTTTCAGAGCGGGGCGTTCTGAGCGATCTGGCCGTACAATCGCTGCCGTCAACAATACCGCTCCGGCATTACCTTCATCATTATTCAAATATTCACAGGAAATATCATGGCAAAAGCAATTCAGTGTTTCAGCAATGGCGGCCCCGAGGTCATGGAGTACGTCGATGTTCAGGTCGGCGAGCCGGGCGCCGGTGAGGCGCGTGTTCGCCATCATGCGATCGGACTGAATTACATCGACGTGTATTTCCGCACCGGACTGTACCCGCAGTCGCTGCCCGCCGGGCTGGGCATGGAAGGCGCTGGCGTGATCGAGGCCGTTGGCCCGGATGTCACGCATGTCAAAGTCGGCGATCGTGTCGCGTATGCCTGCCGCCCGCCGGGTGCCTATGCCGAGGCGCGCGTGATGCCTGCGGGCAGTCTGGTGAAGTTGCCGGACTCGATCAGTTTTGAGACTGCCGCCGCGATGATGCTGCAGGGTCTCACGGTGCAGTATTTATTCAATCGCACTTTCCCGCTCAAGGGCGGCGAGACCATCCTGTTCCATGCCGCCGCTGGTGGCGTTGGCCTGATTGCCTGCCAGTGGGCGCGTGCTCTGGGCGTGACCATGATCGGCACGGTCGGCAGCGATGAAAAAGGCGAGCTGGCCAAGGCGCACGGTTGCACCCACGTGATCAACTACAACAAAGAAAATTTTGTCGAGCGCGTCAAGGAACTCACCGGCGGCAAGGGCGTGCCCGTGGTGTATGACTCGATCGGCAAGGATACTTTCCTCGGTTCGCTCGATTGCCTAGCGCCGCTGGGCATGATGGTCAGCTATGGCTCGGCGTCCGGTCCGGTGCCGCCGTTCTCGCTCAATGAACTCGCTTCACGCGGCTCGCTGTTCATCACCCGTCCGACGCTGTTCAGCTATGCGGCACAGCGGCAGGATCTGGAAGCAATGGCAGCGGATCTGTTCCGCATGGTCGAAAGTGGCAAGGTGAAGATCGAGATCAATCAGCGGTATGCGCTCAAGGATGTGCAGCAGGCGCATCGTGATCTGGAGTCGCGCAAGACCACCGGCTCGACGATCTTGCTGCCTTGAGCAATCCCTCACGTCCTACCTCAAGCAAAATGACTGAGCACGAAGATTCCATAGACAATCCGATGCAGCATCCGGATGAGCAGCCGGTGGTGTCGAATGAAACGCCTCAGTTTGGAAAGCTTTTGCTGGTGCTGGCAGCGGCAGTGCTGCTGCTGGCATTCATTACGTGGGCGTCAGTCGCTTACGTAACGTGAGCGAATCGCCTGAGGTCTGGCAGGTGTTGAAGGCATTGCAGGCAGTTTAGTCTTTCATCTTCAGCTCAAGCACTCTGGGCACGCCGCTCTGCCCCGGGAAATCCCTGAAAGCGCTCTCCACCAGATAAGGCATCAGCCGCGCGAGGTTGCCTTCCTTGCCGTCGCTGCGCACCGTGACTTCATACACGGGCTGCTGGTTCATCGCATCCGTTATTTTGAGTTTGAATTCGCGATGGAAGACGGTGTAGCGGCGCTCCTGCTCGCGCGCGACGGGCATGCCTCCCCAGCCCGGTCCATAGAACGGATGGTAGAAGCCCGGATAACCCCAGTACGGCTGGTAGAAGCCGGGTCCGTACCAGGGCGTGCCGTACCAGGAATCCACTAACACCGTTTCCACCACTCGCACGTCTCTGCCCTGAATACTGGCGTTGAATTCCACCCTGAGCGGTGCGACCTGATCGGCACCGGCTTCGCTGAGCCCGTGCTTTTCCAGCTGCGCCCTGACGAGCTTTTCATAGGCTTCATATTCGAGGCTTTGTGCTTGCTCCGGGGTTCGGGCGAAGGCGAAGATCTTCGCCTCCGATACCGGCGGCCAGTGGTGGAAGGCCGTGACTTCACTGCGGAAGGTCGAGGCGCAGCCCGACAGCAGCAGGGTCAGGGCAGCGAGCAGGCAGATTACAGGGCGCATCGGCGACGAAAAATTCGGGGCGTACGAAAGCATCTTAGTCCAGCTGCCAAAAAATTGCCGGTCTGCGTGCGGCCTGAGAGGCAATTCGCGGCAGGCAGCGCGGCCTCCCTGGGTACTCCCTTGGTAAAATGTGTGCCTGATTTCAGTCGTTTCACTCTCACTGGCTTGCCATGCGTACAGACACCGCTACCGCTGTTCATCGCCATGATTACGCTCCTCCCGCCTACTGGGTCGAGAAAATCGATCTGGGCTTTGATCTTGATCCTGCCGAAACGCGCGTTGCCGCGCGCAGCGTGCATCGCCGTAATCCGGACAGCCGCCAGAGCGAACTGGTGCTGTATGGTGAAGCACTGGAACTCGTCGCACTACGAATGAATGGCAAGACCCTGAGCAGCCGCCAATACCGGCTGGAGGGCACGAAGCTGATCATCCCCCACGCACCGGATGAGGTCACGCTGGAGATCGAGACGCTGATCCGTCCCGCATCGAACACCTCGCTGATGGGACTGTACGTCTCCAATGGCAATTTCTTCACCCAGTGCGAGGCCGAGGGCTTCCGCAAGATCACTTTCTTCCCTGATCGTCCCGATGTGATGGCGAAGTATCGCGTGATGCTGCGCGCCGACAAGCAGGCATACCCGGTGCTGCTCTCGAATGGCAACCTGATCGAGCAGGGCGATATCGGCGATGGCCGCCATTACGCCCTGTGGGAAGACCCGTTCAGCAAGCCGTCGTATCTGTTTGCGCTGGTGGCCGGCAAGCTGGTGTGCGAAGAGCAGACGCTGCGCCTGAAGTCCGGGCGCGAGGCGCTGTTGCAGGTCTGGGTCGAGGAGGGCAACCTCGACAAGACCTCGCATGCGATGGAGTCCCTGATCAAGAGCATACGCTGGGATGAAGAGCGCTTCGGGCTGGAACTCGATCTTGACCGTTTCATGATCGTCGCCGTCTCCGACTTCAACATGGGCGCGATGGAAAACAAGGGCCTGAACATCTTCAACACGAAGTATGTGCTGGCCAATCCGCGCATCGCCACCGATGCCGATTATGCGAACATCGAGTCCGTGGTCGCGCATGAATACTTCCATAACTGGACCGGCAATCGCGTCACCTGCCGCGACTGGTTCCAGCTGTCGCTCAAGGAAGGGCTGACGGTTTTCCGCGATCAGGAATTCTCCGCCGACATGATGGGCGGTGACAGTGGTCGCGTGGTCAAGCGCATTGAAGATGTGCGACTGCTGCGTCAGGCGCAGTTTGCGGAGGACGGCGGTCCGATGGCGCATCCGGTACGTCCGGATTCCTATGTCGAGATCAATAACTTCTACACGCTGACCATCTACGAAAAAGGCGCCGAAGTCGTGCGCATGCTGCAGACCCTGTTGGGCCGTGACGGCTTCCGCAAGGGCATGGATCTCTATTTTCAGCGGCATGATGGTCAGGCAGTGACCTGCGATGATTTTCGTACGGCGATGGCCGATGCGAACGGCCGGGATCTGACGCAATTCGAGCGCTGGTACAGTCAGGCCGGTACGCCGCGCGTGATCGCGCGTTCCCTGCATGATCCGGCGACCGGGACGTTCACGCTCGAGCTTGAACAATTTTGCCCGCCGACACCCGGTCAGCCACTGAAACTGCCGATGCATATCCCGGTGGCGGTGGGCCTGCTGGATGCGCAGGGACAGGATCTTCCGCTGCAGCTGGAGAACGCCTCCGTCCCGGATGAGATCGAGGTGCACGTAGCGCCGACCACCGTCGTGCTCGAGCTGACCGAATCAAAGCAGACCTTTACGTTCACCGGCATCAGTGCGCCGCCGGTGCCTTCACTGCTGCGCAATTTCTCCGCGCCGGTCGTGCTCGACTACGACTACAGCGACGAGCAGCTCGCGTTCCTGCTGGCGCACGACAGCGACCCGTTCAATCGCTGGGAAGCCGGACAGCGGCTGGCCACCCGCCGTTTGCTACATCTGGCTGACACAGGCATCGCGGCCGATGTTTCTTATGCGCCGAACGCACAAGACGAGCTGCTGGCCAGCGCGCTGCGCAAACTGTTGCGCGATACCTCGCTCGACGCCGCCTTCCGTGATCTTGTGCTGACGCTGCCCTCCGAGACCATGCTGGCCGAAGAAGCCAATGTGATCGATCCGCAGGCCTTGCATCGGGCGCGGCGCGCGCTGCGCAAGTATCTGGCGCAGGCCTTGCGCGCCGATCTCCTCGACGCCTACCAGAAGAACCACCTGCCCGGTGCCTACCGGCCCGACCCCGTGCCCGCCGGCAGGCGTGCGCTGCGCAATAATGCGCTCGGCTACCTGTCCGAGCTCAATGACAGCACGGCGCACAAGCTGATGCAGGATCAGCTCGACCATGCCTCCAACATGACAGATCGCATCGCTGCGCTGGGTGCCATGGTTCATCATTCAGCGCCCGGCGTCGATGAGGCATTGCAGGCCTTCTATGCCGATTTCGAGAACGAGGCGCTGGTGATCGATAAATGGTTCAGCCTGCAGGCATCCGCTCCCGGCACCGATGTCGCCGCCGTTCGCAGACTGATGAAGCATCCGGCCTTCACCCTGAAAAACCCGAACCGGGCCCGCAGCCTGATCTTCGCTTTCTGCAGCGGCAACCCGGCCCAGTTCCATGCGCCTGACGGCAGCGGACATGCGTTCTGGGCCGAGCAGGTGATCGCGCTGGACGCCATCAACCCGCAGGTGGCGGCCCGCCTTGCGCGCACCCTCGACCGCTGGCGCAAGTTCACGCCGGCGCTGCAGGCGAGCATGCGCGCTGCGCTGGAAAAAGTATCCTCGGCACGCAAACTGTCCAACGATGTCGCTGAAGTGATTGGCAAGGCACTGTCGAATTAATTAAAAAGTCTCAAGGATCCCCATGAAACGTATCAGCCTCACCCGCTACCTGATCGAAGAACAGCGCCACAACAATTCCATCCCAGCCGAGCTGAGACTGCTGATCGAAGTCGTTGCGCGTGCCTGCAAGACCATCAGCCATTCCGTCAGCAAGGGGGCATTGGGCGATGTGCTGGGCGCTGCAGGTACCGAGAATGTGCAGGGAGAGATACAAAAAAAGCTGGACATTATCTCCAATGAGATCCTGCTGGAGGCCAATGAATGGGGTGGTCATCTGGCCGCGATGGCCTCGGAAGAGATGGAGAACTTCCATCCGATTCCGAACCGCTATCCCAAAGGCGAGTACATGCTGCTGTTCGATCCGCTCGATGGTTCATCCAACATCGATGTGAATGTCTCGATCGGCACGATTTTCTCTGTGCTGAAAGCACCCGAGGGCATGAAAGAGCCGACCGAAAACGACTTCCTGCAGCCGGGCTCGAAGCAGGTCGCTGCAGGCTATGCGGTGTATGGCCCGCAGACCGTGCTGGTGCTCACCACGGGCAATGGCGTACATGCGTTCACGCTGGATCGCGAGATGGGTTCCTGGGTGATGACTCAGCGCGACATCAAGATACCGGCAGACACTGCCGAATATGCGATCAATGCCTCCAATGCGCGCCACTGGTATCCGCCCGTGAAGCGTTACATCAGCGAACTGGAAGCCGGCAAGACCGGCCCGCGCGGCAAGAATTTCAACATGCGCTGGATCGCCTCCATGGTGGCCGACGTGCACCGCATCCTGAACCGGGGCGGCATTTTCATGTATCCCGCCGATGAACGCGAGCCAGACAAGCCCGGCAAGCTGCGTCTGCTGTACGAGGCCAATCCGATGTCCCTGCTGATCGAGCAGGCGGGCGGTGCGGCGACCAACGGCAAGATGCGCATCCTCGACATTCAGCCGACCAAGCTGCACGAGCGGGTGGCGGTTTTTCTGGGGTCAAAAAACGAAGTCGAGCGGGTCACTCGCTATCACGCGGAGCAGGGCTGATCATCGGCAGGGCGGCACGGCAGGGCTGGATTTGCAGGCCGGGCTGGATTTTTTGCTAAAATATCGGGCTTCGCTGATGTAGCTCAGTTGGTAGAGCAACTGATTCGTAATCAGTAGGTCGGAGGTTCGACTCCTCTCATCAGCACCAGTCGTGAAAATGGCCTGAGATCTCAGGCCATTTTCTTTTTGCTGCCAGCGTGCGATGTGCGTTCGCC
>JACCDH010947101.1_pt1 | contig 15050 bp, 18 predicted proteins | sample 7442481 | NCBI WGS metagenome assembly JACCDH01 (sample SAMN15323433, study PRJNA562643) | freshwater metagenome | isolation source: river surface water | place: USA:Blue River Watershed | collected 2017-08-15
CAACTCGTTGATATTCAGTTTGAGAAATTGCTCCTTGTATAAAGGCAGATAATTTATCTTTTGAATATTCTAATTGTCCGAATGTACCATAATAATCAACTAAACCATCATTATCGTAAGCCACTCTATTGTTTGCTGGTGTTACTTTTGTAATATCAAAGTAATCACTTGCGTTTGCGTCTACCGTAGCATTTGGTGTGAATATGTCTTTATAGAAAGAACCACCAATTAAATCTCTCATTTCACGGAAGTGCTCTCCTTTATACGTTCTAGCATCAACACCAAACGTTAAATTTAAGTTATTCGTCAAATCATGATTCAATGTAGATAGTACACCATACCAATTATGATTATTAATTGAGTTTCTCAACGCGTATTTTGAACCTGTCGTAGATGTCGCATTTATTGATACTTGATTATCGAGTAATAAATGACCTTCAGAATCTCTCAATGTTCCGGTTGCATAAGACCCGATAGCACCACTACCACCACCGTGTCCGATTGACGCGTATGCTGATGTATTGATTGTAGTTTTTGGTGACACTGTCCAATAGTGATTTAAACTAAAAATTGGTTTGTGATAATAGTTAGTTGCAATGTTTTTTGTTTCACCACCTACCACATACATATCTTTATTGTATTTCAATCCGTATTGTGCATATTCAGCAGGAGTTAAACGAGATGTTCTTTGACCGTGTTCTTGAGGTGCACCAATTGCGGTAACTTGAATTTTATGTTTAGTTCCAAAATCTTTAGCATAGGATAGGAAGTATGAATATGCTTTAGTATATGTTCCGTCAATATATCCGTCTCCTTGTGTTGTTGAACCTACGAATGAAAACGCTCCCCATTTTTTATTACCTGTAGATAATGACAATGTTGATTTACTTAAACCGTAATCAGTAAGAGATTGTTGGAAAGAACCACCTTTTTCGGCATCTGTGGTTTTAGTGATAATGTTCATCGTACCACCGACAGATTGTATCGCCAATTTAGACGCCCCCAAACCTCTTTGTATTTGCATTTGTTTTAATGCATCACCAATACCTGCCCAGTTTGAGAAATAAACCCAACCTGATTCCATATCATTTACCGGTACACCATTAATTAAGATTGCGACGTTCTTTTGGTCAAACCCTCTAATATTAATACGAGAATCACCTACACCACCACCACTTTTTGTAATAAACGCAGACGGTGTGATTTTTAATAATTCAGGTAATTCCTGTGAACCCAAATTCTCAACTGCGAATTTTGTTCCAATTGATGATATAGCTGCCGGTGTTTTTCTATCAATACCATACGATGCCATAACCACCACTTCTTTTAAACCAAGAGAAGTTGGGAATAATTCAATAACAATTCCATCACTCGATTTAACTTCAAGATTACCATACCCAATATATGATACATTTAAGATATCACCTGATTTAACTTTCTTCAAATCGAATGTACCGTCCAAACCTGTGGTTGTGCCAATTTTACCCGAACTTATGGTCACACCGACCAAAGCCTCTTTTGTTGTTTGATCGACGACTCGACCTTTAATTTGTGCAAATGTAGAAAATGCCATAAACATTAACCCAAGTGTTAAAATAATTGTTTTTTTCATGTTTTTTTTGTTTAATAATTTATTTGTTTCAGAAAGTATAAGATATTTTCCCGACAATAAAAAATATATGTGGAAAAAAACCAATATCTGAGACAATAAATTATAGATAAAATTATTCGTAATTTATAGTTTTCTATAGATAAAAACATTGGTAATTAACGAAAATTGGGTTATTAAGTGGATAAACCAAATAAAATTACGTATTTTATTTTGCGGTAATGTATTTATGTATTAACACTATGGAACAACACACTTTAGAATTACTCGGAACAGTTTTAGTTACTTTAATCACGGCCTTATTGGGACCTGCGGGTGTCGAATATGTGAAGTCCAAATTAAGTAAAAATACTGAACCGGTCGCTATCGACCCGGTTAAAAAAGAATTAGAACAATCGGCCATTATCACGGAAGAATTAGAATATATTAGAGAAAAATTCAATGCTGACCGAGCTTGGATTTCAATTATTCATAACGGTGGACACTTTTTACACACAAATAAATCGATTCAAAAGTTTTCTGTTATGCATGAAGTATCAAGACTTGGTGTCTCTTCTTTAGGTATGACGTTTAATAACCTCCCTATCTCACTTTTTAGTCGTTCAGTTGAACAACAAATGATAGGAAACACAATTTACATATCAGACGTTAATAATCCCGAAATATCTACATTTGGTTTAAAAGCAGCACTCGAATCGGTTGGTACTATTTCCGCCGTATCTAAGGGTATTTTTGATATGTCAACAGATTCACTAATCGGTTCAATCGGACTCGATTACTTACACCCAACAAATCTTACAAAAGAAGAAATAAACGCCTTTAATATGAGGTCAGAAAGAATGTCCGGTTACATCTCAAACTTCATTAAAGAAATCTAATATTTATTAACATGAAAAAATACATTTTTACAGAAAGTCAAATTAAAAAAATCATTGATACTCAAATTAATGAACAATATGGTGACACTAACACACCTGAAGATACTCATTACGTACAAATTGCACTTAATGATTATTTTAAAAAGAAAAACATAAGAGGAACTTGGAACGGTTCTGATTTCACATTAAATCCAAAGGCTCCTGTTATCATGATTGGTGCTGACGGTGCTTGGGGTGATAAATCAAAAGCCGCGTTATCTATATTTCAAAGAAATAATGGATTAGAAGATGATGGTATGATTGGTTGTAAATCAGCACAGAAACTAATTCAACTTGGATACATGGGTAGAGATTTATGGGGTAAATTGATGGATTTATTCGGATGGGGACCTTCTTGTGACTAACCTTTAGATGATATTTGGTCAAAAACCGTAATTATCTCCTCCAAACACGAATAATCAAAACATTCAGAATAACCTGAAAACGATTTCAAAACGGGTCTGTATTTTTTTACAGACCTTTTTTTGTTTAAAATAGTTTTAATATCACTTTCAAATTTCTCAGCATGTGGAGTTTCAATTCTCCTTAATATAGTTTCAACAACGTAACCCTCATAACCATAAGCCTTACTAAAACGTCTCATTATAAATCTCTTAGCGGTAATCCCTACTTTGACAATCGTAACACCGGTAGATTCCTCTTTTATTAATACGAGGTATAATGATTTAGGTACTTTACTTAACTTCTTTTCTTTATCTTTTTTACGTTTAGATAGTTTTGATTTTACATACTCCTTCGCCTTATCTAATGATATAAATTCTTTAGTATCACGATATGGATTGATAATATATTTTTTAAATCTCTCAAGGAAAATAGTTTTACCACTATCAACCATATATTTTTTACCTTTCGCAGTCCTAATCTCGTATATTGAATAATAACCTATTTTGAGTAGTGGTTCTTGTGACATCTTTTTTCTTTAAATATACATAGTTTTATCTCATAAGTAAATCTACCAAAATAAAGATATTTATAGTATATTTATTTATTATGAGAATCAACGATATAGTTTACGATATGTTAGTGGAAGAGGTTAAAAACAAAACTCTCTTCAATGCATTAATGACAAAGTGGAGATTAGAATATCCAGAACTTACACCTGAACAAGGTGAAGAAATTTACAATAAACATAGTGTTATTAAACCAAATATTACCGAAGACAGACCTGGTGTTGTTACCTTTTTAGCTCGTCATGATGGGAATCACGGATTTAGAAAATTTAACATTAATGACTTAAAGGATATTACAAAATTTACCCTTAAAGAAATATTAGATTTTTTAAAAACATATAGTGGTTTTAAAATGGGTGGTGACGTTGACGGTGGGGAAGAAACCCCTAAAGTGAATGTTAATAAAGTTTTTGAGGAAAACGGTAACCAACCAACAGAATCTAAAATTGAGGCCTCAAAGGCGATGTGGGAATCTGACAACGCAATAATTAATGAAGACGGTTTTAGGGTCTATTCAATTCTAAATCAAACTCAGGTAATTAGAATGGGTTACTATTACCAAACTATCCATAAACAGGCTTGGTTAAAATATAACAGAAATCCCCAATATAATACAAATGTTTCCGCACCTTGGTGTGTTACTTGGAGAGGTAGTGACGTAACTGAACGAGACGCTGACGGAAATTACTTATATGGTCAAGGTGGTAACTTATACGGTAACTACAGAACTAGACACCAAAGAACGTTTTATTTTGTAATCGATGAAAGTAGAGACCCATTATCAGAAAACCCAAAAGAAAGTAAATTTTACATGAGTGCTCTTCAAATAGATGATAGTGGTTCATATAGAATAACGTCGATGCTTAATGATGGTGATAATACATACTCGTGGCAAGAAGTTGTTGCAATTTATCCTAAACTTGCTAATCATAGAAATCTTATCGGTTATCGTGAAATGTCCGATGAGGAATTAGAAAGTGCAACAATAACGGATACCATCAATGAAATGTTAGGAAGTCCAAATGAATTTGCCAGACAAACTGACGAAGTTAAAGAACAATATATCGATAATGGTGGTACGATTAATACCGTTAAATCTTGGAAATCAATGAATAATGAATTGAAAACTAAGTACGTTGATATGATGACGGTAGCCGATGCATTTACAAGAGTTTCAAGTTCGGAACTTTTAAATACGATTATCGCAACACCAGGGTACCTTAATAAACTTGATAGAAAATTAAAAATATTAGGTAAATCAGGTATCGGTTATTTGGTGGATGATTTCATGAAAAACGATTATGAACTTGTTAGAACAAACGTTACTAATAACAAGATAAGAATTTATCAGAACAAAAGAACTAAAGAATATGGTATCTACGATATTACTAAATTTAATTGGGTAACCGTAAACGGAGCACTTTTAAATGACTCATTTAGTGAGGGTAAAATGATTGCTGCGAAAGATGATGAGGGAACCTATTATAGTATCATACCTTACCACTCAAGTCATAACGTAACGTTCTACGTTGTAACGGATAACCCAACATTACATGGTGGTGGTGAGGCTGAAGGTTACTTTGTAAGTGAACGAACTTGGGAGGAAAAATTAAGTCAAAAACTATTACCAATTGAAGGTAAGAAAGTAAAACAGATGACGGATTTTGAACCCGAATCGGATACGGATATTAAAGAAATAAAAAAGGGAGTATAAACTCCCTTTTTTTATGATAATAATGCAAAATACTCTTTAAAGTGTTTTATTCTATCGGCTAACCCAATGGTACCACCGTTTACACGTTTAGTTATTTTTGTGACTACAACGTCACTCGACCCTTCGTCTGCAATTTTATGTAATCCATTTTTATTGAAGAACCATGCTGCCGATAATAATGCATAATTAACCGCAACTTTATCAGGGTTTGAACATATGTCCTCATTTATCGATTTACCAAATGATGTGTAATTCTCTTTTCCGGTTAATTGGATATATCCACGACCACGGAATTTGAATCCTTCTTTAGACGCTTCATTACCATTACCCATTCTATTTGCATATACTTTAGAGGCAATTTTTTCAGGTTGTCTAGCGTATGGTGTGGCAGCAGCTTCAGTTGGGAAGTATTTTTTAAAAATACCATTTAACCCTTTAGCCGAATAATTTAAGTTTTCTTGGGTTGCTCTAAAACCTCCTGATTCGTGTCCACATTGAGCCAAGAAATGTGCTAATCTTAGTGGTGTGTTTATTTGGAATTTAGATGCCGTATCGGGAATTTGTGCAATAACCGAATCAGGAATATGACCTTTCAATCTTTCTAATTTAAGACCACTTACAGTCGAAACTCGTGCCGGTTCTGTGATAACTGTAGGTGATGATACTGTACCCTCACTAAACAATCTACCCCAAGTACCGTCTCCAACTATTCCATCTGCAGTTAATCCATTATCCGATTGCCATTTTTTAACGGCACTTTCAGTTTTTGGCCCAAAATTACCAATTGGGTCAACACCTAATCTAACTTGTAGTTTTTTTACGTCTTCCCCTTGTGATCCTAATTTAAGTAACATAGTTTTTATTTAATTTGTAAGTTTATTTAATAATAAATATTCGATATACTTTATTTAGATATTTATTAAAAAAAGAATTAATGAGAACAGTCGTTTTAACCGAATCACAAATTAAAAATATAATTGACCAAATGTTGGAAGAGCAAGTCGCTCCTTCAACTACTCAAGTCAAACCAGTTACACAGGTCAAACCAATAAAACAATTTAACATTACAAATTCATTCAAAAGTGGCCAATTTCAATTAACAACTACGGAACAAATCGATGTTGCAATTAATGAAATAAATGGAATAGTTTCTAAGACCCCAAATGTAAAATACGATGTTGTAGTAACGTCTTCAGAATCTAAAGTACCTAATAGAGGTGTTGGATTGAAGCCGGGAGAATTGTCACTTAAACGAGGACAATCGGCAGTAAATTACATTAAAAGTAAATTAGGTGAGAAAGTAACTCTCCAAATTAAGAATTTAGGAGCACAAGGACCAGAGTGGGACCAATCAAAAGGAAACACTAATCCCGAGTATACCAAATATCAATACGTAACAATTGGATTAGTTGTTAGTGGTGGTGAATCTGGTGCGGGTAATAATGTATGTGGATTAAACATCAAAGGTGAAGGTAAACAAGGTAAACCTGAAAATAATTACGTAACAACAAACCTTAAATTAGAAGGTAAAGGTCAATTGTCAATCGCTACGGGGTCAATACCTGATAGAATGGTAATTACTAATTCTAAAAATCAAATAACTAAAGACTCAGGTTTCGTTGCAACTGCACCGCACAAATACGGTAGTTTCAAATATGTGCCATTATATGTTGCACAATTAACAAAATTAAATGGTACACCATCAGTATCTGGCGGTCAATTAGTTACCATCGAAGCTCAAGGTTACGACGATATTATGAAAAAAATATTAGTTGACCCTACTAAGGTTCCTACACCAGAACAATTAAAAGGAATGGGTAGAGAAGTTTCAGAAGGTGCGACATTATTGAAACAAATGGCCGACTCAGGTACAAAAACTTTCGTTTTATATAGTATTGTTAGTGGAGCCTCATTGTTAAACTTTGACAAAGCAACCGGAGATAATTCGGTAATAGTAATGTCACCAGTGGGACAAACTGGATATCAGCTTGTTGGAAAATGTTAATTTACAAGTTTTTCGTAAACTAATTCATTTTTTCTAAGGTAAGCAATTTGACGAGTCGTTTTACCGTTAACAGTAATCTCAACGTAACTCAATACATCCTTTTTATATTTCTTAGATAAAGAATCTAATCTAAAATTAACCTTTTCATCCACATCACCGGATTTAAAGGTTTTTTTTGTTTGTGAAAATGATAACGTCGGTACCCCAATTAGAAGGATTAATAATAAATTTTTCATCTGATTTAATTTAAATATTGTTTATATTCCTTGATTGTTCTTTTTACTCTTGATTGATAATGTGGTGACGTACAATAGTATTTTTGAAGGTAGTAAAAATAATTTTCTCTCGACTTCAAATATTTTTTCGGTATCGACTGTTGCCATAACAAATAATCACCCACAGATTGTAACCAATTTTCATATTTAGCATAACCCCTGTTTTTACCAATTGCCGTTGTTTTTCTAACTTTAGGTAATCTCATACCAAATAAATTGTTATTTTCCTTGAATACATTTGATTTAAAATTCCCCGACTCTAATAATGCTTGTCCAAAAACGATATCGGGAAAAACAACTCCTTGAGATTTAATCTCATCATATAACCAATGGTTGTTTATTTCATTAATTTTTAAATAAACGGTGTCCACTTTTTTAGTTGAATCCGGTACCTGACCAAAAGATAAAACCGACGTGAATAAACTAAACGTCATAATTATTAACTTTCTCATTTGACAAATGTATGTCAAATATTTGATATGGCCAAATATTTTTATTATATTTATGGTGATATTTATATATTACTAACAGACAAATGTATTATGGCTAAATTTAAACTTACTGAAAATCAATTAGATAGAGTAAAAAAGACGATATTAACAGAACAAAACGATAACACCTATTCAAGAGAAATTTTGATATCATTCAGTTCAAATTCCAACCAAAGATACGATGGAATGACAATTGATGACGTAGATAGTTGGACAAAAAAGATTAACGTAACGTACGTTATTGAACAAGAACATAGAAGTTGGGGTATTAAAAACATCTCATTATATAACATAAAGGGACCTGAATCAATTGATGTTGAAATGACATTATACCCTGAAGGGTCAGATGAGCCGGTTACTAAAGAAGTTACAATACCATTAGATTGGGATAATAACTTATCAATTAGTAATGAAGAAGGTAAGGGATTAATAACTGTTGGTGATGTAGTTAACGTTATTGTTTATGTTGGCGAAAATAATTTAATCACTACTGAGTTAGAACTTGACGTTTACACTTTATAATTTTTAAAAAGTTTCGTATACTTATTATTAACCTTGTGATTGAGGTCGAAGTGTCCATGTGGCATTTGAGTTGGAATTGATACCAACGAATTCGGGTTCAAATACAAAAAAAATATAAGGAAATGAAACAATCAATCTGGACAGCTAATGCTCGTCCCCAATCATTTGTTACCAAAGGTAAACAAAGACTAAAACAACACAATGACACCGTTTATCTTAACAACGGTGATGAGTTCGAAATCGAACTTCACAATCCCACACAAAATAAAATTTTAGCGAAACTCGAGATGGATGGAAATTCTATCGGTTCTGGAATTATCTTACGTCCAGGAGAAAGAGTTTTTCTTGAAAGACATTTGAACGAAGCGAAAAAGTTTCTTTTTGAAACCTATAAAGTTAGTGGTTCAAATGAATCTAAAAGTGCCATCCAAAAAAATGGAGGTATCGTTATTAAATTCTATAATGTACAACAAGTAATGAATTTAAATTCAATTACAACGGGAGGTTATTGGTATAATAATAACGTGAATACAACTCTGACAATTGGTAACGGTTATTCGCCATTAACATCAACCTCAACCGGTACGAATTTAGGAAATGCAACTTACACAAGTTCAAACACATTTAATTTAAACGGTGCCATTTCTGGAACTTCAAACACTGCATTTTTTAATCAGTCATCATCACCGTTAAAAACGTTAGGTTCAATTACAAGAAGTAAATCTGTAACCATGGATTCGTTATCGAATGAAGTAGAAACGGGTCGAGTTGAGAAAGGGTCTAGTTCTAATCAAACTTTTTCAACTGACAGTACATCTTTCGAATCGTTTCCATTTGCAACTGACACTTGGAAGATTTTACCTCAATCACAAAAGATTTTAGTAAAAGAAGATTTAGTAGTTTATTGTACTGAGTGTGGATCAAAAAGAAAAAAAGACACACATAAGTTCTGTCCTCAGTGCGGAACAAAATTCTAATAAAAAATATATCACAAGGTTTTAGAAAGGGGGACAATAGTCCCCTTTTTTAATGGGCATAAAAAAACCCTTCAGATGAAGGGTTTTTATTTATAAAAATCTTTTAAATTCTGATTTTATCTTTGAGATACTTTCGTTTAATTCAACGTTTTCCTCTACTTCAGTTTCATCCTCATGAGATTCAACCGTCTCTTGTTCTTCAACTTCCTCAACGTCACTTTTATATGTGTGTCGTCTTTCAGTAATCATTTTTAATTGTTCTTCGGTGATTTTAAGTTTCTTTGCCATTTTTATATTGTTTAGTCTAACCAGCTTATTTGATATCTTACGTATGACCCCATGTCAACGGATTTAGGTGTTACTTTGTAACCATATGTTGTTCTTAATGTGTCAGCCATTGTATCGTTCATGTAGTTACCTTCGATGATAACACTATAAAGACCGTTTGCCGACGCTCCTGGAATAACACTGTTCACATATGTTAACCCTGTGATTGCGTTGTCTGAAGTTGTTTTTGATGCCGATGCACTTACCATTATAATTCTTTTTAAATCTTTCTGTTATTATCTATAAATACATGGAAATAAATATAAATTGATTTCGTAAAATAAAAAAAGGGACAAGAGTAGCGAATTCTTGTCCCAACGGGATTATGTAACTAGTCCCGGTCCTAAGTCCGGTCTTCAAACCGGGTGTATCTTAAAGTCGTTATGACGATTTATCTTTTATAATTAGTTCACCTAAAACCTCAACAATCCCCATTATCTTTTGAAAATCAATTTGGTCCATGTTAACGTCCTTAGTTAATTTACAAAGTTTCTGTAATTGTTCCTCAAATTCAACCTTACCTTCCTCAACGTTAAATTTACCTTCAGCCGCCTTTTTATAGTATGGGAGTTTAACTTTAAAGTGGTGGTACGTTAACATAGACGGTCCACCTTTTTCCTGTGCATTATTAGTTATCTTAGTCGCACCAGCCAAACGTTTTTCGGCAAATTCGTCGAATTTCTTTGATTCGTTTAAAATGTTTATTAGTTTCATAGTCTATTTGTCAATTTAACCCCCTAAATCTCCTCACCAGGGACTTCAATTAGTTTTTATATAGTTTGAGTTGGATGTAAGTTTTTGGTCCGTATATGTCCATTTCTGGTTCAGATGGGATTATGAAGTCACCCTTCTCATCTTTAGTTATTTCGTATTCTTTTTTAGTTTGTGAATTATAAGCCACCATATGGTTAGGAAAAACGTCATATAACTTCTTCCAAAGTGCTTCGGCGTATTGTGATTGGGCTTCTCCCGATAATAAATTACCAAAATCTAACGCCATCTTATACATTTGAATTGCAATTCCTTGTCTTCTATACTCAGGATAAACAAACGGTGACGTTGCCTCAAAATTATCTGCATCGACCATAAAGAAAGCACCGTGAGCTGCGGATGATTTATTAATATCATCAACAACCTTAATGATAATTTCCCCTTCCTCGGAAGAATCGTTGTAGAAGTAACTAAAGTCCCCAACTTTCTTATAGAATACATTTTCATTGGGATTAGCCATGATTAATCTGTAATCCATTCTCTTCTTTGATTTCTTCTGTTTGGTTGGGTCATTAAAGTCATAACGAACCGCCTCGGTGGTTTCTTGTTCACTGACACGTTGTAATTGACTTTCGGTTATTAGAATCTTCATATGTTATAAATACTGATTTAAAATAAAAAACCTCACCGTGGTGGGTGAGGTTTTTGTTAATCTATGATAAGTAATCTTGGAAAAACTCCATTAACTTCTCAGAGAATTTCTTGGTGTTTGGTATTCCCGACCTTTTATTAATGGTCTCCCCCAACATAAACTTATCCAATGAATAATGAATAGTTGTTATTAATGGGATGTTCTTTGTGATTCTTGTCCAAACCTCCGCGTTTTTTTCATAAAGTGTAGTTAACACGTAGTGTACACCATCGGCCTCAGTTGCTGTGTTTATTTCAGTAACCTCATTTTTAAAATTATCAAGAAGAAGATTAAAACGTTCGTTTTGTACTCCGTATTTTTTTCCGATAAGTAATAGTCCACATACCACACTTCCGGACATTTTTGATTTAACCTTTTTTGACTTAGGAAGCCATTTATCGATATAAGTTAATTCATCCCAAAAGTAATCCAACTTCTTGTCGAACGGTGCCTTATCCAATAATTGACCATTATCGTCAAATGTGTAACGACATGCGATATCGATTGCTGTTTTAAAATTACCATTTTTAACGGACATACTCGTTGCGGTATAATCACGTTCTCTAAGATACCCGGTGTTTTTATTAGCCGATGTCTCAACAGAATCACTACTATCAATTGAGTAATAGATTTCATCTGCCTCCTCCTTAGATTCGATATCCATTATGATAACATGGAAAGGAACGGTAGGAATTAAATCGGGATTTACTTTAAAAGCGTCTGCCCTTGTATTCCCGTCCAAACGGAACATATCTCCCTTTTTGTATTTTGAAAACGCTTTGGTTGCTCTACCAACGGTTACAATTGAGTGGGTCGGTAGGTATTTCTTTGAAAGAAGTTTAACCACTTTCGATACACGAGGTTCAACGTCACGGTTTCTTACATAAGGTTCCAACTTTGAAAACTTATTATAAGACCAAGACTCCATTCTCAAATTGTGTTTAGTATTTGTTTGTTTGTTTACTGTTGACATGATTTTTATTTTTTACGTGATTGATTAATAAATTTTTGTACGTGTTTATAGGATGTTCCTTTTAACACATTGTTGTTTTTGAATAACCAATTAATGTCAACATCACTAATAGTTGTGCGAGTACCAACGTAAAGGTTCTTACTATTAATTTCAGTTGTGTTATTCATACCGGTAAGAGTAATGGCCGGGTTGTTTGTGATTGTTTCTTTTGGTATACAAAAGAATTGTGGTTTGAAGTCATTCTGTACATCCACAAAACATAGGATGAAGTAATCGAAGTTCTGCCAACTACGGATGTTTGTGATTGAATATTTTCCCGATATATTACGGAAAGATATCTTACATTCAAAAAACTTATCGTAGTCAACGTGACAATCTCCTCTATCAAGGGTTGCCGAAAGTTCTTTTAAAATGTTTTTAGAGTCATGAATAACCTTTTTAGCGAATAGGTCACCATATTTGTTTGGAGTACATGTTGTGTAAGATTTCATTAAGAACTTACCCATAGGTAAATTCATATCGTCATCTGTGAACACGTTTCTTACTAAGGCATGTTTGTTTGCCGCTTTGAGTAACTTTGACATATAGACATTGTTTTTTGTTTGTTGGGTACAAAGTAAAACAATATTATCGTTACTGCCAAATTTTTTTTAATTTATTTTTAAATTAATTGTATTTTACGAAACCGAAGGATAGTTTATAGGTTTTCGTTTGGGACAACAGGTTGTGTCTATAAAGGTCGGGTCTAAAGATGTTAATGGTAAAGTAATCCGTTATTTTAAACTTAAAGATAATTTGTTCACATTCAAAGATGGACTTACCGAACCCGATATTCATTCTATAGTGTTTTCCATTTTCAACGGGATCAACATGTGTGGGCAAATATTGTTTAGGTTCGTACTTTAAGATATACGAATCAAATCCACACTTCCATACTCGGAAGAACCATAAGGTAAACTTTTCATAATGACAACCTTTCTGACGACCCTTCGTCCATTTAAATAATCCCATAGAATAATAAATATATATGATATTCAAAATATACACATAATAAATGGAATCACCAAATCCCTCCCGGCGCCCGACCCCCGTTTTTCATACCGGCATACGAGGTTCATTTTATCCCGTGGAGTCCACGAATTTAATTTCCTTCTGAGTGAAACCCGAAGGGTTTTCATTAGACTTACTTCTGGCCCTGTGTGTATGGATAAAATAACCGTTCTTATCGACCCCCATACTAAAACCTGAAGGTAGACCCTCCTGGGAGATTTTCTTCTTTAAATCGGGGTGTAAATCCAAATTAGAGACCTTTCCACTCCCAATAGAAGAAACCCAATCACTATGGTTATCCATGGCGTACTGACGACATTCATCAGAGAGTCCACGGACGTGTTTAATTTTCTTCTTAATGTTCTCAGGACTGTTCGTATCGTCAATGTCCTTCCAATCCTTTTCGGACATAATTCCCTTACGTTCTTTATTGGAGAACAAATCGGAAACCGCTTCGAATATAATATCTGTTAATTTCATACAATTATAAGTATAACAAAAATCCTTCCGACTTGAAAGGATTTTTTATTGTTAATCTTTACTTCGCCCATTGAGGTAATAATTTATCACCGTGTAGATGTGTCTTACAAAGAGGATTAGTATAAGGACCACCACGGTGTAGATTGATTGGTTGGGATAGTTCCAGTAGGTGATACCTATTCCCGTTATTACTATAACCGATAATATGGTTAATAGTATGGATGTTAGTTTTGTTCCCATAAGAGATGTTTAATATAAATACACCGTTGAGAGGGTTCCATAAAAAAAACCTCCCGAAGGGGAGGTTCCTGTTAGTTCGAAAGTCTACGTAGGATTTCTACGTTCTTGGCGATAAGTGTTTTTGTTTTCTTCTGAGAACGGGCACTTTTCTTTCTTGGTTGTTTTTTAACTGATTTACTCATGGATTAAATTTTACAATAAGTATCTTACTTATAATATTGGTCATAGATGTCTCCGGTTAATCCGAAGTCAATTAATACAATTGATTCTACACCGTCCTCACTAACGAGTCCATATGAACTTAATCTACCGAAGTCACCGTGAGGTGCACCCGTTGAATCCATAAATTCTAATATACTCATGGCGAAATCACTTTCATCTAAGTGTTCCCTAATATTATCATCGATTGAATACCCACTTCTTTTACCGTTATTCTCATTACTTTTAATTAAAAGGTACATTCTAAAGTTTTCTATTGTAACACCTATGTGTTCCATAAATTTCTTTGGTGTCACTTTCCTTGCAAGTTCCATCTCCACCCATAGGTCTGATTCATCACTATCGTATACCTTGGCAAGAATACCTCCGAAGTAACTATCGTTTCCCCACGATATTTCAGTTTCGTTCTGTGCAAGACCTTTTTTATTCTTAGCTAACTTTAGGACCTTCTCATCGTCTATTTGATAAACCACACGGGAAGAACCTGATGCGAGTTTCTTTAAGTGTGTCTCAGCATATTTCATTCTACCGGCATAAGATGGTATTTGTTTAAATTCATCTAATGACCATGTAGAAGGGTAATCCTCGTCGATGTCAGATTGTATTAACTTGTTGTACTGTGATTCAGATATAATTAATTTCATTCTATTGTGTTATAGTAATAAATACCTTTCTGAATTTTTGAAAATTTTCTGGAAACTTTTTTTTTACGATTCCCCTAAAAATCGACTTTTTTGGAAAAATTCCAGAAAAAATTTCAGTCACGGCATTGTCCCCCCTATTCAGACACCTAAAAAGGGGGTATATAAGGGGGGATACGGGCAGGGGGAGGGGGTACTCTACGGTAGGGGGCGTCCCAGTAACATATACCCCGTCCC
>JACCDH011275659.1_pt1 | contig 15049 bp, 8 predicted proteins | sample 7442481 | NCBI WGS metagenome assembly JACCDH01 (sample SAMN15323433, study PRJNA562643) | freshwater metagenome | isolation source: river surface water | place: USA:Blue River Watershed | collected 2017-08-15
AATAATTTTCTCCTGTTTTGTTTACGTTCCATGTAAAAAAATGGTCTGCAAATAATAAATTTGCGTTTTCAAAGTTAATAGGTTTTAACCGAAGAATAAAATTGTTTAAATTAAAAAATCTCTGTGTAATACTGCTGCTGTCTGCCTACAATCTCTCAGCTCAGTCGTGGTTGTCCAGACAATGGCATAACTCGGTTTCGCATTATAACTATTACTATAATGCCAACCTCTTAGTATCTGATGCCCGCGATCTTACCATCACTGGTTATAAAGACAATTTCAAAGATGTACTCTCTCTGTATCCGGTTTCAGAGCCCAATACCTTAAAAGGCAATGCGGCCAAAATGGATGAGGTCATCAAAAAGTGCTCGCACATCATCGACCGTCATTCCAAATCCAAATGGGTGGATGATAGTTATTTGTTGATGGGGGATGCGCACTTGTTCAAAGGCGATTTTTATTCGGCGGTAGAAGTATACGAGTATGTGATCGGCAATTATAAAAATTCGCAACCAGCTGCTCAGGCCGAAATCAATATCATTACCACTTATATTCTTCAAGGTAAAAATGAGGATGCTGAGGCTTTGTATACCAAGCTCAGTGCCAAGAAAGATTTTCCAGCCAAATTAAAAACCCAGTTGAATATTGCCGGTGCTGCTGTGAATATTAAAATGGGTAAGTACGCCCAAGCCATCAAGTTATTAGAAACGGCCATTCCTTCGGTTAAGAACAAACTTCAGAAAACGCGTTACAATTTCGTTCTTGCTCAACTATATGCATTAAACAAGCGCAATCCGGATGCTCTGCTGCGTTACAAGAAAGTCATCAAGTTAAATCCGCCATACGAATTTGCCTTCAATGCCAAACTCAACATGGCCAAGGCCATCAACATGAAAAACCGCTCAGAGGTAAAGAATGCCAAGATGGTGCTGAGGGATATGCTAAGAGACGACAAGAATATCGAATACTTTGATCAGATCTATTTTGAACTCGGTAATCTTGAAATGGCGGATAAAAATGATATTGGTGCCATAGCAGAATATACCAATTGTTTACGTTCTAAGGGAACAGATGCGACCATTAAGAGTAACGCCTACCTGGCATTGGCAGATTTGTACTTTAAACGTCAGGATTATGAGAATGCTCAGGTGTATTACGACAGTGCTGCCAGAACCATAGATCCTGTGCATCCTAACTATAAGTTTGTTCAGGAAAAAAATCTGGTCTTGAACGAATTGATCAAGCACTTGGTGAACATCAAAGAAAAAGACAGTTTATTGCGTCTTTCTGACAACGAAAAACTGAGAGAGAAAACCATAGACAAACTGATCAAGGAAGCCAAAGACAAGGCCGAAAGAGAGAAGATTGAAATGGAGAATAAGAAGTTGCAGCAAAATGCCATCAACTCAACCATGGCTCAAGGAGGCTCTACCAATTTTCCATTTTATAATATGACGGCACGTGCCAAGGGTTTACAAGACTTCCAGCGAATATGGGGTACCTTCGAATTGACAGATTATTGGGGCATAGCCAGTAACCGGCAAAAGGAAATATGGAAAAAGATAGACGACGAACAGATAAAGAATGATAAGGGCAGTACCATCAAGGAAGAAATCTTAAAGAAAGTGCCTGAAGAACGCAAGAAGTATTACGAGAACATTCCGTTTACGCAAGCTGATAAGCAGAAAATGAAGGATGAAATCTCTGAGTCGTATTTCCTTGGTGCCAATGTGTATTACCAAAGCTTGAAAGAACTTGACAAAGCCCGTCAATTGTTAGACGAGCTCAACAGCAAATATCCTAAAAGCAAGTTTCAAATCAATTCGTTTTACCTCTTAGCGCGTATCTATCAGGATTTGAAAAACGAAGAAAAGGCCAATCAATATATCGCTATGATTAAGGCTTTGGATTCTAACAGCAGTTTCTTAAATGTATTGTTAAGAAAGACCGATGCTGCTGATTCTTTGAAGGCTAAACCTGATCAGGAAGTAGAAGCTTTATACGCCAAAGCCTTTGATGCATTCAAAGCCGGGAAATATGCAGAGTCTATGAACTTTAAAAAAGAAAACGATCTGAAATTTCCGGGCAATCCACTTCAGGTTAATTTTGATTATTTGGAGGCACTGATAGCAGGGAAGGGTGGCGATTTGAAATTGTTCAGAACTAAGCTACAGGCCATTGTCGACAATTATCCAAATTCGGAAATAGCAGAGCAATCGGCCAAGACCATCGAACTCATCAAAATAAAAACCGGCGAAGTGAAAGCAGAAAGCACCTCTGATAAATACGCTTATTCTGAAACCAGTGATCATTTTTATATGTTGATTGTGCCGAAGAGCACGGACATGACGGCACTGAAAATTGCTTTCCTTAATTATAACAAATCGTTTTATGGCGAGGAGGGTTTAAGAGTAACCACCTCTTTGCTCGGCGATCAATACCAGATTATGATTGTCAATAATTTTAAATCGCTCACCAAAGCCAAAACCTATATCAAAGACCTGTCAACAAATGCTAAGTTCTTCAGCGATGCGAAGGTTGACGATAGCACAAAACAATACCTCATCAGCAAAGAAAACTTTGGTGTACTTTTAACCGATAAGATTCTGGCTGATTACGAATCCTTTTTTAAATCAAAATACAATAACTAATAATCCATGAGTAAGAAAACGGCTGATAGTCCCAATCTTGTCAAGAAATTCTGGAAAATATTTGCCTACACTTTGTTGTTTATTCCGGTGTTTTTCATTCTGGTGAACTTCGGAATTTTAGGTTCTATGCCTGACATCGAGGAGTTGGAAAATCCAAGAAGTGCATTGGCCAGCGAATTATACAGCGAAGATGGGGTAATGTTGGGGCAGTATTTCATTCAGAAGCGTTCTTATCTGGGTTACAATGATATTCCAAAAGAAATGTTTGATGCCTTGATATCTACCGAGGATGAGCGTTTCTATGAGCATTCAGGTATTGATGCTAAGCGTTTGGTTGGTGCTGTGGTGCGATTAGGTGCCTCTGGTGGAGCCAGTACCATTACTCAACAGTTGGCGAAGAACTTGTTTCACTACGACAATGGTATTCGTCCGAATGTGGTGATTCGTCTGACCCAAAAATTGAAAGAGTGGGTAATTGCTTTGCGTTTGGAACGTCGTTACACCAAAGAAGAAATTGCTACCATGTATTTAAATACGGTTCAGTTTTCAGGTAATTCATACGGTATTAAATCTGCAGCCAAAGAGTTTTTCAATAAAGAACCTGCCGAATTGAAAGTGGAAGAATGCGCAGTGTTAGTTGGTATGCTTAAAGCGATTACCATATTTAATCCAAAACGCAATCCGAATAACTCTTTACAAAGACGCAATGTCGTGATTGGTCAGATGATCAGAAATTACGACAATTTAAAAGTTAAAACTTTAAGCAAAGAAGATTTAGAGAATTTAAAGAGTACGCCAATCGCGCTCAACTATCAGTATGAAGACCATAACAACGGTCCCGCTGTATACTTCAGAGAATGGTTGAAGAAAGATTTGGTGAAATGGTGTAAGGAACATAAGAAACCCAATGGCGAGAATTACAATTTGTACAAAGATGGTTTAAAGATATACACCACCATCAATTCGCGCTTACAAACCTATGCCGAAGAAGCCGTGCAATCGCATTTAAAAGAACTGCAGGGTCAGTTTGACAAATCATGGGGAAGCAAAGAGCCATGGAGAGACGAGAACTGGAAGGTATTGCCTAACTATCCGGTACAAGAATTAAAGAAAACACCGAGATATGCAGCCTTAAAAGACATGTATGGTAAAGATACTGCCAGCATCATGAAAGTATGCCGTACAAAGACAAAAATGACGGTTTTTTCGTGGAATGGCGATACCGACACGATGATGAGTCCGCTCGACTCTGTTAAATACATGAAGCGCTTTTTGCATACCGGTTTTATTGCGATTCAGCCTACTACTGGACAGGTTAAAGCCTGGGTGGGCGGCATCAATCACCATTATTTTCAATACGACCATGTGAACAAGAGTGCAGGCAGACAAGTGGGTTCCACCTTCAAGCCATTTGTTTATGCCTTGGCCATCGATAATAAATTATCGCCTTGCATTCAGTTTCCAAACACACCACCGCCTTATCCAAACTGGCGTGTAGGTAACAGTGATGGGTCTTATGGCGGTACCATGAATATGTATCGTGGATTGGCTACATCTACCAACTGCATTGTTGCACAGATTATGTATGCCATGGGCGAACATGCCCCAAAGAATGTCATCGACTTTGTGAGAAAAATGGGTATCGACTCAGCTAAGATGGATCCTTACCCTTCAATTTGTTTGGGTGTAACAGATATATCGCCTTTTGATATGGCAGGAGCATTTTCAACGTTTGCCAATAAAGGGTATTGGATAGAGCCAAGTTATCTTACCAGAATTGAAGATAAGAATGGCAATATTTTAGCCGAGTTTGCGCCAACCAATATTAAACAGATCATGACCGAAGAAAAGGCTTATGTGATGTGTCAGTTGTTAGAAGGTGTTGTTAACCACGGAACAGGCTCACGTTTAAGAGGTAAATATGGCGTTACAGGTTGGGTAGGTGGAAAAACCGGAACAACTCAAAGTAACAGTGACGGTTGGTTTATGGGTGTAACCAAAGACCTGGTATGTGCCACCTGGGTAGGTTGTGACAGCAGAAAAGTGCGTTTCAGAAGTACCAATTACGGTCAGGGTGCCCATTCGGCATTGCCAATATTTGCTAAGTTCATCACCAAGGCCAAGGCCGATCCTAAACTGGATATCAAATTAATGCCAATCGACCGGCCGCAGCAGGAATTGAGCATTGAGTTTAACTGTGGAGAGTACGTAGGCGATGAAGGTGTCGACGAGTTCGGTTCTCCGGACGGGGATGTACTCGATTTGGGTATCTAAATAACATCAAAATTTTCTAATCTTTTTGCCAGCTCCAATATATAGAGCAAGGGCGTGCGTATGGCCTTTCAAAGCCCATAAATTATCTGAATTAAGTTTACCAAAACTTCAATTGTATTTTTCTTTTCCATCATTAATCCATCAATTTATTGCGTATAAAGAGATGTTTTAAAACATATTAAAGTAATCCTAAAGTAATTCTGTTCGAACAGAATATTAATTTAAGTAGGTGTTTTTTGTTGTCGGAAATATCAATAAGATGAAACAAAAAATAACTACAACAATCATTGGTTTATTTGCCATCTTTAGTTTGCCCAAAGCAGCTGAAGCGCAGATTACGCAACTGCAGGATTACTCTAACAAGTATTCTGCCCCCATTGGTACATTTCAGGGCATCAACTTTAGAGAAAGTGGATTTTCAGGGATGTTTATGATTCCCGGAACAAACGGGAAGGAGTTCTGGATCGTGTCCGACAGAGGTGTCAACATCGATGCAGCTAACGCCAACACAGCGTCTTGTCGCCCTACTTACGACAAGATTTATTCGTTCCCTAACTATGCACCTAAAATTCACCGTGTAAGAGTACAAGGTGATTCAGTGCAGATTTTACAAACCATTACCATTAAACGTCCAAATGGTACAGGTGCAACAGGTATCATCAATCCAACCGGTTTTGGTAGTACAGCAGCTGAGGTAGCCTCTACAGACACAGTGATGAATTGTGCTAACTTCAATTTAAAGACAGTGGCTAAAGATATCTGGGGCATTGATGCCGAAGGTATTGCCATGGATAAAAATGGCAACTTCTGGATATGCGAAGAAGGCGGTCCTACTATCTGGGTCGTGAATCAGCAAGGTATAGTAGTAAAGCGTTACACACCTTATGCCAACTTACCAGGCGCACAACCACAAGACATTCTGATAGACACTTGTTTCAAATACAGAAAAAACAACAGAGGTTTTGAAGGTATTGCTATTGCTCCTAACGGAAAGGTATATGCCATTATTCAGAGTCCTGTTCTTTATCCAACTAAAACAATTGGTGAGGGTACCAGAGTGCACCGTATTTTGGAAATCGATCCGGTTACCAATGCTACTAAAATGTATGCCTATTTAAATGATGGCATCATTGGTGCATCGGGTTCAAACCAAATCCGCTTAAGAGATTGGAAGATTGGTGATATGGCTGCTATCAACGACAGTACTTTCCTGGTATTGGAAGCTGCATTAAGAGGCACTACCGATATTAAGAAAATGTATACCATTAATATCAATGGTGCGACACCTGTTAATTCTGGTTTATATAACGGCAAAACATTAGAAGCCCTGGTAGATTCTGCAGGACTCGCAGCAGAAGGTATCAAGCCAGTGAAGAAAGCTTTTATGATGGACTTTTTGCAAAACGGATGGAATGCCGGTTTAGAAAAGATCGAAGGTATTGCTATCATCAATGATAGTACGATTGCGGTTTGTAACGACAACGACTACGGTCAGATGTCGTTGTTGGAAAACGGTATTGCTACAGCAACTTCATACACTGGACACGTTGTAGTGTACGGTTTGAAAGGTAACAATAAACTTAAAAACTATGTTTCTTCTAAATTTAATATGGTGACAGGTATTACTGGTCCAAGTACTTCTCAAACGCCATACCTGGTGCCGGTTGCTAAGGATGTTAAATTTACTTCGATCATGACATCTGGTGAATCTGTTAAAAATTATAAAATGACAGGATTAGGCGATGGAATAGGAGCGTATGATAATGGTAATGGTACATTTACCGTACTATTAAACCATGAGATGAGCAATAGCCTTGGCGTCATTCGTGCACATGGAGCTAAAGGCGCTTATGTGTCTAAATGGATCATTAACAAATCAGATTTATCTGTTGTAAGTGGTTCAGATTTAACTAAAAATGTTTACTTATGGAACGGTACATCATATTCCAAATATGATTCATTAAATACAACTGCGATGGCAGCCTTTAATCGTTTTTGTTCGGCTGACCTGCCAGCAGTTTCTGCTTTTTATAATGCGGCAACAGGTTTAGGTACTCAAGAGCGTATTTTTATGAACGGTGAGGAATCAGGTTCAGAAGGCAGAGGTTTTGCTCATATTGCAACAGGTCCAAATGCGGGGTCGTCTTATGAGCTTCCTTATTTGGGCAAATTTTCTTGGGAGAATTCTATCGCCAGTCCTAATGCTTCAAACAAAACCATCGTGGTTGGTACAGATGATGCAACACCTGGTCAGGTTTACATTTATGTAGGTAACAAAACCAACAATGGCAATGATATTCAGAAAGCTGGTTTAATAGGTGGTAAATTATATGGTGTGGCCGTTAATGGTTTAACGTTAGAGTCAAGCACCTCAATGATTACTCCAAATACAGCATTTGCTCTAACCGAGTTGCCAAATATTCACAATGCAACAGGCGCATATTTAAATGCATTGAGTAATGCTAATGGTGTAACCAATTTCTTACGTCCAGAGGATGGTGTATGGGATCCAAAAAATCCAAATGATTTTTATTTTGTCACAACGAATTCTTTCACCAGTCCTAGTCGTATGTACAGACTTAGATTCGCTGACATTAACAATCCTGAATTAGGCGGTAATATTACAGCTGTATTAGACGGCACTGAAGGTCCAAAAATGATGGATAATATCGGTATGGACAATTTCGGTCATATATTGATTCAGGAAGATCCAGGCAACCAGTCACATACCGCTAAAATTTGGCAGTATGATGTTGCAACAGATGAGATTAAACTTGTTGCTGACCACGATAACAACCGTTTCGTTTTAGGTGCTTCTAATTATCTAACTCAAGATGAAGAGTCATCAGGTATCATAGATGTTCAAACCATTTTAGGTCCAGGTATGTTCATCCTTTACGACCAAACGCATTATTCTATTCCAGGTGAATTAGTTGAAGGCGGTCAGTTATTGGCAATGTTCAATCCTGAAACTTTCAATTCTAATCCTGAAATTGCTATTACTGGAAGCTCAGTAGAAATAGCTAATAACGATAACACGCCATCAGTTACAGATAATACAGAATTCGGATCAGTTGCAAGTTTCCAAACCAAAACTTTCAGCATTAGAAATACGGGTGCTGGCGTACTAAAAATCAATAAAATGGAGATTAAAGGCAGTAATGCTTCTGACTATTCATTTGTTAATGTTCCGGTATTGCCATTAAGCATTTCTTCTAATAGCACTCAAACTTTCACTGTTAAATTTTTACCGGGATTAAAAGGTTTGAGAACCGCTTCCATTGTGATTGGTTCGAACGATGTTGACGAGATGGATTATACATTCTCAGTTCAGGGAACAGGCATAGATGCTGGTGTTACTGGTCCTAATAGCTCTCAATCGCCATACATGGTGCCAGCAGTGCCAGGAGCTAAATTTACCTCTATCATGACAGCCGGTGATTATATTGGTGCATATAGAATGTGTGGTTTAGGTGATGGAATAGGTGCATACGACAATGGTAATGGTACATTTACAGTGTTGTTAAATCATGAAATGAACACTTCAGTAGGTGTTACACGTGCTCATGGTGCTAAAGGTGCTTTTGTTTCTAAATGGGTGATCAACAAGTCTGATTTATCTGTTATCAGCGGTGCTGATTTAACAAAATCTGTTTACTTGTGGAATGGCACATCATACACTAAATATGACGCAGCTAATACAACTGCTCTGGCGGCTTTCAATAGATTCTGTTCTGCTGATTTACCTGAGGTGTCTGCTTTTTATAATGCGGCAACAGGTTTAGGTACTCAAGAGCGTATCTTTATGAATGGTGAAGAGTCTGGTGCCGAAGGTAGAGCATTTGCTCACATTGTAACTGGTCCCAATGCTGGTTCATCATACGAATTACCGTATTTAGGTAAATTCTCCTGGGAAAATTCAATTGCCAGTCCTTTGGCTTCTAACAAAACCATAGTTGCCGGTACGGATGATGCTACGCCTGGTCAGGTTTATATCTACATTGGTACTAAAACCAATTCAGGTAATGAGATCGAAAAGGCCGGTTTATCTGGTGGTAAATTATATGGTGTTGCGGTTAATGGTTTAACAACCGAAACCAGTGCATCTGTTCCGACGGCAGGTACTGCATTTACCTTAAAAGATTTGGGTCAGGTTCAGAACATGACAGGCGCTACTTTGAATACCAACAGTAACGCAGCAGGAGTAACCAACTTCTTACGTCCGGAAGATGGCGTATGGGATCCAAAAAATCCAGCTGATTTCTATTTCGTAACTACCAACTCGTTTACCAGTCCAAGCAGATTATGGAGACTTAGATTTACAGACATCGCTAATCCAGAGTTAGGTGGAACAATTACAGCATTGCTTGACGGCACTGAAGGTCCTAAGATGATGGATAATATTGGCATTGATAATTTTGGTCATTTATTAATCCAGGAAGATCCAGGCGGACAAAATCATACAGCTAAAATCTGGCAGTATACCATAGCTACTGACGCAGTAAAAATTGTAGGAGAGCAAGACCAAACCAGATTTACAGCAGGAAGTTCTAATTTCTTAACGATTGATGAAGAGTCATCAGGTATTATTGATGTGCAAAATATCTTAGGTCCAGGGATGTATATCTTATACGATCAGGCTCACTATGCTCAAGCCGGTGAAGTTGTAGAAGGCGGCCAGTTATTAGCATTCTACAATCCTGATACCTACTTAGACAATCCTGAAATTGTTGTAAGTGGTAATAATGAAGACATCAAAAATGGCAGCACTTCGGCTAAGTTGTTCGACAATACAGATTTCGGTCCGGTTGTTAAAGGTTCAAGCAATACTTTAAGCTTCCAGTTAAGCAATACTGCGCTTGGTTCACTTAAGGTAACTTCCATCTCTATTGAGGGCTTGAATGCTGCAGATTTCACCATCGAGTCGGTGCCAAGTTTACCAGCTACTATAACTTCTGCTTCATCACAAACTTTCAGCATTAAATTCAAACCAAGTGCTTTAGGTATAAGAGTGGCAACTGTAAAAATTGTGAGCAACGATGTAGACGAATCAGTATTTACTTTCAAAGTACAAGGTACTGGTATGTTTAATACAGACATTGCAGACAAGAACATTAGCAAACTGATGGTGTATCCAAATCCAACTAGTTCAACAGCTACTATAGCATTAGGATTAGTAAATGCTTCTGATGTAGAAGTCAGTATGGTGGATATGAATGGAAAATTGGCTCTGGCTCCAACTAATTACAGTTTAGAGAACGGTGAGCACAGTTTAACTTTAGACACCGAAAATGTAGCCAATGGTTTATATATCATTGAATTAAAAATCAATGGTGTGGTAAGCAGATACAGATTATCAGTGATTCATTAAGCTTAAGTTGATTGTATAATAGGAGAGTGTGCCCCTTTTAGGGGCGCACTTTTTTTAGTTGAGTATGAAAATAAAATTAACGATTATCATCGGTGCTTGTACCGTTATCATATTACTGGCGGCTTTTAAGCAGCAGGCACCTAAGTCGGCTTACGTCGAAATGTATGGACAGCTTTATTCTAAATTCGAAAATTCGGTTCAAAAGCTTCAGCAATATACCCTTGAAGCGCATTGTCAGTCGGATAGTATAAGACAATTGATTCATCAAGCCAGGTTGGATTTAAAGTCATTGGATTTTTGGTGGCGCTATACCGATCCGATCAACTACAAACTCATTAACGGACCATTGCCGGTAGAATGGGAGACCGAGGTATTTGAAAAATATGAAAAGCCCTATAAACGCATTGGCGGTGGCCTTACTTTGGCAGAGTTGGCATTAAACGATGGCGACACTGCAGCAATAGCAAAATATATTGCCTATATACCAGAGGGTTTATCGCATTTCAGAGTTGATTCGGTGGCGCATATTTTGAGCCAACCCGACCATTTTGCTTATTGCAATAGGTTGTTCATTTTAAATTTATCGACCATTTACACCACAGGATTTGAATGCCCGGATCAGACGAGAATATTACCAGAATTGTATCACATGGTGCATCAGGTTGAAAAGATTACCACAGTATACAATGCTACTTATACGGATAAGGCATATTCAGAGTTATATTTAAGTCTTTTAAAATCTACCGGGGATTTTGTAAAATCTTATGCAGATTCTGCCTATTCAAGATTCGATCATTTTGGTTTTGTGTCAAATTATACGAATCCCCTTTATGGCTTGAATGCCGATTATATTAGCAAAAACAAGCCGAGAAGCAATAGTTTCATGGATTATTCTATTAATAAAGAAGTCAGGTCAATTTTTGATAAGTCGCTCTACTATGGACAGAATACTAAAGGCATTTTCTTAAGAATTTCAGACCCAATGGTATTAAAGCAGATTGAAGATTTTGGTGCTTCACTGTTTTTTGATCCAATATTATCCGGAAATAATCAGCGCAGCTGTGCGTCTTGTCACCGTCCTGATCAATATTTCACGGACACCAGTCAGGCAACGGCTTTGCAGTTCAACCATTCTGGAAAATTATTGCGGAACACACCAAGTTTGCTGAATGCAGAATACAACCATTTGGTGATGCAGGATGGTCAGTTTTATTCTTTACAAGATCAAGCCTTAGCTGTTATCACCAATCCATTGGAGATGGGATGTAGGAAAGAAGAGATTTTGAAAAAGACCATGTCAGTGAAGGCTTATGCAGAGCAGCTTAAGCGACTGAGTAAGTTAACACCACAGGCCAGTCAGCCTTCTATCGAACATATTCTTTCGGCATTGACGTATTATTACAGCAAGCACAGCAAAGTACGTTCGCGTTTCGATATGGCGATGGAGTTACAAGAAGACATATCGGACGATGTTAGGCAAGGGTTTAATTTGTTTATGTCAAAAGGCCAATGTGCCACTTGTCATTTTTTACCACATTTCAATGGTGTGAAACCACCTTATGTAGGATCTGAGTTTGAGGTATTGGGTGTGCCAGACGATACCAGTTTTACGCATTTTGGACGCGATTCAGGGCGTTATTTGGTGAATCCGGCCGAAGAGACCGCTTTTGCATTTCGCACCGGCACATTAAGGAATATCGCCAAGACAGCACCATATATGCATAATGGGGTGTTTAATACTTTGCAAGAGGTGATGAAGTTTTACAACAATGGAGGCGGAAAGGGAAGGGGATTGCGTATAGACAATCAAACTTTGGGAGCCGATCAATTAGAATTAACAGACAAAGAGATAGAACAAATTATTAGGTTTATGAACAGTTTAACAGAAACCATAGAGGTAGCAGTTCCAGAGCAGTTACCGGTTTCAAATAAGAAAGCATTAAAAGACAGAAAAGTAGGAGGCTTATATTGATGAAAAAGTTTGCAGGAATAATATTGGTTTTAATGGCATCAACAGCCTGTGTGAGCAATAAAGTAGCCAGGGTAGAGTTACCGTCTATCATGTCTGACTCCTTGAAGAAAGTGACTCAAATGCAATGCAATAAAGGCATGGCCTTGTTTATAGAAAATTGTTCACCATGTCATGGTGGATCAGATAAGCGCAAGTCGATACCGGATTTCTCGGCCGATCAATTATCGAATTATGAGTTTAGGTTTGCAAATAAGAAGCATGAGGAGCAATTGAGTGAGACACAGCTCACGCAGGATGAGTTGGTTTTAATTATCACGTTTCTGAGCTATAAGAAAAAAAATTAATAGACAGGAACATCAAATGCATAAAAAAAGCCGATCAGAAATGACCGGCTTTTTCACATTTATTAATATTTTTAATTAAGCACCTAAGGCTACACGCTTAAAGCTTTTCACTGTAAGACCAGCTTCAGTGTCGGCTAACATTTTAGCGATAGTTTTAGAGCTATCTTTAACGAACTCTTGGTTTAACAAGGTGTATTCTTTGAAAAATTTGTTCAATCTACCTTGAGCGATTTTCTCAGCCATTTCAGCTGGTTTACCTTCGGCGATAGCTTGTTCTTTACCAACTTCGATTTCTCTGTTGATGGTATCTTGAGGCACTTCAGCTTCGTTGAGCGCGATAGGGTTCATAGCAGCGATTTGCATAGCTGTATCTTTACCTGCTGCTGTATTAGCGTCGCTAGGAGCGTTGTTCATTTCTACAAGAACACCCATTCTGTTACCAGCGTGGATATAGGCCACGATGTTTTCACCGTTAACGATTTCGTATTTAGAAACGTCCATTTTCTCACCAGTTTTACCCATTTCATCTAATAAGCGTTGCTCAAGAGAGAGAGTACCAATGGTTAAAGCTTTCAAAGCTTCGATGGTAGCAGGTTTGTTGGTAAGGGCGAGGTGAGCGATTTCGTTAGCGAATTTCACGAAGTCTTCGTTTTTAGCAACGAAGTCGGTTTCGCAATTCAATTCGATTACCACACCTGTTTTTCTATCTTCAGAAGTTAAAGCGATTACAGCACCTTCTTTAGCGGCTCTATCAGCTCTGTTTAAAGAGATTTTCTGACCTTTTTTTCTTAAAAAATCGATTGCTGCTTCAAAGTCACCGTTACTTTCAGTAAGGGCTTTTTTACAATCCATCATACCGGCTCCTGTCAATTGACGGAGTTTATTTACATCTGCTGCACTGATTGTTGACATACTGCTCATTATTGTTATTATGCTTCTGTTGCGCTTTCTTTTTCAGCTTTAGATTTTTCGATTTCAGCTGAATCTTTTTCTTTCTTTCTGTCTAACTGACCTTCTTCGATGGCCTTAACGATAACATCAACGATCAATTTGATGGATTTAGAAGAGTCGTCGTTACAAGGGATTGGGAAGTCGATATTAGTTGGATCGCTGTTGGTATCAACCATAGCGATAGTAGGGATATTTAATTTGATAGCTTCAGCTACAGCCAGGTGTTCTCTTTTAACGTCAACGATAAACAGAGCAGATGGCAGACGTGACATATCAGCAATACCACCCAATACTTTGGCTAATTTTGCTTTTTCACGTTCCAACATCAATTTCTCTTTTTTGTTGATGTTAGCGTAGGTACCGTCAGTCGCCATTTTGTCGATGGTTTGCATCTTTTTAATTGACTTACGAACGGTGCTGAAGTTGGTTAACATACCACCTAACCATCTTTCAGTGGCGAATGGCATATTAGTTTGAGAAGCAACCTCTTTAATGATCTCTTTCGCTTGTTTTTTGGTAGCAACGAAAAGGATCTTACGACCGCTTTTCACCATGTTTCTAACAGCAGAAGCTGCTTCATCCAATTTGATAGCGGTTTTGTTGAGATCTATGATATGAATTCCATCTTGCTCCATGAAGATGTAAGGAGCCATTTTTGGATTCCATTTGCGGGTAAGGTGTCCGAAATGACAGCCTGCTTCCAATAATTGTTCTTGTGATACTGAAGACATTTGTATGTAGTATTAGCGTTTGCTGAATTGAAATCTTTTTCTTGCTTTCTTTTGACCAGGTTTTTTTCTTTCAACCATTCTGTCATCTCTTCTCAATAAACCGATTGGTTTCAAAGTCAGACGAAACTCAGGGTTGATCTCACAAAGTGATTTAGAGATAGCCAGACGAACGGCTTCAGCCTGTCCGGTAACACCGCCACCGTCAACATTGATTTTGATGTCAAATTTACCTACGTTGTCAGTCATCTGAAGCGGTTGAACCACTTTAAACTGATTTACCAATGTAGTAAAGTATTGATCGTAAGGTTTGTTGTTGATAAGAATATCACCATTACCGGCTTTAACATAAACGCGGGCGATGGCTGTCTTTCTTCTTCCAGATGTGTTTGTAACTTCCATGAATATATTCTATATGGATTATTTAATCTTTAATTCTTTTGGTTGCTGAGCCTGATGCGGATGTTGATCGCTATCGTAAACATATAGATTACGGTACATCTCCGCGCCAAGTCTGTTTTTTGGCAACATGCCTTTAACAGCTTCTTCAATCAGAGCAATTGGCTTCTTGTTAACTAAATCAGATGCAGAAATTCTTTTCTGTCCACCTGGGTAGCCAGAGTAAGTAATGTACTCCTTATCAGCTAATTTACTACCTGATAATTTGATTTTACCTGCATTTAATACAATTACACAATCACCATTGTCAGAGTGCGGTGTATAATCTGTCTTGTTCTTTCCGATAAGGGCAGCAGCAA
>JACCDH011161647.1_pt1 | contig 15047 bp, 16 predicted proteins | sample 7442481 | NCBI WGS metagenome assembly JACCDH01 (sample SAMN15323433, study PRJNA562643) | freshwater metagenome | isolation source: river surface water | place: USA:Blue River Watershed | collected 2017-08-15
AAGGGAGTTGCATAAACTGAAGCGATAGAAGGTATGCCAAAAATGATTGCGGTTTTTAAATTTACAAAGCCTTGCTTGTATTTAGGCCATGCTCCTATTAAACTACTTGATCCTACAATAAATAGTGAGTAGGCAGTAGCTAACACAGGTTCAACATGGAATAAATAAACCAAAACAGGCACAGTAAGAATACTTCCACCTCCACCAATTAATCCTAGTGATATACCAATTAATATAGAAGCTAAATAGCCAATAATTTCCATGATGTTTAAATTTAACACAAAAGTGTATTAAAATAAATAAAAGGTAAGTGATAAATGTCACCCAGCAAATTAATAATGCTATTTTATCATAAAAAGAGAATTCAAGATAAAAATCATATAATTATTGCGTACTCAAATCCCTATTTTTTAACCATAAAAAGGAAGCTTCTATATATTTTTAGGCGTGACTAATATCACCAAAAACTACAAACGAAAGTTTGATTTTTGTGTTACAAATAAATAATCATAATATTAAAAATGTAATCATGGAAAACATCATTAACACAATCAAAAACAAAACAGCCACAGTCATTGACGTAAGAAGCCCCATGGAATTTGAATCTGAGCATTTTCCTGGAGCCCAAAATATTCCTTTGGAAGAAATCGCTTTTAAAGTAGCTGAAATTAGCTCAATGCCTAAGCCAATAGTATTATATTGTCGTAGTGGCAACAGAAGCGGAATGGCAAAAACTATATTAAGTCAGCAAGGAATAGTAGATGTCTATAACGGCGGAGGGGTGTATGATATGTTAAATATAATTGGCAAATAAAATAACAAAAAAATAGATGTATATTGTCTAATAGTTTCTTCTAAAATTAATTACAATGAGACATTTATTTAATCCCAGGTTAATCGCCCTTTTGTTGTCCTTTTTTGTACTTACCCAAATTAATGGTCAACAAAATAGCCCTGTCCATAAAGTAGTTATACAATTAAATACTGCCGATACTGCATCCTGGTCTGGCGTCATTGGCAATATAAAAAATATCCAAAAAGTGTGGCCAAACAACTTGAATATTGAAGTAGTGGTTCATGGGAAAGCCTTAAATTTTTTAGTAAAAGACAGGTCTCATTTAGCATTAGAAATTGACACATTAGTAAAAATGGGTGTATTTTTTAATGCTTGTGAAAATACAATGCAAAAACACAGTATCAATAAAGACATGCTTTTACCCAATGTAACTATAGTTCCTTCTGGCATTGCAGAAATAATTTTAAAACAAGAAGCCGGCTGGAGCTATTTGAAATCTGGATTGTAATTTAATTTATACCCTATTTTTGCATATTAAATATGCCTTTAAATCAAAAAAAAAATAACAAACGCCGAAAAAATCGATGATTTGTGATATTTATCACTAAGCATTCGTTTTTTTGAGCTCATCTTTGTAATCATAATTTATAATCAAAAAAAAATTAACCATGTTTTTTCAACACGTATACGACAAAACTTTAGCACAAGCGAGTTATTTTATAGGATGTCAAAAGGCCGGCGTTGCAGCAGTTATAGACCCTAAAAGAGATATTGATACTTATTTAGAAATTGCAAAACAAAACAATATGCAAATTACGCATATTTTTGAAACACATATCCATGCCGATTTTTTAACAGGTTCACGTGAATTAGCAGCAGTAACAGGTGCTAAAATGTATTTGTCAGACGAAGGTGGTCCAGGTTGGGAATATGAATTTGCCCATGAAGGCATGAAGCATAATTCCGAGGTGATGGTAGGAAATTTAAAGATTCAGGTTTTGCATACACCTGGTCATACACCAGAGAGTATTAGTTTTTTATTGACAGATACCCCTGCAAGTAAAGAACCAGTGATGTTATTCACGGGTGACTTTGTATTTGTTGGTGATATTGGTCGTCCAGACTTATTGGAAAAAGCAGCAGGTATCGTGGGTACACAAGATAAAGGTGCAGAACAAATGTATCAATCAATCAATATGTTCTCTGACTTACCTGATTTTATTCAAGTGTGGCCTGGACATGGTGCAGGATCTGCATGCGGTAAAGCATTGGGTGCAGTGCCTAGCACAACAGTTGGTTATGAGAAAAAAAGAAACTGGGCATTCCAATATGGTGAAGACAAAGCAGGATTTGTACAATTTTTATTGACAGATCAACCAGAACCACCTAAGTACTTTGCAAAAATGAAGGAATTGAATAAGGTAAATCGTCCTTTATTAACAGAAGTACCAAAAATTAAAGAATTATCTGGTGCTGATTTAAAAGCTGCTACAGAAAAGGGTATTAAATTAATTGACACGAGAAACAAAATTGATTTTCAAAATGGATTCATTCCTGGCAGTATTAATATTCAAGGAAATAATTCATTCTCCACATGGATGGGTTGGTTTGTTTCTTATGACGAGCAATTTATATTATTGGCAGAACCAAATCAAATAGATGATTTAACTAGAAAGTTAATGCGTATTGGGTTAGACAATATTTATGGATTTGTGGATGCTTCTAAAATTAGTCAAGTATATACCGAAGCTTTATCAAAGTCAAATATGGTTACAATCGAAACTGTAAAAACAAATAAGGATGCTGAAATAATTGATATAAGAGGAGTTGCCGAATTCAATAGTGGTCATATTAAAGGTGCAAAGAATGTGTTTATTGGAACTTTATTACAAAATTTAGATAAAGTGCCAAAAGATAAGCCAGTAATCATTCATTGCCAAGGTGGTGATAGAGCTGCAATTGGCTATTCTTTATTGGTAAAAAACGGTTATACCAATGTAAGTAATTATAGTGGTGGTATTAATGAATCGGTTGCCGCTCAACAGCCAATTGTAAGCTAATTGCCCATATATAAAAGCAGGTTAATAATACCCCGATATGAAAAAACAAATACTCTTTGCTATATTCTTAATCATTGGCAGTTTTGAATTACAGGCCCAAAAAACGACCTATTATTTAGTAAGGCATGCTGAAAAAGACACGAGCGTAGCGGGTTCAACAATGATGCAAGCAAATCCCCCCTTAAGCGAAAAAGGCATGCAAAGGGCAAACCGTTTAGCTAGTATTCTTAAAAAAGAACAAATTGATTATATCTTTTCAACCAATTTTTTACGCACTTTATCAACTGCAAAACCAGTAGCAACAATAAAAGGGCAACCGATTTTGTTTTACGAACCCAATAAAAAGTTGGCTTTTGCTGACTCTATTCAACAGGCCCCTTTTGTAGGAAAAACAATCCTAATTGTGGGGCACTCCAATACCATACCGCCCTTGGTCAATACGCTATTGAAAACAAATAAATACCAAAATTTAAATGATAATGAGTACGGCTTTATCTATAAACTAACTTTAGAAAAAGGCCAAGTAAAAGATACTATTATAACTTATTAAAAGCATCTATCATAAAGGCAGCAGTCTCTCCAAACTCTTTCCCTTTATTCATTTTATCAATGGCTGCACGTTCATACGCCAACTCTTCATTTTGAACAGTAAGTATCCCAAAAATAATGGGGGTGGAATTTAATGCAGCAAGTTGACTAATGCCATTGGTAACATATTGGCAAACATATTCGTAATGATCTGTATCCCCTTTAATGATGGCTCCAATTACAATAATCGCATCATACTTTGCTGTATCAATTAATTTTTTTGCATACACTACCGTTTCAACTGCACCTGGACATTCAAACTTTGTGAATGCTAGTTTATGCTCAACTAAATATTCTTCACAACCTGCTTCGAGTAAGTCGGTAATATGGCTATTGAATTGTGCTTTAACGATGGCAATCATTGTATAATTTTTTAATTCAGTTTTAGTGTATGTTTTCCTAACTCAATTTTATCTTTTAAATATTGCTGGTTACTATTATTTGAAGTCACTGGCACTTGTAAAATAGTAAAAGAGAATTTGGCATCACTAAGTGCATTAATTTTTTGTGGATTATTACTCATTAAATAAAAATCATCCAATTTTATCGCTTTCAATAGCCAAATTGCATCTATATAATTTCTGGCATCCTTGGGCAATCCTAATTTTTCATTGGCCTCATAGGTATTCAAACCCTGCTCTTGCAAATTATAGGCTGCTATTTTATTACCAATGCCAATGCCTCTGCCTTCCTGCCCTTTTAAATAAACAATATAGCCGTGACCGTTTTCAGCAATAAGTGACATCGCATTGTGCAATTGCTGTTGACAGTCACATCTTAAACTTCCAAAAATGTCCCCAGTCAAGCATTCACTATGAATTCTCACAATGGGTTTATTATTGGTTTTTTTCATAGATATCAATACCTGCTCAACTCCTGTTAAAATATTTTCAAAAACCTCAATCTCAAATTCACCAAATGTGGTTGGAAGTGACGACTTAGCAACAAATAACAAATGGTTCTCTGTTGCATTTCTATAATCAACAATTTGTTGTATAGTGATTACCTTCAAATTTAATTTTTTGGCAAAATCAAAAAGCCCATCTCTACGCATCATATCTCCCTCCTTATCCATTACCTCGCAAATGATAGCTGCGGGCTCATGTCCTGTTAATTTACACAAATCCACCGCCGCTTCGGTATGACCCTGCCTAACCAATACGCCGTTTATTTTTGCCACAACTGGAAATAAATGACCGGGCTTTATAAAATCGGATGGCTTACTATTTGGATTGGCAATATGCGCTGCAGTGATGGCTCTTTCTTTAGCGGAGATGCCTGTAGTAATACCCAATGCAGCACTAGCATCAATAGAATCGTAAAAGGCAGTGTGAAATGCATCCTTATGATTGGAGGCGACTGGAGAAAGCTGTAACCTATTGGCAATGGTAGGATCCATCGCAATGCAAACCAACCCCTTTGCTTCAGCAGCACATAAATTTAGTTTCTCTTGGGTTGCAGCATCTGCTGGAAAAATAATATCTCCCTCATTTTCTCGCGACTCATCATCTACGACCAAAATGGGATTCCCCTTTTTAAATTCCAATAAAGCTTCCTCAATTGTATTAAACATCTTTGGCTTCTCTTTTATTTAATAATTGCTCGGTGTATTTTGCTAAAATATCAAACTCTATATTGACTCTGTCTCCTACTTTCAACAAGGACATATTGGTTTTTGCTATGGTAACAGGAATAATACATAATTCAATTTCATTGCCAACCACTTTATTAATAGTTAAGCTAATTCCATTAATCGCAATTGACCCTTTGTAAACAATATATTTTTCAAATTGTTCGGGAATGGTAATATTAAAAAACCATGCTTTTTCACCTGCTATTATTTTTGATACATTAGCTGTGGCATCAACATGGCCTAAAACATAATGACCTCCTAAGTATCCATTGGGTTGCATGGGGAGTTCAATATTTATTTTATCCCCTATTGTATAATTCCGGATAATGGTTTTATCAATACTTTCAGTGGATACATAAAAAGACAATTGATTGTCTTGTATTTTGATTACGGATAAGCAAGCTCCATCTATGGCAACGCTGTCTCCAATTTTAACAATTGAGGCAAATTGGGTGGCTTCAATTGTCAATTCCCAACCCAATTCATCAGGCGAAATAGCTACGATTAATCCATCTGATACAATTCCAGTAAACATATGATAATTTATGGGTAATTTTGAGGCACAAAGGTAACCTAAATGACTTCAGCCGAGTATTTACAAATCGCTTTTTTATTATCGAAAAGGGCAAATTCTAAGGATATTCGACCTAACCCGTTTGTAGGGGCCATTTTGGTAAATCAAAAAGGAGAAATCATTGCAGAAGGCTACCACAAAAAGGCTGGAGAAGCGCATGCCGAAGTGATTGCCATTAACAATGCAAAGCAAAAAAGGGATAGTCTATCTGACTGCACCCTTTATGTGACCTTAGAACCCTGCTCCCACTTTGGAAAAACACCCCCCTGTACCAATTTAATTATTGATCATAAAATTGCCAAAGTAGTCATCGGTTCCTTAGACCCCAATCCCCTTGTGGATGGCGTTCAGCAATTAAAGGATGCCGGCATAGACGTTGAAATTTGTCTACTACCAGAAATAGAAACATTCAATAGTGTTTTTCATATTAATCATCGCTTGAAAAGACCAAAATACATTTTAAAAACAGCAACTACCCTAAACGGTAAAATCGCAGATAGAGCGGGTACGAGTAAGTGGATAACCAATAATAGTAGCAGGAAATATGTTCATGAAATATTAAGATCAAGTGTGGATGCCATTTTAACCACGGCTAAAACAGTTATTCAAGACAATGCCAATTTAAATATCAGAAGGGAGGGTAAAGAAGCAGAAGAATTAAGTGTAATTATTATTGACAGAAATTTAGAAATATTAAATAATGCCCAACAACAGCTTGCCCTTTTTTACCCGAGAGTACATAGTAAAATATACTTGGTAACAGATAAGAAATATGAACATGATTTGCCGAATCATATTGAAATTATTGAAACTGTTTTTACCAATGGAATGTATGATACCCCTTCCTTGAATAAAATACTACTTAGTAAAAATATTTGCGAAGTGCTAGTGGAAGGAGGTGGCAAACTCAATGGCGCTATGATAAATGAAAACCAAATTGACGAAATAAATTTATTTATTGCCCCCAGTTTACTTTTAGATAATCAAGCGATAAATGCATTCAATTGGGAAGAATTACAACTGATGGATCAAAAAACCAATCTGAAATTGATTGAAACTAAAATTATTGAGCAAGATGTACTGCTTAGGTACCAGTTAATGCACTAAATTGGTATTGTTTAACCTAATTGCATAATGGTTTTTAAAATTTAATTCAAACTATAGAACGTCACAAATAACAACTATTAATTTAAACGTATCTGTATTTGCTTAGTTTGTGTAGTATGGGCTGAGAAAAGTCCAAGGGCACCCCCCGTTATATTATTAGGTGGATTGGCTGGAACTGTTCCTCCACCAGGACCCGAACCACTTTGTTGCGTCAGTGTATAAAAGTAGGTGTAAGATGAAGGACTAATACATTGCATTTCGACAGAAATAATATCAAATAATTTTATGGTGAGGTCCTCATTTCTATTATTCAAAGGGCGCTGATTAATTTTACCGTTATTCAAATTATCATTGAAAATATTGTAGTTATTGTCAAGTGTATCATTAATTTTTTGAATAAATCGATAACTATTTCCAAGTGTAATAGGGTCTTGGTAAACAGGTATAATACTAAATCGAGTTTCCCCATTTATAGGAAAGGTGTTGATTCTTAGATTATCTAAATTCACTTTGTTGGGCATGGTACTTTGTGCCGTATATATTTTGCCATTTATTTTCACTTCTAAATTATAAGTGTACCCATAAACGCCAACAATAGAACGGGTCTTGTACATACCATCAGTGGTATAAGTAAGGGTATCCTTTTTACCCATATTATCGGATATGATTACAGTTGCATTATCAATAACCGGATACACATTCGCCTCGTTAAGACCAACTGATTTGGTCAATTTCACAAAATAAGGGCCAGGCAAATCGGTAATGTTTCCCTCTATGACTATTTTTTGCTCATTGTCTTCGATAGGAAGCGTAATTATTTTTTCACAACTAGTAAAAAATATCGATAAAAATAAAAAGTATATAGCTATTTTGAAGTGCATGATCATTAAAATTTAAAATTATAAGTTACACTCGGCACCCATTTAAATAAGGCTGTTTGTACAATTTGTGTTTTGGTTTTATCCAAAGGATCGTCTTGGAAGTTAATTTGATACGCATTTTCTCTTCCATATACATTATACAAACTAAAGTTCCATGAGCCTACGTTTTTCTTTTTTGTTTTATTTTCATACGTAAAACTTAAATCTAATCGATGATAATCTGGCATTCTATTCGCATTTCGGCTGGCATACTGAAAAATGGTTTGATTGCCTATATTGTACTTCCCAGTAGGATAGGTTACTGCATTCCCTGTATTATATACAAAAACCCCAGACACTGTCCAATTTGAGTTGAGCTCCAAAATGGTAACAATCGAAATGTCATGGGTTCTGTCCTGTCTTGCATTGTACCAATTCCCGCCATTAATGCCATTGATCTTTCTTTCAGTTTTTGACAAGGTATAGCTAACCCAACCTGAAAATAAGCCCAGTTTCTTTTTAGCTAAAAGTTCAAAACCATAAGCACGTCCCACCCCATAAAGCAAAGCACTTTCCACATCAGCAATAGTATTAATATTGGCGCCATCCTTATAATCTAATTGGTTTTGCATATACTTATAATATACTTCTGCTCCTAATTCATAGGTATTATTGTCAAAATTTCGGGCAAATCCTATACTAGTTTGATCCGCCAACTCAGGCTTTATATTATAGGAGTTTCCAATCCATTGGTCAGATGGACTAGCAGCAGTCGCATTGCTTAATAAATGCAAATGCTGCACATTACGCGCATAGGCAAGTTTAATACTACTTAAATCATTAATTCTATAATTACCCGTGAATCTTGGTTCTAGATTAATATATGTTTTCCCAAATTCATTTTTCTTTAATAAAATAGATTCAGTAATAATATCGTCTTTATATACATTATACACATCACCCCCCATTAAAGAATAGGCTGACACCCTTAAGCCATAATCCAAAGTTAGTTTTTGATTTGCCTTATAATTATTATTAAAATATAGCGCATTGTCAAGGCCATTTCTTCCAACTTTCTTAATATTATTGTTGACAGTACCGCTAAATACACTTGGTCTTATGGTATGTAAAATAGAATTGAAACCATAACGAATGGTGTTTTTAGGATTTAAGTAAAATGTGTAATCTTGTTTTAAATTAACATCCTTGATATTTGAATTGATTTTAAAATTTGTTTCCCCATTTTTTAATCCCACGCTATAACTATAGTCACTATAAATAAAGGAGGTATTTAAGAATAACTTACTATTGATTACTCTATTCCATCGTATGGTGCCTGTTTTATTACCCCAATCAATTCCAAAACTACTTCCTAACCCTAATTCATCTTTGCCGAAATAACCAGAAAAATAAATTCTATTTTTATCATTTATTTTATAGTTTGCTTTGGCATTTAAATCATAGAAGTACAAAATATTGTCTTTAAACTTTTCAGTTGCCTTTAAAAACATATCTGCATAAGTTCTTCTGCCAGACAAAATAAAAGAAGACTTATCTTCTTGAATAGGCCCTTCAATACTTAACCGACTACTAATTAAGCCAAGACCCCCATTAACCGTATAATTTTTATTATTACCCTCTTTCATTTTCACATCCAACACCGAAGAAAGCCTACCCCCATATTGCGCTGGTGCATTTCCTTTAATGATGGTTGCATCCTTAATGGCATCACTGTTAAATGTGCTAAAAAATCCCAATAAATGCGATGCATTATAAACAGGCGCTTCATCCAATAAAATTAAATTTTGATCAGCACCCCCACCCCTTACGAAAAATCCACTATTGCCCTCTCCTGCCGACTTTACACCAGGCAATAATTGAATTGTTTTTAATACATCTTTTTCTCCGAAAATAACAGGCACTTTGCTAATGGATTTCATATTGAGTGTCTCAGTTCCAATTTGCGCTTTAATGAGGTTTTCATCTTTTCGTTTGGACTCGACTACTACTTCCTCAAGTTGATTTTTACTTTCTAAGAATACAGGCATATTTAAAGGTCCATTCAAATTAATGGGTATTCTTTTTTCTTCAAACCCCACATAACTGATTCTTAAATCATATTTCCCCTTTGGTAAAGCAATTGCATAAAAACCATACTCATTGGAGGTAACCACCACATTGGGCAATTGCACAATTTTTATAATAGCACCCATAATGCTTTCTCCTGTAAGTTTATCCTTTACAGTTCCATTGACGGTAGCATTATCTTGCGCTTGAACGAGTTGCGTATTGCTGAAAATTCCAAAAATAAGGAGAACTATAAGCTTTCGATACATAAATGACATGTGTAAAAATACATTAATACGCAATATTTGGCTAAAATAGGGATTGATTTAACTATAAATTAAAACAATCTGCACTGTAAATTGTTCATTAATAGGTAACCTTATCTTTGTTCAAGATGCCCAATGATTTAAATATTGTATTGTTTGATGGAGTTTGTAATTTATGCAACTCCACTGTATCTTTTTTAATTAAATATGATGCAAAATGCCATTTACATTTTGCCGCACAACAAACCCAAGCTGGCAAAGATATAATGACTAATTATGGTATTGAAAATGAACAGAATTCAGTTATTTTTATAAAAGGGAAGCAGGTATATTATCAATCTGATGCAATTATCGAAATTGCTAAATTAATATCAGGTTGGCCTAGGCTATTAAGGTATAGCTATCTTATTCCTAGCGTATTGCGCAATGGCGTATATGATATTATTGCAAAAAATAGATATAAAATTTTTGGCAAACGCACAAGCTGCGCTGTTCCAAAGGAAGAAGATAAAAATCGGTTTTTATAGTCCTTAATTAAGGAAGCGTTGGCATTTTTTCCAAAAGCTAAAAAATGAATTATAATAGCCTGTTACTTTGGGGAACATCCAATCTCGCTCCTCTTTAATACCAGGATAATAATCAAAAGCAGGATGCTCTTTAGAAATGAGCATTGAATTAATATCTACGGAGGCTTTTTCATAGATGGATTGAATATCCTTTATTTCTCCTACAAATAATTGTAGGTTTTCAATATTGTTAGACAAAGCAATGATCAATTCAATTACTTTATCGCTCACTGGATATTGGTTAAAATGAGAGGGCTCAAGTAACAATATCCTATTTACTTTTTCACCTTTTCTCCAATTAGGATCCATATTATAACTATTGTAAATTAAGGTTGGCAACTGAATATTTATAGTAGGCAATGAAGTTGGCGGCAATTTAGTAGTTAATGATAAGGCTACCGTCTCTTGCAAGCTAAATGGAATAGGCATTGCAACCAGGGTCTCATAGGGCTGGTCCAGAAAAGTACCGGTTTGTTTTGAAAAAGTATATTTATTAATATTTTCCTGATTGCAATAATATTTTTTACTTGAAAAAGTACCCGCCACCCATTGCCAACTACAATTATTACTGGCAATGTCCCCATCTAATAAATGATAATACATCCATTGGGAAGGTTTAGCCCAATAGGCCTGTCCTATATTACAAGTGATAGCGGCTAAGTACATTCTAAGATGATTGTGTAAATACCCTGTTTGATAAAATTGAGATATTTGTTTATCTATTATATCAATCCCTGTTGCTCCATTTTGTATAGCAGCAACCATTTCATGATGCGCAACATTGACTTGAACTTGTTTCAAATCCTCCCCAATTAAAGTTTTTTTCACCTGCCATACTCTTTGGAAATATTCACGCCAAGTTAATTCTTGAATTAACTTTTCAATAGCATAAATAGGATACCCTTTTTGTACAATTGCTTCCATCACCTGCTTTACCGAAATAACTCCTCTTGAAATATACGGTGACAAATAACTTATATGCCCATTTAAAAAATTTCTCGTTTTCCCATACTTCATTGGATCAATGGAAGCAACCCGTTCCAATATTGCAGCATAATCGGTGGGAAAAGATATATTATCTCGGCTTTGCATACTTAATGTTAAATTGTAAATAGTTTTTCTATTCACTATGAACAAAATAGCGCCTAAAAAGTTGAATAATGATGAATAAACTTAAATGAATGTAAATTGTCTTTCCTTTTTGATTGAAGCTACCCCTTCAACTTTAGTTTAGTGAATACCTGTAAATGAGGCAATGCCAATACGGACAAGCTTATAAAAAGCAAGGTAAAGATACCCGAGCTGTCCTTACTATTCAATGTAAGAAAAGTGATATAGGCAAACCCAAACCAGGCCATAATGGAAAAAGGGGCAGACTTAAATAAAAGACTGCTCCAACCCTTTAATGTATTGGGTATGTCAAATGATAAACGGATTTTATCAAAGGACAAAAGAGAGTGCCAAAAGCCAAAATAAAAGGCAAAACTAATCCAAAGTGGCATGTATAAGACAAATAAAATAAGTACTAAGGTTTGTGCCAATGAACTGTAAAAATAAAAACGCTGTGTAAAAAAATAGTCTTTGAAAAAAAACAACATTACATAAACAACCAATAGGGTCATTAAAGTGAATGGATAAATGGTGGCTGCCAATTTAATTAATGGCGCTTTTTGTATCGTGGACCTTCCCATTGTAAGAAATACGTCTAATGCAAAATGAATATTCTTTGTTAGCAGGAATAAAATCCACGCAAATCCAAGCAAGGTATATACGAATTTGTGTATTGGGGTACTCGCTTTACCGATCCAATCAATTTCCCCAAAATGATAGGAAGTAATTAAAATAAAAATGACTAAAGCAATAATGGGGAAAAAATACCAAACCAGTGCATAAAGTAAAATATTGCCAATATATTTTAAAAGGAATATTTTTTGATTTGCATTTTTTTGATTGATATGCTGATCAATGTATAAGTCTAATGCCCCATGGGGAACTCCGAATAAAATAAGGACAAAAATTAAAAAAGAAATTTGAGTTCCGGGATTAAAATGAAAAATCAACTCTGTAAAGTACAATAACAATGCAAACAATAATAAATAGGCTCTGAGCTTTATTTGCATAATAATAAATTAAAAAACAATGGGGCAAATTAATTTGCCCCATTGTAAACCAAAATCTTTAAGCAGCTTTTCTACTTAAACTATAAATCACTAAACCGAAACCAATTTTATTCACTGCATCTCCAATATTGTAGATAACATCCATATCTAATCCAATATTTTTGAAGCTAGCATACCATTGACCGTCAGCTGTACCAATTAAATATCCTAATGGATAAATTGCCCAACCAACAAGTACAAACCATCCAAGTGCTGAGTTAGCTGATGCAACTGCAGAACCTGCGCTTGTAGCCAATTTCTTAACATCTCCTAACCATACTTCATATACAATGTAGAAGTAAGCAATAGCACTCACAGTACCCCAAATTGTTGGGTTACCTAAGCCAGCTTCTCCCATGTATCCAGTAACTAACATTACTACTGATCCTAAGATCATTTTCCATAAAATTCCAATTGTACCACCTGCCTTCTTAGTGATTAAATAAAATTCAACACACATCAAAGGAACGGTTAACAACCAGTCTACATAACGGAAAAATGTTGGAGAGTCTTGCGTTTCGGCATAATACCCGCGCATATAATAATAGTGCACGGCTGCAATGAAAGTAATTAAACCAGATACTAAAACAGATGTTCTCCATTCTTTACTAGTATTACCTACTTCCATGAAGAAGAAAACGGCAGCGGCCATCATAGCCATTGTGCCTACGAAGAAAGTGAAAGAAACATAGTCAGTTTTCGCAATTGCGGCTGACATGAGTGACAAATGAACCATATTGTTGAGTTTTGGTGAACAAATTCATTCACAACACTCCACACTTTCATTACGGCTGTCATTATTGTTTTCTCAATAATGCAAAGCAATATCAAACCAATCGTTGTACTTTATATAACATTAAGTTAAACAAAATGTTCAAATTTTAACAAAATAAAATGTTAAACGAACTTATGAGTAAACAACTTTTTGGTATATATAATGTGTACTAATTACATATTAAAAAAACAAGTGACTATATTTCAACGCTTTATGAAAAACTGGAAGAAAAAAATCTTTGAAAATAATTTATGGCATATTTGTACTATTTCGATGCTATTTTGGAATTATCCTATGTATTTGTCGCTTTTTTTAATGGAAAGGACAAATACTGAGGAATAAGTGAAATGAAAATAAGCTGTCTAAAATGCTTTAGTAAACCCAATGGTGGTACCCAAAAAGATATAGCCAGCATTGACCATTTTAGATCAATAAAAAATAACTTCTTTAGCACTAATTTCATGAGCGTCGGCAACAATTGCAATATCCCCATGCTTAGCGCATTTGTAGGATAATTGCATAACCATTAAAAAGCCAGATTATTATACAATACGAATTGTAACTGCCCAATAGAACTTTTCATTTGCGTCTGCAATAAATAGCCAGTTTCTACTCTAATAGCTTTGTCAATTGCATACCCTATTCCTGCATATAAACGATTGCGGTCGAATTTTGTATTTTTTATATCAACAAACAATTCATTAAAGAAAGATCCATATAAAGCGTTTTTATTCAAGCCCTTCCCATTTAGTGGACGTTGAGCAGCTATAAAATACCTGGTTCTGCAGCCGAATTCATTAGGGAGAAACCTTTCCTCTAACCTGAATCTATGGGTAGTATAAATATTTTTAAAATTTTGCTTAAAAAGATATTGTTGATAAATACGTTTTTCTTCTACACTAGGTTTAGCAAAAACATCCTCTAGGAAGTTAGTTTGAACATACGCGACGCCCAGCAATAAGTTGTGATTGCCCGGTGTTAAATTATACCCCAGCCCGCCCCTTACAATGATTTGACTTTTTTGATCAGGCACTTGATTTAATCGATATTGAATATCAGATTGTAGATTCCATTTATCATTTATTTTTTGGTTCCCAAAATAAACAAACCAAGTACCTTCTGATTGGCTTTGCCCTTTAGCCATTCCAAAAAGCATGATAAATAACCCCAAAATTATTGAGCGCAATTTTAACGACATTCACTTAGGGTTTGAAATTGATTTTTTCTACTACAATATTTTTTGTCCTAGCATTGAATTCATAATCATTTATGATTTCAATAACATCATGGGCAATTGATTTAGAATTTGTGCAATCAATAATCACTTTACTATTTGCAGGAATTGCATCCAAGGTATTAAGTAAACTTGCTTTATTAAAAAAAGAGACTTCTTGTGCTAATACTAAATGATGTACTGATTTTCCATTTTCATCACTTACAATATCTTTTACATAATGCGAATTGCGATAACTATGTCTTAATGTGTAAAATATGCCCACTAAAATTCCAACCGTTATCCCTTTTAATAAATCAGTAGCAATAATCGCAATAATTGTAGCCATAAAAGGTATAAACTGCTCCCATCCTAACTTGTAT
>JACCDH011059794.1_pt1 | contig 15046 bp, 18 predicted proteins | sample 7442481 | NCBI WGS metagenome assembly JACCDH01 (sample SAMN15323433, study PRJNA562643) | freshwater metagenome | isolation source: river surface water | place: USA:Blue River Watershed | collected 2017-08-15
GCTGCACAGGGGGGTATAGCTCAGCTGGGAGAGCGCTTGCATGGCATGCAAGAGGTCAGCGGTTCGATCCCGCTTACCTCCACCACCTAGCTGACACCAGGTTGCAGTAGCGGTATTCAATAGGTCAGTAGTACGGACAGGTTTATGTCCCCATCGTCTAGAGGCCTAGGACATCACCCTTTCACGGTGAGTACCGGGGTTCGAATCCCCGTGGGGACGCCAAATGAGAAGGCCGGTATCGGAAACGATACCGGCCTTTTTCTTTTTGCAGATTGCGCTTTGCAGGGATGAATAAACCCTTTGTAGCTGATCTAATTTCACCGGCTAGAATGCGCTCACCCGCGCTCAATGCCTGTTCGCTGCTCGCCACTCATGAAACTCTACATCGCAACCCCCAGCCCGTTCGCCCGTAAAGCCCGTATCGCGCTGCTGGAAAAGCAGATCGCGCACCAAATCATTATCGACAATCCGTGGCAGCCGGGTAGTGCAGTCAAAGAGATCAACCCGCTGGCTAAAGTACCCGCGCTGGTGCTGGACGATGGTCGGGTTGTTCATGATTCCAAGGTGATTTTCGAGTATCTGGAGCTTGAGAAACCCGGGCATGTACCCGAGAATAAGGACGACAAAATCACCCATCGTCTGACTGAGGCAGTCGCAGATGGTATCTGCGATGCGGTCGTGATGACCTTTCTTGAAAACCAGCGACCCGAGGCATCCCGCAGTCAGTTTTGGCTGAGCAGGCAAGCACACAAAATACGGGCAGGGGTCAGCGAGCTTGAGCAGCGATTGCTGCCGTCAGGTAGCTTTACGGCATTGTCTTTCGGGCTGGCTGAAATCGCTGCTGGTTGCGCGCTGGGTTATATCGATCTTCGCTATCCCAACTATGAATGGCGGGCTGAAGCGCCTGGTCTGCAAGACTTGTTCGAGCGGCTTATGCAGCGAGAATCATTTCAGCTGACAGTGCCTGCCGCTCAGGAAGTGCCGGTGAATCAATAGTTTCAGAAACTTCTCGCTACGCTCGCGACAATTTTCAAACAGACGCTCAAACAATACTTACTTTATCTGGATCGGCGTCGGAGGTATGGGCTCAAAATTATTCGGCCGTACCCGCGCGCACTTGCCTTTGAACAGTGGATGCCCTTTACGAGTCTTTTTCTCTAGCGCAGTGATCAGGATCTGATTGCTGGGACGGTTGTAGTAAAAATCAATGATCTCGATGTAATCGTCCATCATCATCTGCTTGTACGGAATCGACGCTTTGACGGCGTAGTCACTGACCGAGGCTTTGAATTGCAGCCGACCCACTAACGGAAGATCAAAACGGGTGATGCCGGTATCTTCGTCCGCATCGATGGTCATCATGTCGAAGTCGGTCGGGTCTGGGTTTTCAGGCCGCCAGCTGCTGAGATACAGCGGTGCCCAGCCGCGGCAGAGAAAGCGCAGCTGCTCAGCCTGAGCATGCATGGCGCTCAACGCCAGAAATAAAAACAAGGTGAGACGCAATACCGAGAATCGCATACTTTCCTCCGTAGAAGATGTTGCGAATTATAGGACCAGATGCCCAGCAGGTCTGGTTGTACTTACCTTCCGGCGAGTATCGCCAGCGGCCAGCGAACGGCCCGGGTACCGTTGGGGTCGCCCCAGCAAGCACGAAGTTGGGTGACCAGTTCAGATACTGCATCTTTACCGTTGGCTGCCGCATAACGCGCCGAGGCTGACCAGCTTCGCAGATAGCCTGCCAGTTGCTCGAGCGTCCAGTCTGTTTGCATGGCGAATGCCGGAGGCTCGATGCGCTGAAAAGGGAAAGCAAGTTCACGATACCCAGTCTCTACATGATGGCGCTCGGCGGGCCAGTAGGGGCCAACGACGTGATGGTAGAAATGCTGCAGTAGTGTGTTTGCCTCATCACCTTCGATGGTGATCACGCCATAGGTCCACGCAGCGATCAGACCACCGGGTTTGAGCACGCGTCTGACCTCGTCATAGAAGCTTTCCAGCGCGAACCAGTGCAGGGCCTGCGCAACGGTCACCAGATCGGCAGAATGATCCGGCAGGCCGCTCGATTCAGCTGGCGCGACACGGTAGTCAACACGCGGATGGGGCACAGCATGCGATAGCTGCTGTTCGCTAATATCGGTGGCCAGTACCTGCTCAAAATGTGCCGCCAGTGCGACAGAGGCTTGTCCGGAACCCGCGCCGCAATCCCATGCCAGCGCGCGACCGGCACATTGTGAAGACAGCCAGTCAAACAGCGCAGCGGGGTAGGTGGGCCGGTGGCTTGCGTAATCGCTTGCGACTTGGCTGAAGTGATCAGCCGCCATGGGATTACAGTCGCACCAGTACTTTGGCGTTCGCGCCACGCTCGACCTGCTGATGCGCAGCGACGATCTCGTCAAGCGGATAGATGGCCGTCGGAGGATGCCTGAGCGCCGGGTTCGCGAGGGCAGCCTGAACACTACCGATCACTTGCTGCATCTCTGCTGGCGGCAGCTTGTAGACGATGAAGCAGTAGACGCTGATAAATCCAAGGATCATCGGGCCGAATGGCATGCTGAATTGTGGCTGGTTCGAACCATAGACGACTGCCTTGCCCTGGAAGCGGAGCAACTGGCCGTACAGCGGTGCATGGCTTGCTGCATCGAGGTCAATGATGGCATCTGCCCCCTGGCCGTGTGTGAGCGCCTGAACGCGTTCCACCAGATTCTCGGTCTTGTAATTGACGGTATCCGCTGCGCCGATGTCGCGCGACAAAGCTGCTTTCTCATCGCTGCTGATGATTGCAATCACTCTCGCTCCGGCCATCCGCGCGAGCTGCGTGACGTAAAAGCCCACGCTGCCTGCTGCACCCGGCACCAGCACGGTTTTACCCAGCAGCGAACCGCATGCCTGCACCGCATGCATGGCCGTCATCAGCGGTATGCCGATCGACGCGCCAACTTCAAAGGACACCGAGTCTGGTAAGTGAACGGCCTGAGTGGCGGGAAGGGTGATGAACTCAGCCGCGGTGCCATAGGGGCGCTCCCACTGGCCGTTGTAAGTCCAGACGCGCTGGCCAATACGCGAAGAATCAACGCCCTGGCCCACTGCGTCGATCACGCCCGCGCCATCGCTGTGCGGGGTCACCTCCGGAAAGCCGCCGGCGCGCGCAGCGATGCCGGAGCGGGATTTCACGTCCGAGGGATTGACGCCACTGAAAGACAGCCTGACGCGCACCTCGCCGGCGGACGGCTGAGGCTCTGGCTTGTCGACGATACTGAGCACATCGGCTGCAGGTCCGCGACGGGTGTAGATGGCTGCTCGCATGACTGATCTCCTTGGTAATGCGGGATTATTTTGTATTTTGCGCAACATTTGCACTGCAAACTAAGGCACAGCGGCGAATTCTAAAGCAGCAGCTGATTGCAAAGCTGTAAATAACGCCGCTTACATGCTAGGCAACAAGGCCTCTCAGTCTGGCTCTGTTAAACTTGCACATCTGCTCAGGGCGTTGCTGCCCGGCCATCCGGGCGAAGTCGCCCTCTCTCATTTTCAGGATTTGCTATGCCAGGTTTACTGCCCAACGTCGATCCCGACGGACTGCTTGAATTTTCGGTTGTCTATACCGATCGCTCGCTGAACCACATGTCCAAAGCCTTCATGGGCGTGATCAATGACATCTCCGGCATTATCAAGGAGGTCTATAACGCGAAGTCGGCGGTCGTTGTCCCGGGCAGTGGTACCTACGGTATGGAAGCGGTGGCACGTCAGTTCGCCACCGACCGTAAATGCCTGGTGATTCGCAACGGCTGGTTCAGCTACCGCTGGACTCAAATCTTTGAGATGGGCCATATCTCCAACCAGCTGCACGTGATTCAGGGGCGTCAGCCAGCAGAGGGTTTTGAGGCCGCGTACACACCGCCGCCCATTGAAGAAGTCACAGCCTGGATTCGCGAGCACAAGCCTGCGGTAGTTTTTGCGCCCCATGTCGAGACGTCTGCCGGGATGATCCTGCCCAATGATTATCTTCGTGCGGTCGGCGAGGCAGTGGAATCGGTGGATGGTTTGTTTGTGCTCGATTGCATCGCTTCCGGCGCAATGTGGGTAGACATGGTGGCATCCAAGGTTGATGTGATCGTCAGTGCTCCGCAGAAGGGCTGGAGCAGCTCCCCTTGCTGCGCGCTGATCGCGATGAGCGAGCGTGCCCGCCAGAAGATTGATGCGACCACCAGCACCAGCTATTCCTGCGACCTGAAGAAGTGGCTGCAGATCGTCGAGACTTACGAGAAGGGCTCGCACATCTATCACACCACGATGCCGACCGATTCGCTGCGCGTGCTGCGTGACACGATGAAGGAAACGCGGGCCGCAGGTTTTGCGAATCTCAAAAAAGCGCAGGAAGATCTGGGCAGCAAAGTACGCAAGCTGCTGGAGTCAAAAGGCTTCAAGAGTGTCGCCGCTGCTGGCTATCAGGCGCCTTGCGTGGTCGTCAGCTACACCACGGATCCCGAGATCCAGAATGGCAAGAAGTTCATGGAAGTCGGGCTGCAGACAGCCGCTGGCGTACCGCTGCAAGTGGGCGAGCGCAGCGATTTCCGCACTTTCCGTATCGGCCTGTTCGGTCTGGAAAAGCTCACACATGTAGACCGTACTGTGCAGCTCTTGTCGGAAGCGGTAGAAAAGATCACCGAGCCTGCGATGGCAAAGTAATCGCTCCGCACCCTAAATAAAGGCCGCCGTACCTGAGGTAGGGCGGCCTTTGTTTTTACCGGTTCATTTTCGGAACGGTATCAGACCTTCACCCGGAAGGGATTGAAATCCGTGCCAATGTCCAGATAGTCTTCTTCTTCCTTGCGCTTTAGCCAGCCGACGACCTGATAAGTGACCGGGGTCATCACGACCTCCCAGCCGGTCTTGAGGAAATACTGCGCAATCGCGACGGAGATCACCTGTTCAGTGGGCCAGATCGCGTAAAAGGCCATCATGTAGAACAGGGAAGAATCGATGGCCTCTCCCACTGCAGTCGAGCCAATGGTGCGCATCCACAGAAAGCGTCCACCTGACCATATCTTCATCTTCGCCATCACATAGGCGTTGGCCAGACTGCCAGCCCAGAATGCGGTAATGGACGCCACGATAATGCGCCAGGTATTGCCGAACACCGTTTCCAGTCCCTGCTGATAACTGGTCATGTAGTCGTTGCTGGCTGGTGTCAGCGATACGACCACGAGCGACATGATCGCAGCGAACACCAGCGCAGCAAATCCAGCCCACACCGCACGACGGTCATGTGCATAGCCGTAGACCTCAGTGAGTATGTCGCCAAACAGATAAGAGATCGGGAAGAACAGTATGCCAGCGCCGTAGGTGACTTCACCCAGCACAGGCAGCGTGATTACTGCCGCCTTGCCCGCGCCGATCAGGTTTGAGCACAGAAGCACCGTCACAAATGCCGCCAGCAGCAGATCGTAATAGCGGTAACGTCGCGAGGGCTGGGTGGACATAGGGTGCAGGGAATGAGGAGGAATTATTCTTTGGGTTTTAATTTGCAGCGTCCCCGTTCCGAGAACAGCTTGGGCTTGTAGTAGCCAAAGGTTTTCGGATCAGCGAGATTGATGTCTTCCTGCGTCAGGTAGCGGCCCTTGTTCGTCACATATTCATTCGCCAGAAGGAAATTGCCGCTGTCTAGTTCTATCTTGTAGAAATACTGTTCAACAAAGCGGCTGTCAGTGCGCGTCTGGTCTTCGTGCGCGATGATTTTGTTTTCTTCCCATTTGTCGACCACCACAGGAACCAGCTTGTCCTTGTCAGCATCGCGTCGCGAGACTTTCTGGGCACGTTCGTCAAGCGTGAAACTGAAGGTGCAAAGATTCGGGTACTCACGGCAGACGAAGTCATTACCGCGCAATTTGGGAATGGTGCACTGATACACCGCCGCGTGCGCGTGACCCAGGCTGAGGATCCCCAGCAGCAGGGCAAGCAGTGTGCGGGCGGAATGGGGCTGTTTGGCAGTCATGTGCTCTGCGAGCCGGGACCGGCAGTATTGAAAGTATTACCGATTATAAAGTACGTCTGAATTCGCAGTGCTGACCGGGTCAGGAGGCCGGCAGCTCGACCTCAAAATGAGCGCCTTCGCCCTCGCGACTCTGGAATCGCATATCGCCACGGTGTGCATTGATCACGGTACGTGATAACCAGAGACCGACACCCATGCCCTGGGCCTTGTTGGTCTTGAAGAGCTCGAAAACCGAGGGCTGCAGCTCAGCTGGAATACCGACACCGTTGTCCGTCACATGCAGCATCAGCCGTCCCTCTTTGTTTTCAGTCCTGACTTCGATGGTCTTGCCATCCATCGCGCGAGGTGCCAGCGCATCCAAGGCATTGTTGAGCAGGTTAAGAATGACCTGCTGCAGCTGAGTCGGATCGCCATGGATTTTCAGGTCGCTGGTAAGCGCGGCCGCGATCTTCACTTTTTCCTGTAACGCCCGAGGTTCCACGAGGGCCAGTGTGTCCCGAACGAGTTCATCGAAGAGAATCAGTCCATGCTGCTCGTCAGAATGTTCGAACATCTGGCGCAGTTTGGTGATGATGTTGGCTGCACGTCGGTTATCCATGATGACCGAATCAAGAAATTTACGTGCGCCTTGCACATCAACCTCGGGATCGTTCAGCTTGCGTTCTACCAGCTGTGCGTTGAGTCGGATAGCACACAGAGGCTGGTTCAGTTCATGCGCCAGGCTGGCGACCAGCGCGCCCATTCCCGCGGTTTTATTCGATAAGGTCAGCTGGCGAATGATTTCCTCTCGCTCGGTCAGCAGCGATTGCAACTCTCCGCGATGACGCTCCAGCAGACCGGCCTGCGCCTCGGCTGCAGCGAGATTGCGCTCGGTCTCTAGATTTTTTTGTTCGCGCAGATCGAGAAAGATACGAAGAAAGCCGATGTTCACCAGCGTGATGGCAATGAACTGGCCGGCGATCATCACATACTGATCGATACCCGGTGCGTAGATACCGTCCGCCCCCAGACCGGCTGCCATCAGAATCGTCTTGAACCCCAGCGAGCTGCAGAAAGCCAGGCCGCCGATCATTAGCAGCTGAGGGCCCAGGGTCTGTAATCGAGGGTGGATTTGATAACCGGAAAGGAAGTAGTCAAAGCATACGATGGCGTAAAAACCGAAGAACATCACTGCCAATGCGCTATCGGGCGTGCCTGCTTCATAAGCCGCCGCCAGCCAGACGTAATATCCGAGCGCGACCAGTGTGTGGATGATGACCGCTGGTCGCACTGGTTCTGGCAGAAACAATCTTAGCGCGATGCAGCGCCCCATGTTACCGGCCAACATGAATAGCTGGCCGACATAGATGAAGAGGAATTCACCGAATTGCTCGCGCATCGACAGAAAAACGATGGCTACGCCGCTCAGCAAGCCTGAAGAGCACCACAGCCACACCTGAATATTTCGCTGCTCCGACAGCGCAAACCAGATCACGCCGTGCACGACCAGATAGGCCATGCAGATCATGAAAATAGTTGTCTGGGTGTGTATCGGCATACGGTCGGTGTGAGGGATCGTTGCCTGAGCGGTCAGGTCTGACTGTTGTCTTGAGATATGGAGGGAGGTGCGGGCGTTACTGCCTCGGGCTTGGGAGGATCCAGTGCGATCAACTGGCCGTGAACACTTGCGCCCGGCTCAACTGTGATCGACAGGTGGCTGATATTGCCACGCACCTCAGAGCCATTGGTCAGTTCGACATTACCGCTAGCGAAGATATTGCCGATTACTTTGCCACCAACGCTGACATTCTGGGCGTGAATGTCGCCGTGTATCTCTGCAGTAGGGCCGATGATCAGCCAGCGTTCGTCGCCATCAGACTGCTCGACATTTCCGTCGAGATGGCCGTCGATGCGAATGCTTTCGTCGACCTGCAGCGTTCCGGTCAGGCGGGTGCCTACGCCGAGTACGGACCCGACTCGCTGCATGGCCTTACGGCGCGACGATGATTTCATTTTTTGAAACGTCTGATGACGGACTGCAAACCTTAACCCTAACAGCCGTCATTCGGGCTGGCAACTGTACTTCGGGGCAGAGCAGCAACGGCGCTCAGAAAGCCTCCAGGCCGGGCATCACCTGAGTACCGCCGAATTCGTCCTTCAGTCCGCCTGCGGCGGGCGGCTGGGCAGGCGGTTGGCCCACTCCAATGCCCAAGCCAGCATCGTCCTGCGCGATGCCTTGGGGTGAGTTGGGTGCCGAGAGGGTGGGAGCCTGTAGGGTTTGAGGTTCAATGTCGAGCATGGGCACCGCCGGATCAGCGGCATGGGCAACCGAGCAGAGGGTTATTGTCAGCGGAAGGCAAAGCAGGAAATTTCTCATTCTTTTGAGCGCTTGGGACAGATAGTGGTAGCGGATGATACCGGTGGGGTGCGATATCGGGCAATCGACAGGACTGCATGCTAGCATTCGTTCGACTTATCCAGTAAGCGAGCGCCAGATGAACACAATAAAAATCGACTTCGTTTCCGATATTGCCTGTCCATGGTGCGCCGTGGGGCTGGCATCACTGGAGGAGGCCATCGGACGTGTAAAAGATGTCATCGACGTAGAGCTTCACTTCCAGCCTTTCGAGCTCAATCCCCATATGGGAGCTGAAGGGGAGGATGTGACCGAGCACCTGATGCGCAAGTATCAGATTTCGCCGGAACAGGTGGCGCAGAACCAGGCACGGATCGCGCAGCGAGGAGCCGAATTGGGTTTCACCTTCAATCAGCGCAAGCGGATCGTCAATACCTTTGATGCGCATCGGCTGTTGCACTGGGTCGAGACCGAGGGCAAGAACGGGGATCAGCACCGCTTGAAGCGTGCGCTGCTCGAGGCTTATTTTACGAACGGAGAGGATCCATCCGATCACTCCGTACTGCTGGAAGTCGTCCAGCGCACGGGTCTGGATCGCACCCGTGCTGCCGAGGTCCTGGCGAGTGAGGAATTCGATCAGGATGTCCGTCAGCGCGAGCAGCTGTATCTGTCACAGGGCATCAACTCCGTGCCCGCAGTGATCATCAATGAGCGCTATCTGGTGCAGGGCGGTCAGCCTGTCGAAATGTTCGAGCAGGCGCTGCGCCAGGTGGCGCAGCAGGCATGATCTGGCAGCACGATGGAAGCGTGATTATTTGCAGGCGCCCTTGCCGCCCCAGTTGCCGGTGGTGATCTCACCATTCAGGCTGACCGGTTTGTACCAGCCGCTCTCGCGGGCATTGGCGAACTTGCCCGTGCCGCCTTTGCGGATGAAGGTACCCATGCGCGCGGTACGTCCCTGCGAGAATGCGTAGGTGAGCACGTCGCCTGCGGTATCCTCTACCGCACATAAGCCCTCAGCTTCGACACTGCCATCGGCGTATACCACTGCGCCGCCTGTGCATTGACCACTCAGCTGATTGTATTTTGATCCCTCGGGGGCGTAGAGCTGAGTAGACGAGCGAAAATGAATGAAGGTCGTTTTATTGCCCATTTCGATGCGCTGCTCGCCGGTGTCGACGCTGGTGTACTCGCCGCAAAGATCAGCATCTTTGGCCATTGCGGGAATGGTGCTTGCGAGGCTAAGTGTCAGGATGAGTAGTAGTTTGTTTTTCATGGGAGCCTCGTGGTTGTATCTTGTTCGGGTTATCCGGAATATGTCTTGGACGGGAATAGTCGTTAAAACCGGTCCAGTGTGCCATGTTCCCCAAAAATGCGTGCGACGGTGCCTGAGCCATCCTGATTGGTGCCTATGAATCCCGTGCTTTCTGCAGATATTTTCTGCAAGGTCATCGACAACTTCGGCGATGCCGGTGTGTGCTGGCGTCTCGCTCGCTCGCTGGCACGTTCTGGCTTGTTGGTGCGTCTTTGGATAGACGACTTGCATCGCTTGCGGTGCTTGCGTCCCGGGCTGGACCTCGCGAAGCCTGTGCAACCGTTGGACGGGTTCACGGTCGTTTGCTGGGATCAGATGTCCAGCGCGATGTATGAGCCTGCAGATCTTGTCATTGAGGCCTTTGCCTGCAGGATGCCCGACCCGATGGTGGAAGCGCTGGCGCTTGCCAAGCCCCGCCGCGCATGGCTGAATCTTGAATACCTGACCGCTGAGCTCTGGGCGACAGACAGCCACGCGATGCCGTCACCGCATCCCCGGCTGCCTCTGACGCAGTATTTTTACTTTCCTGGTTTTGACAAGCGTTCGGGAGCACTGATACGCGAGGATGAGCTGCCGTCTGCGCTTGCTGAATTTGATGCGCGCGCTCGCGCCAGTTTTCTGGCTCGTATAGGGCTACCCGGGAAAACGATGTCGGGTGATGGTTTGCTGGTATCGATGTTTTGTTACCCGCAAGCGCCGGTCGAAGCCTTGCTGTTTGCGATGCAGTCCGGACCACGCGTGCACTGTCTGGTGCCCGAAGGCGTTGCAGAAGCAGCGATCACGCGCACCCTGGGTACGGGTCCAACGGCTGGTAAAAGCGTCACGCGCGGCAATCTTACGCTGACGGTGGTTCCTTTTCTGGAGCCAGATGACTACGATCGGCTGCTCTGGAGCTGTGACCTGAACTTCGTTCGGGGAGAAGACAGTCTCGTGCGGGCGCACTGGGCAGAGCGTCCTTTCGTATGGCAGCTTTATCCCCAGGATTCGCGCGCGCAGCAGCCCAAGATGGATGCATTTCTCGATATCTTCCTGCCCGGTCTCGATCAGGATGTCGCTGGTAGCGTTAATTCATTCTGGCAGTGGTGGAACGCTGATGCGCCAGAAGATAGTGTCCCGGAATGGCCAGCCTTGTGCGCGACATTGCCCCGGTGGGATGCGCATGTGCGAAATTGGGCGCTGAAAGTAGCCTCTGCAGGCGAGATGTCGCGGTCCATCGTCGAGTTCGCGAGCAAAATCAGGTAAAATCCGCCGGTTTTACACTGGCGTGCGCTGACTAAAATAGCAATAGCCATACAAGCGCCGGCGAAGGCCGGTCAGGGCGTCAGCCAGCCTCATTCAGAACTTTCCTCAATTACTATGAAAACTGCACAAGAAATCCGCGTCGGTAATGTCGTGATGGTCTCCGGCGAGCCGATGGTGGTCATCAAGACCGAATTCTCCAAGTCTGGCCGCAATGCGTCCGTGGTCAAGATGAAAATGAAAAACCTGCTGACGGAGGGCGCTCAGGAAGCCGTTTACAAGTCAGACGAGAAATTCGATGTTGTTGTCCTCGATCGCAAAGAAGCGACCTATTCGTACTTTGCCGATCCGTTGTATGTGTTCATGGATGCAGACTACAACCAGTACGAGGTTGAGTCCGACAACATGGGCGATGCCATTCATTATCTCGAAGATGGCATGGCCTGCGAAGTCGTGTTTTATAACGAGAAGGCGATTTCTGTGGAGCTTCCAACCACGGTTGTGCGTGAAATTACGTACACTGAACCCGCCGTAAAGGGCGATACTTCGGGCAAAGTGCTCAAGCCGGCGAAGATCGCGACTGGCTTCGAAGTGTCCGTGCCGCTGTTCGTCGATCAGGGTGACAAGATCGAGATCGACACCCGCACTGGTGAGTACAAGCGTCGCGTGTGATCTTTCGGCTGTCCCGCAATAAAAAACCGCAGCCTGTGCTGCGGTTTTTTATTGCTCAGCTCACTGGGCGGCAGCCAACATTCATTCAACGAACTCTGTGTTGACCGGTGACTTGCCTGACGCACAGCGCAGTGAGGCCCAGCGTGGTCAGTGCATTGCTTGGTCGATGAGTTGCATAGCTTTTACCGAGGCGCGGTGCGTTAGCCAACGTTTGTCATCAAGCTCGCATGCTCCCGGAATGCGCAAATAACGTAACGACAATTTCCTCGAATTTTTCCGTGTGTGCCTGATGAATGGGAACTTTGGCCAAAAGCAATGGCCGAAGGACTCAGTGCGCGGCGCTTCACGTTGCGCTTTGATACCGTTTCAGGAGATGTCATGCTCAAACCAGAAAATTTTTTCAACAAGCGCGACCCAAACACCCAGACGGGTACTGCTCACCCCGTAATGGACAAACCAGTATCCAGCTTGTTGGTGGCGACGCCCGCGATAGTGAATCCTCCTCGAATCGTGCCGGCGTCGATCGCGTCATCGCATGCTGGGCAGGGCAGTACAGGCGGCTCGGCAGCTGCATGTGCCGAGGTTAGCAGCAAGCTGATTGTTGGCCCCAACATCAAACTCAAAGGCGTAGAGATTACCGATTGCGACACGCTGGTTGTCGAGGGACGGGTCGAGGCGACCATCAGCTCGCGCGCGATACAGATATCGGCTCGTGGCGTGTTCGTGGGAAGCGCCGATTTTGATATCGCAGAAATCCGTGGCGAATTCGATGGTGATCTGACGGTGCGTCAGAAGCTCGTGGTGCACTCGACGGGCCGAGTCAGCGGCAAGATTCGTTACGGGAAGTTAGTGATCGAAGAAGGAGGGCAGCTGACAGGTGATGTGCAGCTGTCTGGTGTGGGTACTTCAGCGAGTGCGAAGACGTTGATGGTCGCTGTAGACAACGGCTGAGACGATGAGTGCGGTACGCCCGCCATTGGCGGGCGTTTTTTTATCCGGTACTCCGAACCTGCTGACGTTGTGTCATGAAATTTTTCGAGCGGAATTTGCAGACAAAATGCAAACGAGACTCACCGGCTGACCCGGGTTTCACGCGTTGGAATTTCAGCTTCGTTACTGGTTGCTCAGGCTCCTGATGGACTGGCTTGCCCTCGGGCTCGGTGGAGACGAAGTAGGTGTTGGCCGTGTAAGCGATTTTTCCGGTGTCGCAGTCGAAATAATTCACATAGGTCGATGATTGGTAGGGCGTTTTATCGGGCCCGTATTGCGGTGCCGACCAGGAGGTGCGCAGGAAAGCACGCAGATACTCCTCTTCCCGGACGATGCTGGTCATGTCCACATACCAGCTCGTGACCTTGTCCTTGTCCTCGGTTTCGGAAATCAGTTTCCATTCAGTGGCGTGCGCAACCACTGACATCAGCGCCATGCTCAGGGCGGATAGTATTGTTTTCATAGGATCTCCGGATCACCAAGGTATCGAAGGAAATCCTACCGGAAACTGCGCCACTTTGCCGGGGCAGGATGCAGCAGCGACTCACCGGCCATCGTAGCCCAGCCGCCGCGATATATCCTGTGCGCAGGCGGCGACCCGGCGCGCGATCTCTCCGGTCCAGCTGACATCAAAGCTGCCCGACGGGCCGATGGCGGTAATGCCCAGTCGTATGGCGCCAGTGTGCTCGAAAACCGGTGCACAGATCGCATTGATACCAGGGATAGGCTCACCCTGTACCCGGGCCATGCCACGCTTGCGCACGTCGGAGAGCAGTTCCTCCAATGCCTTCGCCTTCAGGCCTGGCGCGCCAAAGGCACTGGCGATGCCATTGCGTTTTTCCTGCTCGATCATGCGCTCGACTTGCCGGGGAGGCAGGAAAGCCGCGAATACTCGGCCCGTCGCGGTTGATTGAATGGACATCACGGTACCGGTTCGCATGTTCACGTGAATGGGATAACTCGATTCGGCGATGTAAATGATGGTCGGACCCTGATTGCCGAGCACCGATAGCCCGATGGTCTGGTCGATGTCTGCCGCAAGCTGAGTGATCATGGGGATCGCGATGCGCACCGGATCGAGCAGATGCAGGCTGATTAGCCCGAGCTGCAGCGCAAAAGGCCCGAGTTCGTAACGTCCTGTCAGCGGGTTTTGCTCAATCAGACCGAAGCTGCCGAAGCTGACCAGATAAGGGTGTGCCTTGGCCGAAGGCATGCCTGCTTTGCGTGCCAGATCCCCCAGGCTCATCGGGCCACCTTCTTCGACCAGCACGGTCAGCAAGCGACCACCGATCTCGATCGACTGTATGCCGCGGCGGCTCTTTTCTGCAGGGGCTTGGGCTTGATCAGGCATGTTGACGAGATGTTAAGAGCAAGTTCGCCTTTAGTAAACTGTTCGTCTATAACAAACGTATTGACTAAAAACGAAGTCCATCTTACCCTGTTCTCAGCACAATGAACAGCGACCCGAGAACCCCGGGGCCGCACGATCCGGAGACATCATGAGCGCCAAGCCCTTTGCGTCGCAGGCCGACCTTGAAGAGAAAAAGACCAGCTTCATCAAGCTGTCTGAGAATGCTTACGCCTATACCGCCGAGGGTGATCCGAATTCGGGCGTGATCATTGGTGATGATTCAGTGATGGTGATTGACACTACCGCGACGCCGGTGATGGCGCAGGCACTCATCAGGCACATCCGCGAAATTACCGATTTGCCGATCAAATATGTGACGCTGACCCACTACCATGCGGTGCGAGTACTGGGCGCATCAGCGTATTTCAAAGAGGGTGCACAGCAGGTAATTGCATCGCGTGGTACCTACGAACTAATTGTCGAACGCGGCGAACAGGACATGAAATCCGAGATCGACCGTTTCCCGCGGCTGTTCGCTGGTGTCGAGTCGGTGCCCGGTCTGACCTGGCCGACACTGGTATTCGAGCGCGAGATGACGCTCTTCATGGGCAAGCTCGAAGTGAAGATCATGCATGTGGGCATGGGTCATACCAAGGGCGATACCATCGTCTGGATTCCGTCGCAAAAGGTGCTGTTTTCAGGTGATCTGGTTGAATATGACGCGGCGGCCTACACTGGCGACGCGCAGCTCGAGGAATGGCCGCAGACGCTGGAGGTGTTGCGCTCCATGGGGGCACAGAAGCTGGTGCCCGGCCGCGGGCCGGCCCTGATGAATGCCGAAGAGGTTAACAAAGGTCTGGATTACACCAAAGATTTTGTGACCACCTTGCTCTCCAGCGCACGGGAGGCGGTGCAGGCAGGATATGACCTCAAAGGTGCCATGGCGCATGTACGCAAGCATATGGACGGCAAATTTGGTCATGTATTCATTTACGAACATTGCCTGCCGTTCGATGTCACCCGTGCCGTCGATGAGGCCAAGGGCATCAAGCATCCGCGCATCTGGACGGCGGAACGCGACAAGGAAATGTGGCACGCGCTGCAGAGCTGAGCTGACCCGATTCGCTCGCATGCCTGAAAGCGCACGATGCA
>JACCDH010939440.1_pt1 | contig 15044 bp, 8 predicted proteins | sample 7442481 | NCBI WGS metagenome assembly JACCDH01 (sample SAMN15323433, study PRJNA562643) | freshwater metagenome | isolation source: river surface water | place: USA:Blue River Watershed | collected 2017-08-15
ATGGTAGCCGAATCTTTTGATCTCTGAGGAAATACCAAAATCATTCGCGTAACTATCAGAGTAGGTTGTCGTTATTTTGTAGCTGAAGGTTTTTTCTTTCGGAAGATCATTCGTTAAAAAACTCGTGTCCGTAATTACTCGGTCCTCGCCTGCGAGCAGGATCTCCCAAAGAGAAGCGATGCTTTTGGCCGTTTGTGAATCATAGTTGTAGTTCACTCTTTCTAGGAATGCTTTTTTGAATCCATGGGCCGTTGTAAATGGATTTGTAGAGACGTCCCGGACTGTATTGATCACGAGAGCATCATACTCATTCACGTTTTTCACTTTTTTGCGCCCAAGCCAAAATGCCGTAGAGAATCTTTCACCAAGATCATGAACGGCCAGTCCGGGACTATAAGTTTTTGGAGTTTGACTAGAATCGACTAGGGATTCAGAGTTTCTAACGGGAATACCCCGTAGCATGACGAGCCCAAGTTTTGGTGTTCCAAGTAGAATATTTGCAAGATAGTCTGCAAAGCCCTCACTAAAACCATCCATCTCTTGGTTGAGAGCGAACGGAAAAATCGCATGAAAGAGTGAGTGGCCAGCTTCGTGAATGATAACTGATGGATCAAAGCCTGATCTGTTAATTCTCTCTCCATAAAATCCGGCCAAGGGGTTGGAACTTGCTTGAAGGAAAGTGATGGTGCCGTCAGATGAATTAAAGAAAGCATTGTTTCTTAATTGTTTCGCAGAACTTGTCGCAAATTCTCGGCTCGTTAAAACTCGTAGTTGCTTTGCCGGGAGAAGATCAAACTTTTCTTTGGTCATTTTAAATAACTTACTAAGCCAGAAGTATACGTTTTGTTGCTCGAGATAGTTTTTGCCGTTGCTCGCATCGGACTTTGTACAGTTCCGGTAGCAAACCATGTAGTTCTCATTTTGATAAAAAGATTTTGGAAAGAGATCACTGTAAGCAAGCGTTGGGGTTTCAACACTCACATCTTGCAAAAGAGAGCTTGGAATATCGTCAGATCTTGTTTGGGCCCAAACAGAAGAGTCTCCTGCGAGGTGATAGTTTCCTACAACTTTCAGTGCCGTATCAGCAAATGAAAAACTTGTAAGTGCAAGTAGTGAACTCACACCAATAACAATTTTTAGGCCCATAAGACTTCCTATGCATTAACAAATCAGATGGAATAAATAATGTCACGGATAGGTGGTGAGGAGAGATGTGGTGAGAAAAGGATGTAATTTTTACTAAGTCATGGCCTGTTTTAAGAAACAGGCCATGACCTAAATGAGACTTATTTTTTTAGTTGCAGACCTTTGAGTCCCGAAAGTCCAGCGAAGGCATTGTTCTTAAACTGCGGGCCCGACTGCATTGGTCTTTGCTCCTGCGGTCTATGTCCTCCACCTTTCTTAGGCGCCCCGGCGTTGGATCCGGTAATCCCTTCTGTTTGCGAATCGGCCTTACAAGAAAGCGAAATCCGTCTACGGTCCATATCAATCCCAAGGACTCTTACCTTCAGCTCCTGGCCGACCTTAAGTTCATCCATCGCATTTTCTACAAACCGATCACTCATCTCAGAGATATGAAGAAGGCCGTTTTCTTTAATACCGATATCAACAAAGGCACCGAACATTGTGATGTTAGTGACCTGCCCCTGGTACCACTGGCCAATTTTGATATCCTTGAGGTCTGAGATTCCTTTGGTGAATTCTACAGACTTAAAAGTGGTACGTGGATCTTGCGATGGGGCCTTAAGGCATTTCACAATATCTGTCAGAGTGATCTCACCAATTTTTTCTTTTAAACTCTTATCTGATGCTAATTCATTTTGGAGCGAATCATCAGTTAAAAGATCTTTAAGGCTCTTATTCTTAGTCTTCACCCATTCTTCGAGCACTGGGTAGCGCTCTGGGTGGATGAACGTTCCATCAAGGGCGTGCGGACCGTTGTAGATCCGTAAGAAGCCCGCAGATTGTTCAAAAACTTTTTGAGTGAAACGAGTGACTTTGAGAAGATCAGCACGTGACTTGAATCCACCATTTGTATCTCGGTACTTCACGACGTTCTGAGCAACTGTTGGGCCAATACCAGAAACGTAAGAGAGAAGCGGAGCCGAGGCAGTGTTAAGGTCCACTCCCACAAAGTTCACACACGATTCAACGACGGCTTCGAGGTTATTTTTTAGTTGGATTTGATTCACATCATGCTGGTACTGACCAACTCCAATTGATTTAGGGTCAATTTTAACAAGCTCTGCCAGAGGATCCTGGAATCTTCTCGCAATAGAGATCGCACCACGAACGGTGACGTCTTTGTCAGGGAATTCTGTACGGGCGATGTCTGAAGCAGAGTAGATGGAAGCTCCGGCCTCAGAAATCATGGTTGCCTTCACTTTTCCGTCTTTCACTTGAGGGATGTGAGACTCAACGAACTCGAGAGTTTCACGGCCGTAAGTTCCGTTTCCGATGGCGATGTATTCGACGTTAAACATCTCGATCATTTTTGTGAGGATTTGCGCAGAACCAACTTTATCAAGTTTTGGTTCATGAGGGTAAACGACGTGATCTCCTAGGAATTTACCAGTTTGATCAACGATTACAACTTTACAGCCAGTCCTTACTCCTGGGTCGATCCCGAGAACTGCTTTTGAGCCCAGGTATGGTTGGAGGAGAAGATTTTTAAGATTGATTCCAAAGACTGAAATCGCGGCCGTGTCCGCAATCTTTTTTAGTTCGTTTTTTACTTCAAGATCAAGAGAAGGGGCGATGTAGTTTGTGAATGATTTTTCAGCACATTTCTTAAGGAGTTCGTAGTTTCCAAGTTTGTCTTTCTTTGGAAAGAATTCTTGCTCGATCATCCCAATCCCGACTTCTGGCATGATCTCAGCATCAACTTTCAACACCTTTAAATTCATACCACGTCTCATGGCCATGTAGCGGTGAGAAGACTTTGGATCTTTGATTTTTGCAAGAGGTTCCGAGAACTCAAAAAAGTCTTTAAATTTTTGAGCATCTTCAATTTTATCTCCGTCTTTACGAAGACTCGCCTTCATGACACCGGAGTCCCAGAAGGTTTGACGGATTTTCTCTTTCAGTTCAAGTTGATGAGAAAAAGTTTCCATGAGGATGTCGCAAGCACCGGTAATGGCCTCTTGAACATCTTTCACTTTTCCTGCTGTCGGCTTCACGAACTTCTCTTCAAGCTCGGCAACAATTGTACGGATATCTTTTTCGCCATTTAAAATCATTTCAGAAAGTGGCTCGAGTCCATTTTCTTTAGCGATCATCGCTTTGGTTTTTTTCTTCGACTTGTAGGGAGTGTAGATATCTTCGAGTTGGGTGAGAGTGGTGGCCGCTTTGATCTGGCGCTCGAGTTCCGGAGTAAGAGCTTCCATTTTTTTAATCGCCTCAAGAACGTACGCGCGGCGTTTTTCTGTCTCTACATATTCATTATATGATTCCTGGATGTCTCTGATTTGAACTTCATCTAGATTACCGGTGACTTCTTTTCGGTAACGAGAGATGAAGGGGATTGTGCATTCTTCTTCAAAAAGAAGTTTACATGTTGCCATGATTTTTCCGGGAGCAATTCCTAATTTTTGAGTACAAAAAATCATTGCATTTGGATCGAGTGTCTGAGCGGCCATGCGGCTATTCTCCTGAGAAAAATTAACATAAAAATGAAACTAAAGGTTAACGAGTCAGAGTAGAAATTGGCAAGAATTTGTGAGAGGATATGAGGAATTAATTGAAAAGGATTGAAAATTGACGACTCTGGCCATTGTGGGAAGCGGAATCCTAGGTAGAAGTTTAATTTACACTCTTGCCAAAGAACAAAAACAGTTTGAGAAAATCACTCTTTTCTGCTCCAATAGTTTTGCATGGCCTTGTACTCTTCACTCAACGGCCATAGTGGCACCACGTGGTTTAACGGCCGGACATTCAGCACTAGGTGATTTACTACTTGAGAGCTTTAAAGTCTTCGCAGCACATGTAGAACTTGACAGACCATGTGGTGTTGAAAAGATAAAGCAGTTTACAGGAGCGACTCAAAAGTTAGCTGAATTTAAAACTCGTTACCCTCACGGACATTTGATTAAAGACTTTCTTTGTGATGAAACCTACGTCGCAATTGACGAAGCATATTTAATTGATCCAAAGATCTACTGTGATTGGCTTCTGGATGAAGCGAAGTCCATGGATCACTTTCTGATCGAAGAAATCCATGACTTTGTCACTGAAGTAAATGAACTCGAAAAAGTTCATGTTAAAACTCAAAATGGACAGCATTTAACATTTGATAAGGTTATATTCACTGCAGGAAGCTTTAACCGCTTTTGGAAAGATCTTGCTCCGAACTCAAAACTCAATACTTCAAAACCAAGCCAAGGAAGTTACATCGAATTTAATGACGTGGACTGGAGCCTTGATTCATTCTCTCTCACTCTTGATGGAGATAATCTGATCTGGAACAAGGCCCTAAGACGTTTATTGATTGGGTCTACAACTCTAGAGACTCATCATGTTCTTCCACCAACAGCGTCACTAGAGGCTATTCATCATCGGTTGAAAAATGCCTTAGCACTAAAAATTCCCGATGGCGGAGAGATAAAAGTAGGGTTAAGAGAGAAGGCCCAGAAACGTGGGCCTTATATAATTGCCGAAGGGAAGATTGCGTGGGCCGGTGGTTTGTATAAAAACGGTTTTAGTTTGTCCTTAAAAATAGCCGAAACCCTTTCTCGTCAAAACCTTTAGTGCGTCCGTAAAATTCATTCAAACACTTATTGTCTTTGCTCGATCGGCGTAAGATTTCGAGATCTTTTTTCCTGGTTGCGAGAGGTTTAACTAGAGTTGATTTAACGGCCGCTTCAAGCATTTTTGTGAGATTTGCTACCGTGACTTCGGTTTTTGCAGGAAGATTCTTACACTGATTGGCCGGGACATGGATAAAGCCGAAGGAAACTTCCGGATTGGCGGCCGCGAATTGGAACATGAGATTGTTACAAACAAATGAGCCCGCATCATTTGAGATTTCTAAATCTTTGCGACGTTGTGGATCTATTGAGCAGTACATTTCTGCTAGCGGATACGTGAGACCAAGCTCTTCCGGTGCTCCAGGAATAATCGACTGACTCATTCTCTCGATGCCGTCATTGTCAGGGCCGTAGCTTTTATCAAGATTTCTCGCCATGGTTTCAATTTTCATGTTGCAGTTTGATTCACCTAGACCAAGAACCATTTTAGGGGGCTCCGAGAGAGCTTTGAAGCAGTCTTGAAGTTGATAGAAGGCTTTGTCGTAGACCGTATTTAAATGACAGAGTTTCAATTCAAAATCGGGGTGATCTTGTAACTGTTCTTTAAGAATTTTTGCAACTCGATTAGAGTTATTGAATTCAGCATTTCCAAAAGCATCAAAATCTGAAACTAAGATCACGGACCTAGACCAGGCCACTGAAAGAGCAATTGATAAAAATAATAAGATATTCATTAAACCTATCTCTCATCTCATAAAGCATCTGCAAAGAGGAACAGGCAATTTTTTCCATATTTCTGGGTTGGTTTGAATTCACTCAAAAGGTTTAGAGATTAACACCGATAAGACGAGTGAAACGATAAACCCCGAACAAGGATGATCCATGAAAAAAATACTTTTTTCAATGGCCTTTATCTTCACCGCTGGTCTTACAAATGCAGGTCTACAACAGATGACTGAAGCCGATGAAGAAGTGATTTCTTTCAAATTTTCTCCTTCTGACAAAGAGTATATACCTCCCTCGGTTCTTATCACTGAAACTCTGATTGTTAAGCCCATGCAGGTGACAGGGTTTGATCAGAATAGCCGTAAGAAGCTCGATTCAGCTTTCGAAGTTTTAGAGGAAATTGTGAACTCTGATATGTTCAAAGACAGAGTCATTAATTTTAAGAACTCTAAGGGAGAAAGGAAGTTTGCATCGAATAAAGGACTTACGAACGAAGAAATTTATCAGAAGTTCATGGAAGGACGAGAGACCCTTCAGCAAAACACTCCTGGTGAGATGAACTTTTTCTTAAAACTTTATAACCGACCATGGTCTCGTGTGATAGGGTACACAACAGGTGATACCAACGTCATCAACATCAATTGGAAGTATTTCAAAAACTACAAACCTGGCGATGTTGCAAGTAACCTTGCTCACGAATGGATACATAAAATTGGATTCGATCATGTTTCGGCCAAGGAATATGATTCTGTCCCGTATGCGATTGGTTATATTGTGCAGGATATGGCAGATATGCTCTTGAAACAGAATCAGCTCCACTAAGATAGTGAAGCTGATTTGATAATTCTATTTTGAGAGTTCAAATAATTTTTCAACGACTTTCGCTAGTGGCTGGCCCTTCTGGGCAGCTGCTTGTGAAAGGCTTACAAGTGGCAGTCTCGGATTTTGTTTTTCAGCATCTGAACGAGGGTAAGTCACATCGTTAGGTGCCCAGATAAAATCTGGTAGGTTCTTAGAAAACGATTCTCCACCCAAAATATTATTGTTCCCATCAAGTTCTAGGTCATAAACGTAGACTTTTGAGAGAGTCGTATCAGACGAAACATCGTCAGAGGCAAGAAGGTTTGGAGACTTTCTCATGTCTTTGTAATTCACTTCAAGTTTAACTCCGACAATGAAGCTTGTTCGCTCGTGACGTCTTCCAGATCTCGCGAAACTTGATTTGTTGATGAAAGGTTCTTTTGCTTCCTCGAAATTTACCGTCTCTGTTCCATCAAATACATTGTAGTAAGTGACTTTGTAGCTTGAAATAGGGTAGTTCCAAACTTCTTTATTCGGAGAAACATCAGCAATGAAACTCTTCTTAAGGACACCAACTCGGTTCACAAGTGCAAGGTGGAAAGTTGCTGGATTTGTTTCTTCACACGAGCCTGTGAAAACACTCAAAACTGCTGAGCGGCAGCGTTTCCCAAGAAAAATAACTGGCCCTTGAGAGCGAGCGTACATGAGAGAACCGAGTGCCTTGATATCTTCTGGAGTAAACGTGAGGTCTACACCAGCAGGTGATTTCAAAGTTACAGATTTCGTTGGCCTTGGCATTTTTTGAGATGCTGAGGCCCAGCCATCACAAATTCCTCTCCAGGTTTTAACTTTTCCTTCAACGGCATTTTTTTCTCCAACTGACCAAGCGTATTTTGTGAGACTCATTTCGGGGTCTCCGACTAAAAGGTCATATTTTTCAGCAGGTGAAAGGAGATTCTCACGTCCAGCGTAAGAGTAGAGTGGAAGTTTCTCATATAGAGCTTTATGAGTTCCCCACTGTGTCTCTTGGTCGATGAGGATTTGAAACGTTGGATCCTGATATCTCAAGGCGACTGAGCCTTGGTAAAGTGCCCAGTAGGGGCCTGACCAAAGATCAATGCTGGTAGAGCCAGTGTTGAGCCCCAAACGGCTTATTTGAGTGAGGGAGGTGATTTGTCTTTTACCTTCAAGTAATCTTGATACATCTTCGTCTTTCGGCATCGGGGAATAAAATCCCCAGGCCGATGTTGTCATGAGTGCAAGTGTGATTAGAGTTGTTTTCATTTGCGTGACTCTTCTAGGATTTTATCAACAAAGTTAATAAGTGGTTGTGGTCTTGGGTATTTAAATTCACAGTCAACTTTTATCGGTAATCCACCATTCTCTGGGAAAACAGGACACTTTGGAGACTCGAGGAAAAATCTCTTCGACTCTTCGTAGATGAAGCTATGAGCGGCCCTCGCTGCTGGAGCGAATTCTTTAGGTGGGAGAGAGCTCGTCGCAAAATCCCATTCAGGAAGGCTAGATAGTGGTTTAAAGTAGTTTTTCCAGTCACGTGGCACTACCCAAAAAAAGTCTGGTTGTTTTGTTTTTCCACCGAAGAGACCTGTCCCACCAGTTTTGTTCACACGCCATTGACCACCAACGATTTTTCCTTTGGCATCAAGCTCTAGATCATAATTAAATTCAAAAACTTTGATCTTATCATCAGATTGAAAATTTGTTTCTTTCTTTTTCGGGTATTCCCAGTCAACGTATTTCATCTTCGTTTGAACACCAACAATGTGTGTCGCTTCAGCATTTCTGTTTTCTGCGTACGGATCTTTGCTTCCATAGTCACGGCGAGAGATCACGGCACTTGCAAGAGATCCCTCCTTACCAGTTTTAGGGTTAAAGTAAACCAACTCGTAACCAGAAACAGGTTGGTTAGCGATCGCTGCTTCAGGGTTATGGTCCACTACAAAGCTACGTCCTTCGACACCTAGAATGTTCACCATTGAAACGTGCATGATACCAGGGTGAACGTCGGCACAACGAGGGAGAAGAACAGAATCATCACGATCTTTCTCTACGTCGATGTAGCGACCAAATTTATCCTTGTCAGGACTTTTCTTATTACAACGGTTACCTTCGAAGATAACGTTCGATTGAATTGTCGAGTTTGCCCACATGAGTGAAATGAGCGCTTTGATGTCATTCGGGTAGAACGGCATTCTCTTACCATTAGGAAGAGTCACGAAAACTGTTTTTTCTGGACGAGGAGAGTGTCCCGCAGCGACGGCCCATCCATGACAGATACCTTCCCAGAGGGCCATGAACTTATTGGCCTTCGGAATGCGGTAACCATCTGGCAGAGCGATGGCAGAGAGAAATCCCCACTTCTTCTCATTACCCCATTTTTCAGCATAGGCCCAAACACGGTTCGTGAGATCAAACGTTGTATCCCCAAGTGCAATATCGTATTTTTCAGACGGAGCAAGTTCTGAAAGTTCTTCTTCACTTAGTTCGTAAATTTTAGGATGAACTTTTTCTGCGCGCTTTTTGTAAGACTTAACGTTTGTACCCCAGTCAAGATTTCTTGCGAGAGAAAAAATGAATGTGCTGTAGTCTTTGTCTTGGTAAGTGTTTCCAACCATACCTTGATAAAGTGGCCAGAAAGACCCACCCCAAGGTTGAATCTTGGTATTTGCGTTGTTAAGACCACGTCTCTCCATCTCATAGATGTTTGAGATATAATTTGGGCCTTCATGAAGAGCATCAAGACGGGCCTTAATTACATCAGTCGGAAATGGTTTGTACGGATAAATTGTTTTATTTGGCTCTTTGACAGAACCAACACTGGTACAGTCTTGAGTTTCAGGGTCACATTCTGAGTCTTCAACTTGAGCAAATACTGGAGCCGACAGTACCGCAAGAGTTAAAGAGAGATAAAAATACTTCTTCATCATTCCTCCCAGGAAGGGTTATATAAAATTCTGACGTGGTGTATCATTTCTTAAGATTGAAATCCAGCTATCTCTTGTTGGAAGTAAACTTTACACAAAATTATTTTCATGGATTTTTTACGGGCCTAGAATCTAACAGATAAATCCGCACCAAATGCGGTTGTTTTGTTGCTGTATCTTAGAAGCGCTTGTGTGAAGAGCCCTACAGATTGCAAAAATTTAATCTGCTGTGGAAAGTATGTTACGTTCACTCTTCCTCGATGAGGAAGATTATTATTAAATTGCATTGTGCTCGTTTGTTCACCACGCTGATCCCAATCAAGTGTGATTACTGAACCCATCATCCATTTATCATTGAAGCGGTAATTCACATACGGACCACCTGAGACGACGGTAGTTTGAAGTGAGGTTGGTTTTCCACCAAGTTCAGGAGCAAAGGGAGGCGGAAGAACATTGTTTTTGTAATAGATACGGTAGACCTGACCAATCACTCCAGCATTCCATTGAACGCTCGGAAGCTTAAATGCAAACGATTGAGCAGCGACGAGTCCATAGAGCATGTCATTGTTTTTTGAGGTAGAAGAAGTAGGAGCTTCATAAGAGAAACTCGTAAAAAGAGTTCCTATCCTCGTATTCACAGAGGGCAAACTCACATACGCTCGAGCATTGAAAAATTCGACGTCAGGTTTGTTAGTGAATGTTTGTCCATCTTTGTTGGTGTTCTCGACAGCATCTGTATAGCTATTCACGGCCGAAAGTGATGTGCCGACTGCCCAGTCATTATTAATTTGGTAGCGTAAGTTCACTGCGTGAAAAGATTGAAGAGGAGCACGGCCCGAGCCTGGAGAGTCAATACCTTCCTGGAAAACGTTGTATGTTTCCGAAGATGATCCCGAAGGGGTTGGTCCTAGAAATTGTTGGTAGTAGGATAAACTCGTCCTCTCTAAAACTTGTTTCCCTAAGCTTTTCCCAGGAACGGACATCTGAAGGACTTGAGGATTACTGCCAGACTGGCCTTGGAAGTTTCCTTGGTTATTAGTCTGTGCTAGCGACGGAAAATTTCCTAGACCTTGTTGAGCGTAGGCTGTGTTTCCAAGTGCTACGAAAGTCAAAAAGGCCATGAGAGAAAGAGTACTTGTATTTGTTTTCATAGTTTTGTTCCGGCGGATTTTTGTCCAATCGCCGTGCCTAGGTTATCCAGTTTGTCTCTATCACTAAGAAACTCATTCAAGTTCTCAATCACAGTCATTCTTTGAGTCGATTCGATATCTTTACCGATGCGATTTTTTATTTCTTCTCTGATCCCAACGTACTCAAGTGTGAGGTTGTGAACCAGTGTCTCATAGAGCAGTGAGATTTTACTCCGAGATAACATCTCTGCCGGCGAAAGTAGTTGTCCAGTGACATCTCTTTTGATGAGTATGGCAAGCTCTTCTCGTTTTGCGGAAAACAAAGATTGGAGAATCCACGCGGTATTCCTCACCGACCAGATGTACATGTTGAGTCCCATGTTCGAGGCCTCTTCGGCTTTTGCGTTCTGGAGGAACAAAATTTCCCATTGCCGCTTCATGTGACTTCTGAACTCTTTCGTATCGTAGACATCTTTTTGTTTGAATAAATCCGAATTCGCTTTTAGATTTTTTAAAACAGTACCGGCCTCTTTTCTGGCCTTTGAATACGCCAGTGCGAGGGCCTGGATTTTTTCATAACCTTCAGGCTTTTTAAGATCTTTGTAGCGCCATGATAAAATGTTAGTCATCTCTTCCATGAACACGAAAGAGCGTCCGACATAATAATCATTTCGCTTTTGTTCCTTATCTTGGTCGAGCATCACGTAAACTTGATCAAGAATGAATCGCCCTAGACGATCCCAGAGGTAGAGCTCTAGTTGTTGGGTTCGGTTGATCTCGTTGAAAAGATACTGCTTCATTTTGGCAGACAAATTAGGATTTTCTTCGCGAAGCTTAAAGATCATTGCGTTGTAGCGTTCAAGTTCTTCCCATGTGGCCTCGATTTGCATCGGGAAGTTGTACTGAGTTTCAAGCTGCTCTAGTCGACCAGTTCTTGAGGCGTATTCTATGTTCTCTTCATAGGCAATCTGAAGCTGTTTGAAATTGCTCATGCGCTCAGTCCAAGAAGTTTTGTTTGTTTTAGCTGCATCAGTTGTGAGCAGCATATTGAGAAAAGAAGACCGAGCGTTTTCTGTTTCTCCGTCACCCAACATCACCACATAATTCTTTCCAGTTGTCACCGCAACTTCTGAGGGAATGATGATATTGGCAAGAATTGCATCGTTTCCCTTGATTTCTGGAGCAGCAGCGGTCGAACTTACGCTATCAGTTTCAACCGTCACGACAGGACTGGGTGCAATGACGGGAGTCGGAGTACTTGCCACGGCTTCTGATTTATTAATACTTGTCAGTGCCACATCTGACCGATCGAGGATGCTCGAGAGCTTATTTTTTACATCGAGGTATGTTGTCCGGACTCGCCCCACGGCCTGCATCGCATGTGGGTTCATCGGCATCGTAATAAAATAATATGTAAAAGGACCATACACAGCTAAAGCAATCGAGTAACCAAGGTTATTTTTTACGGTTTGAAAAAACCAGACAACTTTCCCGATGGTGTATTTGTAAAGAAGACCTGAGGCATTACTCTGCGGTCTCGCGATGAAACGAGAAAAGAAGTTCCCAGTATTCTTTGCTAAAAGAGAGAGCTTAAATCTTCCCATGGAAAGCTTGTGGGCCCTGGTCTTTGTATCAAGGATAATTTGTAGTTCGGTTCTGTGTTTAGCAAAAACGATCTGTCGCTCTTCCCAAGTAAGAACTGGATCGAGTTCTGTGGCGAGAATTTTGTTATAGATATTAGCAATCGCCGGGTCAGCTGCGCGTTTTTTAATCGGTAGACTGACGAGGTTAGACTTGTAGGCCGTCATCAGAAAAGTTTCTACTGAATGAACCAATGCTGTTTGGGATTTACCTTCCGTCGCATTTTTATACTCTAAGGAAAGATAATTATAAAAATGGTTAAGGATTGGACAAGAGAGATCCATTTGATGGAAGTCTACGATGATAGACTTAAGAGCGCTCGTCTCTGAAGTAAAAGTACACTCACCCTGAACATTAAAATAGTCATGCCTTTCAAACACGTCGGTGCTGTTTCGTAGAATTCTCTTTAAGGAGTAACCAGTTCCCCCTAGGATGAGCCCGACAGTTAGCTGAGCAGTTATTGATCCTTCGCGATATTCAAAACCGCTCATGCCATCATCATTGTTAATCTTTGTTACTGTGCCTTCGATTAAATACAGTTTTCTTCCACCATCCTGGAGGATGGTCTCAAGAAACGGTTGTATTTTTTCGACATCCGCTGTCAGAAGTTCAAGTCTCATGAAATCAAACCTTGCAGTTTATTGCTGCTGTTGCTGTTGCGTTTGGTTGTAACTGTTACCAAGAGAAATCGTGCTAAGCACTGGTCTTAGGGTGATGGTTCTTGAAAGATCAAGCTTCCGAGCAAAGTTCACCCCGTAGAACTGGTGATTTCCAATCGCTGTGAGTGCTTCGTAGTCTGGCCTAGCAGATTTAACGGCGCGACTGATTTTCGCAGCATTCGCCTTCAACTGCTGAGCATTCGCAGAAGGAATCGCAGAACGGATTTCATCCCAACCAATCTCAAGACCGAGCTCTTTAGCGAAAGTAATATTTTTGGCGTTCTCTAAGGCCGGAATAACTTCTTGGAGCGCCTTCACTTTCACTTGGTTTGAGTTTGGCATCATGTAACCAAAGAGTGAGCCGTATTTATCAAGCACTGATTCGTAAACTTCTCTCGATGAGTTGATACCATTACGAATTTCTGTCACAAGGCCTGAGTAGAAATAAGGTACAATCCTGTCTGCAAGACCATACAAAGGTTGTCTCTCGACCGAGATATCCACAGAGAGTCCTTCAAGAGAAGCTGCTGAAACTCCCAGGAAATTTCCATAGAAATTTAAGAAGTAGGCCTGGGCGATTGCACCATCAGAAAGTGCTTTCGCTTCCATCTTTGTTGTTTCTTCTATCTGGTGGAAGTGGATTACCTCATGGCCCGCGGTGTAGATCTGAGTCAGAGGATCAAGCTCTTTCCGGATCCAGATAAAGATATCTGAGTCTGAAAAAAGACCGTGAGATTTACGTTTCTTGGCAAAGCACTCACCGGCGTCTTCGCGCGCAGAAAGGTGATGCTCGCGAATTTTTTTACCGGAGAGAATTGAGATCTTATTCGGAGTCAGTTCATTCGTAAAAATTTCCTCGAGAGCGAGACCTTGTTTCTTGGCGAACATTTCTAAGTTAAATTTTGCGTATGGCATGGCCGGCATAAGCTCGATCAGCTCTTTCACTCCCACTCTGCGGGAGTTCATAATTTCCGTCATGCGAGCAAGAAAAGGGAAGGCCTTGAAGTGTGCTGCACGTTTTTTGGCGATAAAAGAAGCTCGCTCGTGTGAGGCGAGTTTTTTTGCTTGCGCCTCAACTTGCATCCAGGCCTTGCGGGCCTCTTTAATGTGCTCAGGAATATAGTCTGACTCAGTCAAAAGATTTCCTGTCGAGAACTCTTTTTGGCTTGCAGCTAGAAACGATGATGTTTTTTGAAGACTTGCTTCACCCAAACCAAAGGTTTCAAATTTAAGCTCAGGATGAACGGTAGAGGTCGAAAAGAGTTTTGCGAACTCAATGGCCTTCTCCGAATTTTGAAGACGCTCTCTCACCATATCCATGAATAATTCGATCAACTTCAGCATACCTGACGCTGTCTTGCCTTGGATGCTTTCGCGTGGGAAAGTGGCTTCGATCGAGGTCTTAAGTATTTTAACGAGAAGAGCATAATCTTTTGCCTGTGATTTATTCGTCACAGTTTTTTCATTCAACATCTGTTTAAGATTTCTCAGAATCTTTCGGTCGTGCTTTCTATTTTCAGATGTATAGTTTTGGTAAACGATATCCATGTCCAGAACTAAGAGTTCATCCATGGCATCACGGAATCCTTTCGGAAGTTTATTCTTTGATTCGAGTCTTTCGAGTGTCTGAACTAAATGAATCTGATTCGTATTAATTGTATCGAAGTATTTTGCAATTTCAGGACTTGCTTGCTTCGCTTCAAGAGTATCGATGATCTTATAAATTGGCTCGATCGCTCTCGGGTTCATGAACGAGAGCACTTCACGGCACTGGCCTTTTAAGTGAAGCGCAAGGCCTAGTAGGGTATAGCTATCAGCAGTCCCATTTTTGAGGTGATTGTAAATTTCAGTTGAAAGTCTTGACACCTGTATGAGTTGTGCCGCTACAAACATTGGAAGATGAGTTTGAAGTGGTACCGGAGTTTTTGTTTTAATAAACTCCATCGCACTGACTGCTTCCGGCGTACCGACATCATCAACCACAACGAAAGGAGCGTAGCCGCCACCTTTTGATGTGTTAACAATCGAACTCATAGGACCTTTCTCCTCAGGCGCGTATCTTACGAGTGCATTGTGAGTCATCTTTGGAAGGGCCTTAGCTCCTCCTCCGTAGAAAACCCAGAGCCTGATATCTGCCGCTAGGTTCGCAAAGCGTGTGCCTGATTTGTCTTTCATCGCGACTGGAATTCGTGCGATTTTTACTAGCTTTTGGTAAGCGTAGTGAGATGGGTCTTTCTTGATCATATTCATGACCTCTTTCTTCGAAGCCTCGGAGAGAGTTTTCATGATGTAGATCCCAGAGCCACCCGAAAGATTTGGTGCTTTGATAACCCACTCGTCCATATTTTTTTGAATCGTATTAACAGATTCTTTTTTTGGTGGAAGAGTTTCTGGTGG
>JACCDH010449545.1_pt1 | contig 15043 bp, 13 predicted proteins | sample 7442481 | NCBI WGS metagenome assembly JACCDH01 (sample SAMN15323433, study PRJNA562643) | freshwater metagenome | isolation source: river surface water | place: USA:Blue River Watershed | collected 2017-08-15
CGGGCCACCCCAAAAGCCAGGTTGGCAGAACTGCCCCCCAGGTACTTGGCCATGCTGCGCGCATCTTCCAGCCGGGAACCGAATTGCTCGGCATACAGGTCGACGGCCAAGCGGCCCATGCAGGCCAGGTCATAGGTTCGACCTTGCGGAAATTTCAAATGTGTCATGGTGTTCAGATCGTTACGCCTTCGAGGTCGGCCATGAGCTTTTGCATTTCCTCGCCACCGGCCATCATGTCCAGCACCTCGTCTTTGCTGACGTCCTTTTTCAAGTAGGTACCGAGTGATTTGCCACGGTTGAGCAAGGTGAAACTGTCTGCAATCGGGTAGGCGTGGTTCACATTGTGGGTGATAAAAATCACCGAAATGCCACGGGCCCGGGCGGTGGCAATGAGCTTGAGCACGTTCGCCGATTGTTTGACGCCCAGCGCAGCGGTGGGCTCGTCGAGAATGAGCACCTTGGCACCAAAGTGAATGGCGCGGGCAATAGCCAGACATTGTTTCTCGCCCCCCGACATGGTGCCCACCATTTGGTTGGCATCGCGGATGCGAATGCCCATGTCGCGCAGTTTGGAACCCGCAGTTTCGGCGGCCAGCGCGTGGTCCATGACCGGCAAAAAACCCAACAGCTGCTTGGTGGGCTCGCGGCCCATAAAGAAGTTGCGGGCCACGCTCATCAGCGGCACCAAAGCGAGGTCCTGGTACACGGTGCCGATACCGGCGTCCAGCGCCTGACGTGGCGAGGCGAAACGTACCGGCTTGCCGTCGATCAGGTATTCGCCTTTGTCGGGGCTGTGTACACCGGCCAGGGTTTTGATGAGGGTGGACTTGCCGGCACCGTTGTCGCCCAACAGGCAGTGCACTTCGCCACGACGCAGTCGCAAGGTCACGCCGCCCAGGGCGATGACAGGGCCGAAGAATTTGCTGATGTCTTCGAGTTGAAGGATGTAGTCGCTCATAAAAATTTGGCTCGGGGTTTAACGACGGCCTGCGGCAAAGCGGGAGCGGATGTAGTTGTTGAACAGCACGGCAATCAAGAGCATGAGGCCCAGGAATACGCGGTACCAGTTGTTGTCGATGCTGGTGTAGCCGATACCGATTTGCACCATGCCAAAGATCAGGGCGCCAAATGCGGCACCGATCACCGAGCCATAACCGCCTGTCAAAAGGCACCCACCGATTACCGCGGCAATGATGGCTTCGAATTCTTTTTGCAGACCACGGTCTGCGGCCGCAGAGCCGGCGTCAGCCACTTGCAACACCGCAAACACGGTGGAGCAAAAGGCCATCAGCACAAACAGGCTGACTTTGACTTTGGCCACGGGAATACCCACGTTCTTGGCGGCATTGGCGTCGCCCCCCACCGCCTGGATCCAGTTGCCCCACTTGGTGCGGGCCAGCAAGAAGGCGCCAGCTGCGGTCAGGCCGATCCACCACACCACGGCTTTGGGAATGCCGGTTGCCAGCGCGGTGCCGTCATCGCGGGCCGCCAAGATACCGGCCTCGGCAAGGCTGTTAAACAGACCGGTCAGGGTATAGCCATTGAACAAGAAAGCAATGACAGGGTCCTGGTGGATCATGTCGCGCAGCACCAGATCGCCATTGCCACTCAAAATGGTTTTGCCGGTAAAAATGACCGACACCGCCAGCGACAGGCCGCGCAAGATGAAGAAAAATGCCAGCGTGACGATGAACGATGGCAGGCCGGTGCGCACCACCAGCCAACCGTTGAGCCAGCCCAGGCACATCGCGACCGTGAAAGCAAACACCACCGAAGCGGAGATGGGCCAACCCCAGTACAGGGCCGGAATGGCCAGCAGCATGCCGGCAAAGCCGATCATGGAGCCCACCGACAAATCGAACTCACCCGCAATCATCAGCAGTGCCGCACCGACAGCGAGCACGCCGAGGTACGCGGCCACGGTGCTCCAGTTGATGATGCCTTCGGGATTGAACATGCCAGAGCCGCCAGCACTGAATGCAAACATGACGAAGACCAGCAAGGTACCGGCCAAGGCGCCGAATTCGGGGCGCGCCATGAGTTTGCGCACGAGGCTGACCTGGCGGACCCTGTCGTCGACAGGTGCCGTGGTGGCGAGGGTGGGGGCGTTGGGGGTCATAAACATCACACAGGAAATGCAAAATAAAACGAAACCGGCCGCAACAGAAAAGGCGCAGTGCGCCCTTTCTGCCACGGGGACAGGCAATTAGCGGAATTGGCCTGCGTACTTCTCGACCTTGCCGATGTTGTCTTTGGTCACAAAGCCAGGGCCGGAGCCGATGTGACGGGGACCGTAGGCAGGTGCCAAACCGTACTCATTGAAACGGGCCGTGGTTTTGGCATTGGCCTTGACTGCGGCAGACACCGCAGCCAGATCCGTGCTCTTCATCGACTTCATGCTGGCCAGCACGGCCACAGGGACATAGCCTTGCAAATAGGGCTGCTGGTCGATACCGAACTTCACCGAGCCATCCTTGATGCCCTTGGAGATTTCGTCAGACAGGTCGAAGGTGGCCATCCACATCTTGCCCTTGAGACCTGCTTTTTCCAGAGCCTTCAAAGTGGGGTGGGCGGATGTGGGGCCCAGGGTCAGCACCGCACCGGTGCTGGGGTTCTGGCGCAGGTAGGCCGACACCTTGGCTTCGATGCCGGTGGGGTCATCACCGGAGTCGATGGTGCTCTTCTTGAAGTCGACACCAATGGCATCGGCAAAACCGCGGCAACGCTCAAACGAGGCAGGGTTGGTGGCGTAGTGGTTCACGCACAAGAAGGACTTCACACCGTCGGCCTTGGCGCGCATGCCAGCGCCCTTGCCGGCTTCGTACTCAGGCTGGCCCACGTGCATCACGGCGCTCAGCTTCTCGCTCTGCTCGGTGGTGCCGGAGTTGATGGTGATCACGGGGATCTTTTTGTCTGTGAGCTTTTTGATGGCGCTTTGCAGCACGTTGTAGTCAGCAATCGTGACGATCACGCCGTCGTAACCCTGGGCGGCGGCTTGTTCGATCAGGCGGGCCATGTCGGCCAGGTCACCGTTGGGTGGGTTGCGGTAGTCGACCTGCACACCATAGTCTTCTCCGGCGTGTTTGACGGAGTTCTTGATGGTGTTCCACCAGGAATCCGAGTCGGGTGCGTGGCTGATCAATGCGATCTTGGACTGCGCAGCGGCCATGCCACTCACAGCCAGCAATGTGCTCAGCAATACGGTTTTTGCAAATGTCTTGCGGGACAACTTCAGGTTCATCTTGCGGTCTCCAATTTTTTGATGTCACAGATAAAGATAAAAACTTCACTGCAATGCAGCAGACGCGGGGCTTCCGGCATCTGCGAAGAAGTTTATCGATTTCACTCGAATTTAGAAAGTTATTTCTAATTAGTAAAAACCCTAGAACATATTTTCTTTTCAATTAGAAGGTTTGACGGATAATTTGTTCTAAAAATAGCCCGTATGAACACCCTTCCCACGCCCCCTGCTCCCGAGAGCGAAGAAGCCCTGATTGCCGCGATTGCGCATGCATTCGAAGGTCTGAGCCGCCAACTCAAACAAATCGGCACCTATGTGGAGCAACACCGCGGACAAGTGGGCATCCAGTCCATCCAGCAGGTGGCAGAGCATTGCGAGGTGCAGCCGTCTGCGGTGGTGCGCTTTGCCAAGCATTTCGGTTTCAGCGGATTCACCGAGATGCAAAAGCTGTTTCGGGATGGCTTGGCGCGCCAGATATCCCCCAGCCGGGACTACCAGTCGCGGATTCGTGGCGCGATTGAATCCGGCGCCAAGGACCTGAGCAGCGCAGACATCGTGCACGCGGTGATCGGTGGCGGCATCGCGGGTATGGAAGAGCTGCAAAGCAGTCTGCAAGAGCCCGCGTTTGAAGCCGCCGTGGATTTGCTGTTCCGCGCCGACACCGTGTGGTTGATGGCGACCCGCCGCTCATTCGCCATTTCGACCTACCTGACCTATGCCCTGCAACACACCGAGAAGCGGGTGCAACACATCACCGCCATGGGCAATATGCAGGATGGCCAATTGCGCGGGCTGCGCCCCGGGGATGTGATGGTGGCCATTTCATTTGCCCCCTACGCCCCGGAGACCGAAAGCATCGTGGCGGAGGCCCATGCGCGCGGCGCGCGGATTATTTGCATCACTGACAGCAGCCTGAGCCCCATGGCCCGGTTGGCACAGACCTCGATTCTGGTGAACGAAACCAGCGTCTTCGGCTTTCGCGCACTGACCAACACCATGGCCGTGGTGCAAAGCCTGTTTATGGCACTGGCCTACCGGCTGGAGCTGCAATACGAACCCACCCGGCCGCGCCAGTCCTGACGGGCAGGCAGGCATTCCTTTCTGTTCCCATTCCTTACCTTGAAACACCTATGAAAAAAGTAGCCCTCTTCGGCGCCGGCCGTATCGGTCGCATCCACGCCGCCAACCTCGCCGCCATGCCCGGCATTGAACTCACTGCCGTGAGTGACCCAATGGCCGCCAACGCGGCCTCCCTCGCCCAGGAGCATGGTGCGCGCGTGGACAGCATCGAGGCCATCTTTGCCGACACGTCGATTGACGCGGTCGTCATCGGCAGCCCCACCACCACGCACAGCGACCTGATCACCCGCGCGGCCCAGGCTGGCAAACACATCTTCTGCGAGAAGCCTGTGGACCTGTCCGCCGATCGCGCCCGCGCCTGCGCGGCCGTCGTGGCCCAGGCCGGTGTGGCTTGCATGATCGGCTTCCAGCGCCGCTTTGACCCCACGTTCAATGAAGCCAAAACGCGCTTGGACCGTGGCGATATCGGTAATCCCGAAATGCTGGTCATCACCAGCCGCGACCCCGGCGCCCCCCCCGTGGAGTACATCCAGCAGTCCGGCGGCATCTTCCGTGACATGCTGATCCACGACTTCGACGTGTTCCGCTGGATTCTGTGCGGCGATGGCGACAAGGCTGCCTGGTTGAGCGCCACCGGCTCTTGCCTGACCGACCCCGCCATCGGCAAAGCCGGTGACTTTGACTGCACCGCGGTGACCATCAAGACCGTCAAGGGCCGCCTGTGCCAGATCAACACCACGCGCCGCGCCGCCTACGGCTACGACCAGCGCTTTGAAGTGATTGGCTCCCAAGGCATGCTGCAATGTGGCAACCACAAGCCCAGCGAAGTGACCCAAGCCACCGCGCAAGGCACCTCGCAAGACAACCCCGAAGCCTTCTTCCTGCAGCGCTACGCCGCGGCCTACCGGCTGGAGATTGAGCACTTCTTCACGCAACTGCAAAACGGTGGCAGCTTCCGCACCACCGTGCAGGACGGTGTGGACGCCCAGATCCTGGCCGACGCCGCTGCCGAGAGCGCCGCCAGCAACCGCATCATCACCTTCTGAGGCGCCACATGAACGCTCCTCTGCGAATTGGCATCGTGGGCCTGGGTCGTCTGGGCCAGCGCCACGCACAAGCCCTGGCCTTCAGCACGCGCAACTGCGTGCTCACTGCCGCCTGCAGCCCGGTAGAAACCGAGCGCGCCTACGCCACCGAACAGCTGGGTATTACGCAGGTCTACGCCCGCTATGAAGACCTGCTGGCCAGCCCGGATGTGGACGCGGTGGTGCTGGTCACCCCCACCTCCCTGCACGCCGACCAGACCATTGCAGCCTTGCAGGCCGGCAAGCATGTGTTTGTGGAAAAGCCTCTGGCCCTGAACGTGCCTGATTGCGAACGCGTGCTGGCGGAAGCCGAGAAGCACCCCGAGCTGATCGCCATGGTGGGCTTTGTGCGCCGCTTCGACCCCAGCTACCGTGCAGCGCAAGCCAGCATTGAGGCGGGCGAGATCGGCCGCCCCTTCATCGTTCGTTCGCAGACCTGCGACCAGAACGACCCGGACGGCTTCTTTGTGCGCTTTGCGCCCACCTCGGGTGGCATCTTCATGGACTGCAGCGTGCACGACATCGACTTGGCACGCTGGATGCTCGGCCGCCCCAAGGCTACGCGCGCCTACGCCACCGGCACCATTGCCCTACACCCCGGCCTGGCCGAGTTTGGTGACGTGGACAACGGTCTGGCCATCGTGGACTTTGAGGGCGGTGCCAAGGCCGTGTTCTACGCCTCCCGCACCATGGCCCATGGGCATGAAACACACACCGAAATCATCGGCACCGCCGGCAAACTGCTGGTGGGCGAGCACGCCGCGCGCGACCGTGTGGTGAAGAGCGACTCGCACGGCGTGCGCCATGCGGTGCTCAAGGACTTCTACGAGCGTTTTGAAGCAGCATTTGCGGCGGAGATGGCGGAATTTGTGGCCGCCTGCCGTGGCGAGCGTACGCTCACGCTGACCTTGTCCGACGCGCTGGAGGCCACCCGCATTGGCTTGGCCATCACCCGCTCCTTGAAGAGCGGCATGCCCGAGTCTGTCTAGGGAGGGGCTGGCAGCCCTCAAGCCATACCGCAGAACTTCTTGAAGGCGTTCAGCACGGCGTCACCACGGAACGGCTTGACGATCCAGCCGGTGACGCCGATGGCGCGCCCACGATCCCGCATGAGGGGGTTGTCCTCGGTGGTCAACATGATGATGTGTACCGAGGTATTTCCCAGCTCCTTGCGGATCTTTTCCGCCATGGCCAATCCATCCAGATTGGGCATGTTGATGTCACTCACGACCAGCTTGATATCGGGATCGGCACGCAGTTGCGCCAATCCATCACGCCCGTCCGTGGCCAACGCCACGTCGAAACCATGTTTGCCCAGATAGCCGGAAACAATCTCCCGCATCGTGCTGGAATCATCCACCACCAGTACATTCGCCATTTTTTACTCTTCCCGGTCGGCCAGCACCGACAACACTTGCTCAGAATAGATCCAGGTCACCCGCTTCACTTGAGTCGGATGCCGAAAACTCGGCAAACTGCTCTGGCGCCCAATGGAGGTTGAATATAAACCGCTGCACGATGACCAGGGGCTGGCTGCCGCGACGGCCAGTCTCCGTGAGCGCATAGCGCACACACAACTGCGGATCCGGTGACCCGAAAGAAATGTACTTGTGCGCATGGTTGATCACAATGGGGACCTGAGCCAGCTGGGTAGACACCGTGGTCTGCGGCGCGATGTAGCGGTTCTTGAACGCACCCCAGATCAGGTTGGTGGTCTCGCCCAGCATGTTGTTGAGGTCGCGAAAATTAAGTTCGCCCCCCACCCCCTCGTAGCTGAAGCCTTTGAGCAAACCCTGGCGCAGGGCGCTCTCCTCGGTCTGCAACATCATGTAGCCGCGGCACCAGGTGCTCTCGATCGGAATGATGGTGGATACCTCGCCGTGAATGATGCGGTCGTGGACCACATAGGGCGGCTCCGCCTCCACCTGGGCATTGGGGAACATGGAGCGCATGGACGTGAGCGTCAGGTCCACAATGCCCTCGACCAAGGCTGTGGGATAGCGCAGACTGAAGATGGAGCGCTCCACACCCGCGCGCAGTTGCTCCATATCACCGGTAAGCCAGGGGTAGCGGATGAACTCCCGGTACAGGGCATCGAGATCGCCCCCCACCGTTCGGCGCAGAAAAATGGGCAGCTCCGGCCGCAGGCGATGGATGGATTCCGCGAGGTGCAGGGCATCGCGGGTGCCGCAAGGCAAATCCTCTGCCAACAACACGCCGGCAAGATCCTTGTGCTGCTCCAGGCAGTTCAGGGCATCGTGCGAGGTTCGCAGCAAAGGCATCAGCCCCACGGAGTCGCAGAAGTCCGTCAAAGCCTTGCATTGCTGCGCGTCGTGCTCCAGCAACAAAACTTTGGCTTCCAGATGGGTGGTATCGGTCATGGCAGGGGCCTCACAGGACAGCGTTGTCTCCCGGTGGACATGCTACACCGCGGCGAGACCGCTTGGAGCGTTTCCATCTCCCCGCCGGATCTATGGACTTGATGGCCCAGCTTGTCGCGGACATACCAGCGTGACTACCATGCACACCACCACACCCTACAAACATTTCGCGTCATGTCCTCACGCACACCACCGTTCTGTTTGATTCTCACGTTGTCCGCCATGCTGCTCGGACTGCATGGGCAGGCCCAAGCGCAGTCGCGGGACTCCAGCTGGGGCCTATATGCGGGCAAGTACCACGACGCAGAACCCGCGGGGGCGATTGCGGGCACCGCCAACTACACCGACCATTACATGCTGGCCCTCACGGGTAGCACCACCTTATGGAAATCACAGGACTGGCCCCTTGCCCTGGAGCTGGACGGCATGATTGGCCAGCAATGGGGCAAGGCGAGCCTGACGGAGGTGGCGGTGGCACCCGCTATTCGCTGGAGCGGCTTTCCCTGGCGCGACGTGCTGCGCACCGACCTGCGGTTGGCGCCGCTGGGCATCTCGTACACCAGCGAGGTCGGGCCCATGGAGCGCGGCGCCAATGGGCAAGGTACCCGCACGCTGAACTTTCTGTTCGTCGAAGCGGCGTTTTCGCGGCCACAAACGCCGGACACCGAGTTTTTTGTGCGCCTGCACCACCGCTGCGCAATTTACGACCTGCTCAACAGCAACGGCGCCAACGGCGAAGACTTCTTGAGTTTCGGCCTGCGCTTCAAGTTTTAAGGCCACGCCGCCCCGAGGCCTCAATGAAAGTCCCGACTGGTAGTGGCCAGGTCGCCCAGCAGGTGGGTCAGGTCCACCAGATGCTTGGCCACCACGTGGCGCACCTGGCCGCCACTCTCGTCATCGCGCTGCCACACCCCGTACACCGCCATCAGCCGCGCGCGGTACACCGTATCGCGAAACGCCTCGCGCACCGACTTCCACACAATGACATTGACGCTGCCGGTTTCATCTTCCAGCGTCACGAACACCACGCCCTTGGCCGTCTGCGGCCGCTGGCGGGCGGTGACGATGCCACAGGCCCGTACCAGCCGACCACTGGGGTAGTCGCGCATCTGCGCAGCCGTCAGCAGCTTCTGTTTTGATAGCTGCTCACGCAATAGCAGCAAGGGGTGGGAGCGTAAAGTAAGCCCTACCGAGGCGTAATCAAACGTCACCTCCTCGCCCTCACCCGCAGCGGGCAACACCAGCTCGTCTTCGTCAATCGGCACGCCTTGCAGCAGCTTGGGTGCAGGCAGCAGCGCCGAAGCGTCCCACACCTGCTGGCGGCGGTGACCACTGAGCGAGCGCAGCGCATCGGCACTGGCCAGGGCCTTGAGGTCGCCTGCATCCAGCTGGCAGCGCAGCGCCAGGTCCTGGGTGCTGGTGAAGGGGGATTGCAGGCGCTGTTCGGTCATGCGCTGCGCCACCGGTTTCGTCAAGCCACCAACCAGACGCAGGCCAAGGCGGACGGCATCGCCCTCCAGCGTGCAGTCCCACCCGCTGTGCAGCACATCCACCGCATGCACCGCCACGCCATGGCGCTGCGCATCCTGCACCAGCTGCGCCGGGCCATAAAAACCCAGTGGCTGGCTGTTGAGTAGCGCGGCCAGGAAACAGGCTGGCTCGTGGCATTTGAGGTAACTGCTGATGTAAACCAGTAGCGCAAAGCTGGCCGCGTGGCTCTCGGGAAAGCCATATTCGCCAAAGCCTTCCATTTGCTTGAAGATGGCCTCGGCAAAGTCCAGCGGATAACCCCGCTCCACCATGCCACCCACCAGCCGGTCGTGGTACTGGCTGACGTTGCCATGGCGCTTCCACGCGGCCATGGAGCGGCGCAGGGCATCGGCTTCGCCGGGCGTGAACCCGGCGGCCAACACCGCTATCTGCATCACCTGCTCCTGGAAAATGGGGACGCCGTGGGTGCGGCCCAGTGCTTCCCGCAACGCCGGATAAGGTGACTGCGCCAGCACCGGGTCTTTGCGCGCTTTCAGGTAGGGATGCACCATGCCGCCCTGGATGGGCCCGGGCCGCACGATGGCCACCTCCACCACCAGGTCGTAATAACAACGGGGCCGCAGGCGCGGCAACATGCTCATCTGTGCACGGCTCTCGATCTGGAACACGCCCACGGTGTCGGCCGCGCAAATCATGTCGTAGGTGGCTTTGTCGTCACGCGGAATGTCCTGCATGCGCAGCGGCTGGGGCAGGCCACGCCGCTGCGTCACCATCTCCAGGCAGCGGCGGATGGCGCTGAGCATGCCCAGGGCCAAAACATCCACTTTCATCAGGCCAACCGCCTGCAAATCGTCCTTGTCCCACTGGATGATGGAGCGGTCCGCCATGGATGCGTTTTCCACCGGCACCAGACGGGTCAGCGGCCCTTGGGTCAGCACAAAGCCGCCCACGTGTTGGCTCAGGTGGCGTGGAAAACCCTGCAGCGTGGTGCTGAGCTCCAGCCACAGTTGAAGGCGGCGCGCGGAAGGGATCGCAATACCGTGGTGCTCCGGCGGCGTCAGGGCGGCAGTGCGCCCAGCTTCGTGTCCCCCGCCCGCTGCGCGGGTTCCTCCTTGACCTACGCCGGGCACACTGCCACCCTGACTTCTTGCTAAAGAAGTACCGCCAATGCATACATCGCTTGCGCCAGCAGCTACTTTTTTCATAGCATCCTGTAAGCGCTCAGCCAGTATCTCGCGGCTGTACATGCCCGGGTGCTCCTTGGCCATGGCAGTAATCAGCACCTCGGGAATCTCCAGCGCGTGGCCCACATCGCGCAGGGCGCTACGCGGGCGGTAGCTGATCACCGTGGCTGCAATGGCGGCGCGCTCGCGGCCGTATTTGGCGTAGATGTACTGGATCACCTCCTCGCGGCGCTGGTGCTCAAAGTCGACGTCAATATCGGGCGGCTCGTTGCGCTCGCGGCTGATGAAACGCTCGAACAGCAATGAGGTCTCATGCGGATTGGCCTCGGTGATGTGCAGGCAGTAACAGACCACCGAATTGGCCGCCGAGCCACGCCCCTGGCACAGGATGTGTTCGCGCCGCGCAAAACACACGATGTCGTGCACCGTCAGGAAATACATCTCAAAGCGCAACTCCACAATCAGCGCCATCTCGTGCTCCACCCGCGCACGGATGTCGTCAGGCACGCCCTGCGGATAGCGATCCAGCGCGCCCTCTTCCACGTAGTGGCGCAGGGTCTGCGCAGCCGTTTGGCCCGGCAGCACAGCCTCCAGTGGGTAGTGGTAGCGCAGTTCGTCCAGGCTGAAGGTGCAGCGCTGCGCCACGGTGAGTGTGTGGGCCAGCCACGCTGGCGGGAACAGCGCTGCCAGCCGCGCCCGCGAACGCAGATGCCCCTCCGCATTGGCCTGCAGCGCAAAGCCACAGGCCGACACCGGCTGGCCCAGACGCACCGCGGTCAGCACATCGTGCAGCGGCTTGCGCGAACGCACATGCATGCACACCTGGCCCGTAGCCAGCACCGGCAAGCCGCTCAAGGCCGAGAGCTGCTGCACCCGCACGCGCTGCAGCACATCACCCGCCACCAACCCAGCACTGGCCATCAACCAGGTTTTTGATCCAAATAGGCCTCTAGCCCTTATGGATATTGCGCAAGCAGCTTCTATATTGATAGCAAACGGGAACTGCAACAAGACCTCGCAATCCTGCAACCCGGCCCAGTTCGCCGCGCACCAGTCCACACGGTAATCGCCCTTGGGCGCCACCATGCGCGCGGCACTGATGAAGGTACACAGCTGGCCCCAACCCGCCAGGTTGTGCGGCAAGGCCACCAGCGTGAAATAGCCCCCATCGGGTATCACCACCGCAAACTCGGCCCCCGGCAGCAGTTGCAGGCCCAAACGCTTGGCCTCTACGTGCGCTCGCACCACACCGGCCACCGAACACGCGTCCGTGATGGCCAGCGCACGGTAGCCCAGTGCGTGGGCACGCTGCACCAGCTCTTCAGGCTGCGAGGCACCGCGCTGGAAGCTGAAAGAGGAAAGGCAGTGCAGTTCGGCGTAGTCTGGAAGCATGTGGCGCGCTCCCGTACATCTGGGCCATGAATTATGGCAAATAACTGTATATATATACATGCATTTGCCAAAAAATCATTCACATTCCCTTACACTTCATCCATGCAACTGTCTTCGCTGCCCGCCATTCCCATTACCGCTGCATTACGCGCGGATATTGAGTCTTTGCTCGGCCCCCAAGAATCGCTGTCCGAATTTGTGTTGACCGCGACGCTGGAGAGCCTGGAGCGTCGCCGCCAGGCCGCAGCCCAGCGCACCACCAGCCCCGCACCCGCAGCCGACAACGCGCCCCTGCGTGTGCTGGTGGTAGACGATGACGACTTCAGCCACACCGTGCTGCACGAAATGCTGCTGAGTCTGGGCGTGGCGGAGGTGCACACGGCACGCGATGGGGGCACCGGCGCTGAGGTGCTGGCCCAGATGCCGCAGCCTCCTGATTTTTTGATTTGCGACATGGTCATGCCGCATACCGATGGCCTTGATTTCCTGGGTCACCTGGCCAAGGTGCAGTACCGCGGTGGCGTGATCCTCCTCAGCGGGGGCGACAGCCTGATGATGTCCATTGCCGCCGAGGTAGCCGTGTCCGATGGCCTGCGTGTGCTGGGCTCGTTTGCCAAGCCACTCCAGCGCGATGACCTGGCCCATGTGTTGGGTTTGGCACCTTAAGCCTGCGCCCTCTGGACGCGGGGCATTTCTGTGACTTTTTCCTCTGAAATCAGGCATTGCCAGCAGCGCCAATCCAGAGCTTAGTCCGTTCGGACTATTTACACCTTCCCGCACGCCATCAACAATCTGTTTCAGATTTGGTAGTGGTTATTTAAGGGAAGCAACAAGATGAACCGCAAGAACTTGGGCCGTGTGGCCCGCATCGCTCTGGCCTCCATTGCATTGCTGGGCGCGCAATTCGCAGCCGCTGAAGTGGTGGCTGGCGACTACGTCAAACTCAGCACGACCCCTAGCGGCAGCCTGGCGGGAGCTTTCTCTGCCATTGAAGTCAAATCCAACGGGTCCACCTTGTCGGGCGAGAACTCGTTCTATACCTTCTGCTTGGAAAAGTACGAATACTTTGACGCCAACACCACGCTGTACGTCAAAAACGTATCCAACGCAACGCAAAACGCGACATCCAATTACTACAGCGCCAACAACGGCGCGTCTGGCGGTACGGCCAATAGCGACCCCTTGAGCTTGAAAACTGAATGGCTGTTCAGCTATTTCAATACGAACTCAGCTTTCAAAACGAACATCCTTTCAAGTAACGCCCTAGCCAACTCCTTCCAAACTGCCGTGTGGTACTTGGAAAAAGAATTGGTGGGCAGCAGCTTGTATACCAATGACGCCTATGCAAAACAGCTGGTGCAAATGGCTTCTACCGCCGTTAACAATGGCTGGACCGATGTGGGCAACCAAGTCCGAGTGCTGAATTTGTACAGCTACAACAGGAACACCGAGCGCTACTCGACACACGCCCAAGACCAACTGTATTTCGTGTCTGCCGTGCCAGAACCCGAAACCTATGCCCTGATGTTGGCTGGTTTGGGATTGGTGGGTGCCGTAGCACGCCGCCGCAAGGCCAAGGCTGCCGCGGCCTAAGCGCCGCAAGTAACGCACTCTCCTCCACACAGGCCCTTCGGGGCCTTTGTCGTTTCTGGCTGTCCCGTGTGTTACCAGCGCGCACCGGGACTCTGCCCACCGCCGCCTAAGATGCCTTTTTCACTGGGCAATCTTGAAAGAGGCGAATGAACATGCGTTTTGACAACAAGGTAGTGCTGGTCACCGGCGGGGGTGGCGGTATCGGGCGGGCTAGCGCGCTGGCATTTGCCCGCGCGGGGGCCAAGGTAGCAGTGACCGACCGCGATGTGAGCGCGGGACAAGAAACCGCCACGCAAGTGCGTGCACAGGGCGCTGAAGCCTTGTTTGTAGCCGCCGATGTGGTGAACGCTGCGCAGGTGCAGGCCATGGTCGCCCAGGTGGTGGCGCATTTTGGCCGGCTGGACTGTGCCTTCAACAACGCCGGTATCGAAGAAGAGCACATGCGCTTGGCCGACTGCGAGGAGGCCACCTTTGACCGCATCCTGGGCGTCAACGTCAAGGGCGTGTGGCTGTGCATGAAGTACCAGATCCAGCAGATGCTGGCCCAGGGCGGTGGGAGCATCGTCAACACCGCGTCGGTGGCTGGCCTCATCGGTGCGCCCAAGATGTCGGCCTATGCGGCCAGCAAACACGCCGTGGTGGGCCTGACCAAATCGGCAGCAGCCGAATACGGCCGCAAGGGCATCCGCGTCAATGCTGTCTGCCCCGGCGTAATCCGCACCGTGATGTTCGAGCGCGCGGTGGCGGCAGACCCCAAGGTGGGCCCGGCGGTGGCAGGCCTTCACCCCATCGGCCGCATTGGGGAGGCCGACGAGGTGGCTGCTGCGGTGCTGTGGCTCAGCTCGGATGCGGCCAGCTTTGTGACCGGTCTGGCCCACACGGTAGACGGCGGAATGACCTCGGTCTGAACCCCGCCCCCAGGGCTTACGCCTGGCCAGTGCGGCGGCGCAGCCCTTGCAACCTGGCCACGATCGCCGGGCCGTACATGATCATGGCCAGTGCGCCGCCAATCAGCGGCAAGGCCACAAACACCCACCCGGTCAGCACTTCCTTGCCAATCAGCACGCCCACCAGCAGCGCCACGGCAGGGTTCACAAAGGAATAGCTGCCTGCCACGGCAGCCGTGGTGTTTTGCAGCAGCCACAGGTAGGCATTGAGCGCGATCAGCGTGCCAAACACCAGCAGGTACCACCAGGCCAGCCAGGCCTCAGGCGTTACGTTGCTCAAGGCATTGTGTGGTTCGATCAACGATGCGGCAACGACCCCCATCAGCCCGCCGGCCAGCCACTCCGTGGCAGAGGCCATGGCTGGGCCCGGCAGGTCCAGCTTGCGCGAGGCATACGATCCCACGCTCCAGCACAACGGTGCGCCAAAGGCGGCCAGCGCACCCAACCAGCTTGCGGAAAAGTCGCCCTCCATGGCCAGCAACAGGGCACCTCCAACCCCCAGCACCAGGCCAATCCAGCTGGTCAGCGGCACGCGTTCACCGCCCAAGCGGGTCCACAGCGCCAGCCACATGGGCATGGTGGTCACCACCGTGGCCATCAGGCCCGAGCCAATGCCGTGTTGCTGCGCAAACACCACCAGGTTCATGGC
>JACCDH010956655.1_pt1 | contig 15043 bp, 14 predicted proteins | sample 7442481 | NCBI WGS metagenome assembly JACCDH01 (sample SAMN15323433, study PRJNA562643) | freshwater metagenome | isolation source: river surface water | place: USA:Blue River Watershed | collected 2017-08-15
CCTCGATCACCACTTTCGAAGCAAAGGTCGCCTGCGGCCAGCCGAGCAATGCGGCCAGCATCTGGCCCGTCTGGTTGCAATCGTCATCAATGGCCTGTTTGCCGAGAATGATCAGCTGCGGTTGTTCCTTGTCAGCGATAGCCTTGAGTAGCTTGGCCACGGCCAGCGGCTGGAGTTCGGCATCGGTTTCTGCAAGGATGCCGCGATCGGCACCGATTGCCATGGCGGTACGCAGCGTCTCCTGGCACTGGGTAACGCCGCAGGAGACCGCAACGACTTCAGTCGCCTTGCCGCCTTCTTTCAGGCGCATCGCTTCTTCCACGGCGATCTCGTCGAAAGGATTCATCGACATCTTGACGTTGGCGATATCGACGCCGCTGCCATCGGACTTCACGCGGACCTTGACGTTGTAGTCGACCACGCGCTTGACGGGTACCAGTACCTTCATGGGCTTCCTTGGATGAATGTTGGCCCCGCCGGGTGTGGGCTGGCGGGGATTAATTGACGTTAACGTAAACGGCGATTATAGGGAATAACGCACTACCGCGCAAAATTCACGCACGGTCGTTCACTTATTTCCCGAAATTACTTACGGCGCAGGAAAAAAGTAAATTCCGCGTCTTTCTCTTCATGCGCAAGCAGGGCATTCCCAGTCTGCCGCGCAAAGGCGTTGAAATCCCTGACCGAGCCGGGATCAGTGGCCATCACGCGCAGCACCTCGCCGGTCTGCATGTCATTCAGCGCTTTCTTGGCTTTCAAAATTGGCAGCGGGCATTTCATGCCGCGCGCATCGACGTCCTTCTGGAATTCCATGCTTATCTGCTCGTTCATTGTCTTTAGTCATTGGTGGGCGCTTCGCTGCCCCAGTCGATGAATTCCGGCTCCAGTCCGCGCGCACGCATCCAGTCGGCCATCGCATAGCCTGTACCGGCGCGCCAGGGGCGCAGTTTTTCCGGCGACACCAAACGGTATTCCATCAGCTCCGGGGATAGTCTGACTTCGCCGCTGGCCCGCACATGGTAGGCAATGATCAGTTCGTTCTTGCGAATAAATTCGTAAACGCCGATCAGGCTGATCGTGTCTGTTGAAAGTCCGGTTTCTTCATGAAGTTCGCGCTGTATTCCCTGCTCTGGCGTTTCGCCGCGCTCCATGAAACCGGTAATCAGCGCGAAATTCTTGGGACCCCACGCGGCATTGCGCGCCAGTAGTATTCGTCCTTCCAGTTCGACCAGCGCCGCAAGCACTGGCACTGGATTGTCCCAGTGCGTCCAGTGTCCATCGGGACAGGCGAGCCGGGCTTTGTCGCCATCGGCGCCGGCAGCGCTGTCTGCGCGCATCACCAGCTCGGTTGCGCATACGGGGCAAAAACGGAAATCGACTTGCATGGTGCGCTCTTTCGCCTGGCCTTAGCGCACGCGCTCGCCGACCCACTGGCCAACGGCTGCCAGTGCTTTCGGCAAGCCACTCGGATCAGTGCCGCCCGCCTGCGCCATGTCAGGACGGCCACCGCCTTTGCCACCGACTTGTTGCGCGACGAAATTCACCAGCTCGCCGGCTTTCACTTTAGAAGTACTGTCGGCAGTGACCCCAGCGATCAGCGTGACCTTGCCATCAGCAACTGAAGCGAGCACGATCGCCGCGGTCTTCAGCTTGTCTTTCATCTTGTCCATCACGCTGCGCAGTGTGGGGACATCCGCGCCTTCCAGTGTCGCAGCCAGCACCTTGATACCGTTGATATCAACTGCCTGCGACAGCAGATCATCGCCCTGACTGGAAGCCATTTTTGTCTTCAGTGACGCGAGTTCTTTTTCCAGTGATTTCACCTGGTCCTGCACCTGGGCGATGCGATGGGCGATTTCGTCCGGCTGCACTTTCAGCGCAGCAGCAGCTTCGCTGACGCGCGATGCCAGTGTCTGCACCAGTGTCAGCGCATTCTCTCCTGTGACGGCTTCAACACGACGTATGCCCGCAGCGACGCCGCCCTCTGACACAATCTTGAACAAGCCGATATCGCCAGTGCGCGTCACATGCGTGCCACCGCACAGCTCGGTCGATGAACCAATGCCGAGCACGCGCACCGTGTCGCCATATTTTTCGCCAAACAGCGCCATCGCGCCGGCCTTGATCGCATCGTCATAGGCCATGTGCTGCGCATCGGTTGCCGCATTCTGCAGAATCTCGTGATTGACCAGCGCCTCAATACGGCGGATCTCGTCAGTGCTGAGCGGCGCGTTATGGCTGAAGTCGAAGCGGGTTTTCTCTGCATCAACCAGCGATCCTTTCTGCACCACATGGCCGCCAAGCACCGTGCGCAAGGCCTTGTGCATCAGATGCGTTGCCGAGTGATTGCGCATCGTTGCGGCACGCACCACGGCATTCACCTTGCAGTCCACCTTGTCACCGACGGTCAGTTTGCCTGTCGCGAGCTTGCCGTGATGACCAGAAACATCAGGCTGAATCTTTTGCGTGTCGCTGACCGCGAACGATGCACTGCTTGTTTCGATCACACCAACGTCGCCCGCTTGTCCACCGGATTCCGCGTAGAACGGTGTGCGATCAAGCACGATAAGCGCTTCCTGTCCGGCAGCGATTTCCTTCACGGATTGACCATTCACATAGAGGGCAAGCACTTGTCCGTGATCGGCGAGATGATCGTAGCCAGTGAACTGTGTCTTTGGCCCGGCGTATTCGACGCCAGCCGCCATTTCGAACTTGCCCGCAGCGCGCGCTGTCGACTTCTGCTTTTCCATCGCCTCATTGAAGCCAGCTTCATCGAGCGTGACATCGCGTTCGCGGCAAATATCGGCGGTCAGATCGAGCGGGAAACCATAGGTGTCGTAAAGCGTGAACGCGGTTTTGCCATCGAGACGACCTGGATCCTTCGCGAGCGCGGCTTCAAGGATTTTCATGCCGTTTTCGAGCGTCTCGCCAAAACGTTCTTCTTCCTGCTTCAACACCATCATCACGCGATCTGCTGCTTCCACCAGTTCCGGATAAGCAGCGCCCATTTCTTTCACCAGATCAGGCACCAACTTGTAGAAGAAAGGCTTCTTCTGGCCCAGCTTGTTGCCATGACGCAGAGCGCGTCGCACGATACGGCGCAGCACATACGCGCGACCTTCGCTGCCGGGCACCACACCATCAACCACGAGGAATGCGCAGGCACGAATATGGTCAGCGATCACGCGCAGCGAACCACTCGTCAGATCCTTTGCACCCGTCTCGCGCGCTGCCGCCTGTACCAGACGCTGGAACAGATCGATTTCATAATTGCTGTGCACATGCTGCATCACCGCAGCCAGTCGCTCCAGCCCCATGCCGGTATCGACGCAGGGAGCAGGCAGCGGTGTCAGCGTATATTCGCCGGTCGCCGGATCAAGCTGGCGGTCGAACTGCATGAACACGTTGTTCCAGATCTCGATATAGCGATCACCATCGGCCTCCGGGCTGCCGGGCGGACCGCCCCAGACATCCGGGCCGTGGTCAAAGAAGATTTCCGAGCACGGACCGCAGGGACCCGTCTCGGCCATCTGCCAGAAATTGTCCGATGCATAAGGCGCGCCTTTATTGTCACCAATGCGCACCACCCGCTCGGGCGGCAGGCCGATGTCTTTGACCCAGACGTCATAGGCTTCATCATCAGTGTGATAGACGGTCGCCCAGAGCTTTTCTTTTGGCAGACCGTAGACATCGGTCAGCAATTCATACGCCCAGATCAGCGAGTCGCGCTTGAAGTAGTCGCCGAATGACCAGTTGCCCAGCATCTCAAAAAAGGTGTGATGACGGGCGGTGTAACCGACATTCTCCAGATCGTTATGTTTGCCACCTGCGCGCAGGCAGCGCTGCACGGACGCCGCGCGCACATAGTCGCGCTTGTCCGTGCCCAGAAACACATCCTTGAACTGCACCATGCCAGAGTTGGTGAACAGCAGTGTCGGATCATTGCCCGGCACCAGGCTGGATGAACGCACGACGGTATGCCCTTTGGAGGCAAAGAAACTGAGGAATTTTTCGCGGATTTCTGAGGAATTCATGGACGGATCAATCGCAGATGCTCTGACGCTGAGAAACCGGCGATTATACGTGATGCCCTCTGGCTTTCCGGGGCCCCGCCGGGGATGATGGCAGCAAAGATTGCCGAAAAATCAATGTCAATTCAGGGATTCCTCAGGACTTGTCCGGCGACTGAAAAAAATCCGGTCCGATAAGGTCAATGCGGTCAGTACAAATCGCATCGACTCCCATCGCAAAAAGTGCTCTTGCCAGTGACAGGTCATTCACCGTGTAGCAGAAGAGCCCATAGCCGGCGGCTTTGATCGACCGGGCTTGATCCGGCGTCAGCAAACTGGCCTTGGCGTGCAGCGCCACTGCCGACAACGCCGAGAGCTTTGTCGGCCAGTCAGCAGGCACGGCCCCGACCAGCAGCGCACGCGGCAATCCAGGCGCGGTTGTCAGTGCGGCATCCAACGCCTGTTCCGAAAAAGACGATAGCAGCACGCTGCCGGCGGGCAGTGATGCGCAGGCCTCGGCGACCAGCCGACCAGTGCGCAGCTCCTCGCCAGCCAGAGGTTTGATCTCGACATTCATGAACAGACCCGCAGCCAGACAATAACTTGCTGCCTGTTCAAACGAGGGCACGAGCTCTCCGGCGAATTCCGCCGAAAACCAGCGGCCAGCATCCATTGCGTGCAATTCGGCTGAACTCAATGCACCCACACTGCCGCTGCCGGCAACCGTACGCCCCAGCACCTCGTCATGCATCAGCACCAGTCCGTCCTCACGCACGGCCATCACATCGAACTCGACAGCCCTGAAACCGAGCGACGCGGCCTGACGCAGCGCGGCCAGCGTGTTCTCCGGAGCAAGTGTGCCGCCGCCCCGGTGCGCGAATATCTTCGGATAAGTCCACATACGGTTGTTCCTGCCGGGTTTGCCCTTCGATGCCCTGATTGTAGGGCTTGGCTACGGTAAAATCGCGGATTAATCCATCCTCAGCGCATTCCATTTCATGGGCAATGACAACCACAACGGCGCCGCAGCGGCGCCGTCGAATTTTTTACGCGGCATTATCGATGCTGATAACGCCAGCGGCAAATACACCGGCAAGACGGATGCAGCAGGCAAGCCGCTGCCGGGCGTGATCACCCGCTTTCCTCCCGAGCCGAATGGTTATCTGCACATCGGCCATGCAAAATCCATCTGCCTGAACTTCGGTCTCGCGCGCGATTACGGCGGCCGCTGCCATCTGCGCTTTGACGATACCAATCCGACCAAGGAAGATCAGGAATACGTCGATACCATCATTGACAGCGTGCAATGGCTGGGCTTCCACTGGGAACATGGCGGACATGATCATCAGTATTTCGCCAGCGATTATTTCGACAAGCTGTACGAGATGGCCGAATGGCTGATCAGCGCCGGTCATGCCTATGTCGACAGTCAGAGTGCCGAAGAAATGGCAGCCAATCGCGGCAATTTCAGCGAACCGGGCAAGAACTCACGGTTCCGCGATCGCCCTGCCGCCGAATCGCTGGATCTGTTACGCCGGATGAAAGCCGGCGAGTTCAAGGATGGTGAACATGTGCTGCGCGCCAAGATCGACATGGCATCACCGAACATGAACATGCGTGATCCGGCAATCTACCGGATACGTCATGCGCATCATCATCGCACCGGCGACAAATGGTGCATCTACCCGATGTATGACTATGCGCATCCGATCTCTGATGCTATCGAGAACATCACGCATTCGATCTGCACGCTGGAATTTCAGGATCACCGCCCTTTTTATGATTGGATACTGGAGCGTCTTGCAGAGGGCGGTTTCTTCAAAAAACCCCTGCCGCATCAATACGAATTCGCACGCCTGAATCTGACCTACGCTATCACCAGCAAGCGCAAGCTATTACAGCTGGTCGAAGAAAAGATCGTCGATGGCTGGGATGATCCTCGCATGCCAACGATCGTCGGCATACGCCGCCGCGGCTACACCCCGGAATCGCTGCAGCTGTTCGCCGAGCGAATTGGCGTCGCCAAGGCCGACAGCTGGATCGACATGAGCATTCTCGAGGGTGCGTTGCGTGACGATCTGGATGAAAAAGCAGCGCGCATCGTCGGCGTGTTGAATCCGCTGAAACTGATCATCGATAACTATCCTGAAGCTCAGAGCGAAGACTGTACTGCCCCCGTGCATCCGCATCATCCGGAGCGTGGCAACCGCAGTTTTCCATTCAGCCGTGAATTGTGGATCGAGGCCGAAGACTTCATGGAGGTGCCCGAAAAAGGCTACTTCCGTCTTTTCCCCGGCAACAAAGTCAGGCTGCGTTATGGCTTTGTGGTCGAGTGCACGGGTTGCGACAAGGATGCGTCGGGCAAAGTCATTGCCGTACATTGCAACTACTACCCGGACAGCAAGAGCGGTACCGAGGGTTCATCGAACTACAAGGTGAAGGGCAATATTCACTGGGTATCAGCAGCGCATGGCGTGCGCGCAGAAGTGCGAATGTATGACCGCCTGTTCAAAGATCCGCATCCGGATGCCGGTGGCAAAGATTTCAAGCTGGCGCTGAACCCGGATTCCAAATCAGTGATCACCGCGTATCTCGAGCCCGGCGCAGACAAAGCCATGCCAGATGACCGCTTTCAGTTCGAACGGCACGGCTATTTTGTCGCTGATCGCGTTGATTCCGCGCCGGGACACCCCGTGTTCAACCGCATCGTGACGCTGAAGGACAGCTGGAAATAATTCTGACGGTGAGCATTCAGCTTTTCTGGCTGGGCTTGGTCATCGCTGGCATTCCTTTCATCTCTTTCCTGGAACGCTCGCCCGCAATGTCGGCTGCGCGCTCGATCTTGCTTTTCTGAGACTTCGCACGCTCGCGCCAGTGGAGAATGATTTCAGATGCAGCCTCCCGGCCGCCCAGCCCGAATGACAAGCCCAACGCCAGCGCCAGCGCACCAACGACGGCCATGAACAAGGTATTCACCAATGCCGTGGCCACGCCAATCTGATTCACGGCGACCACCACCGTAAATGCCCAGACAGCACCACTGGCCAGCTTGGCGAGAAAATCAGGATTATCCAGATCGGCCTCTGCTGTTGCACCGCGCACGAGTTTCGACAGCGCGTTAGCCGCCAGCCCGCCGATGACAAGTACCACCAGCGCGACGGCAAGATTCGGCAACCATAGCAACAGATCACGTAGCACCTCGGACACAGCGGGCAAACCCAGCGCGTCGAAAGCAACCACCAGCACAATGAGTCTTACGAACCATTTGGCGATCGCTGCAATCATTCCTGAAGAATCTGTGTCCGCACCCGATTTGCCGACAAAATCTGCAAAACCCGAGCGCTCGGCCAGGTGATTGAAGCGTGCCTTGCGGAGCAGCACCGCTATGCCTCTGGCCAGCAGCGCCGAGACGATCCAGCCGACAATGATGATCACTGCGAAGCCGATTACTCGCGGTATCGCCGCAAAGAACAGTGACATCGCACTGGTGAGAGAGGCCATCAGGGATGCGCCCCAGTTACTTACTTGAGATTCCATGCTAGCTCCACGATCTGACAGTGCAGATCAAAAAAGTCTAGACTTCGGATTTGGCCAGACGATCTCGAACGAATTTGAGCGGCCACAGCTTTTCATTACATCCTTCCAGAATGAAATTCGACAAACTGGTCTTCATCGACCTAGAGACGACCGGCGCGAACCCGGTATCCGACCGCATTACCGAAATTGGCCTGGTCGAGGTCGATGCAGCAGGACACGCCACTCACTGGTCCAGTCTGGTCAATCCGGAAATACCTATCCCGGCGTTCATACAAAGTCTGACCGGCATCAGCAATGACATGGTGCGACGCGCTCCGGCATTTTCTGAGCTGGCCGACGCACTTTATGAAAGATTGCAGGGCGCACTGTTCATTGCTCACAATGCGCGCTTTGATTATGGCTTTCTGCGTAATGCGTTCAGCGAAGCTGGCTTCGCGTTCCGTGCCGATGTGCTCTGCACGGTGAAACTCTCACGCAAGCTCTATCCCGAGCACAACCGGCATAACCTTGACAGCCTGATCGCGCGCCATGGGCTAAAGCCGGATGCGCGCCACCGTGCGCTCGCTGATGCAGATGTGCTGTGGCAGCTTTGGCAAAAAATTCAGGCTGAACTACCTTCAGCTACCTTGTCTGCCGCACTGGATACGCTGCTGCAGCGGCCCAGCCTGCCCTCTCATTTGCCGAGTGATGTACTAAATGATTGCCCTGACACGCCAGGTGTGTATCTGTTCTATGGCGAGAACGATTTACCACTCTATGTCGGCAAGAGCGTTCGCCTGCGGCAGCGCGTGATGTCGCACTTCAATTCGGATCACAAGCTTTACAAAGACATGCGCCTGTCGCAGCAGCTACACCGCATTGATTGGCGCGAGACAGCAGGCGAAGTTGGCGCGCTGCTGCTAGAAGCTCAACTGGTAAAAGATCTTCAACCCATCCACAACCGCACGCTCAGGCGGCAGGGCGACTTGTGCGCATGGCGGCTCAAAGAAGATGCGCGCGGGCACACTGTGCCTGTACTGACTTTCGCCAGCGAGCAGGATTTCGGTAATGCCGAGCGCCTGTATGGGTTATTCAGTTCTAAGCGCAAAGCAGAAAGCGCGCTGCGCGAACTCGCCGAAACGCACCAGCTCTGTCTGGTGGAGCTGGGGTTGGAGGGACGTTCGCAGTTGGGCAAGCCCTGCTTTGGCTGGCAACTTCGGCGCTGCAAGGGTGTCTGTGTCGGCAAGGAAGAACAATCCTTCCATCGCGCACGACTCGAGGCTGCGCTGTCGCGGCTGCATGTGAAAACCTGGCCCTACCACGGACCAATCGGTCTGATCGAAGACAACGGCAGCGGCAGAACAGATGTCCATCTGGTAAATAACTGGTGCTATTTGGGCACCGCACAATCGGAAGATCAGATCTGGCAATTACTTGAAGAAGCACCGCAGCGACCAGCGTTCGATATTGATACCTACAAAATCCTCAGCAAGTCCCTGCTGAACAAGACGCTGAAAATCCGGGAATTGCGCAATGCGTCATAAGTGCGCGCATGCGTAACTCGCCTTGAATTCATTCAGGATTGATAACTGAATGTCAGACTGTTTTGATCTGGGTTAGTTTTCAGCGTCGAAAAGTTCTTCCCTATCGCCAAACTAGCGAGCTATGATCGTCTCGAAACCTTTCGAAGAAAAGGAGACTAACGATGCCAAGGCCGAGCAGCGCTGCCAAACGTGGTGCTGCAACGGCGCGGAGGGGACAAGCGCTGCTTCAGCGCGAGTCTGAACTTATCCTGACCGCTGCATCCAAAAATCCGATGTTCATCCAACATTGGCTTTTGCCGAACAAAACCTGACCCCCACGAAAAAGATTCAGTCATGCCGCCCGTTGGTTTCATGGACTGATTGAGCGCCATCAATGATGGCGTGATGTCCATCGATAAGATGGGCGGCCTAGTCAGGCTTGGTGGTCATCACTAGGAGTTTTTTCGAGCAACCGGAGAACAAGAATGGATGATGTGGTAATTGTTGCTGCGGCCAGAACAGCCGTTGGTAAGTTTGGGGGAACACTGGCCAGGATACCGGCGGCCGAACTCGGCGCGCATGTGATCAAGGGCTTGCTCGCGAAAACTGGTATAGATCCAAAGCTGATCAGTGAAGTCATTCTCGGCCAGGTACTGACCGCAGGTGTCGGACAAAACCCGGCCCGACAGGCTGTCATTAAATCCGGCCTGCCCGACATGGTGCCCGGTATGACAATCAACAAAGTCTGCGGCAGCGGTCTGAAAGCAACACATCTTGCAGCGCAAGCGATCAAGAGCGGCGATGCCGAGATCGTGATCGCCGGCGGCCAGGAAAACATGAGCGCCTCCCCGCATGTGCTGAATAACTCGCGTGATGGCTTCCGCATGGGCGACGCCAAACTGGTCGATACCATGATCGTCGATGGTCTGTGGGATGTGTACAACCAGTACCACATGGGGGTCACCGCAGAAAATGTCGCGAAAAAATTCAATGTCTCTCGCACTGAGCAGGATGAATTTGCAGTCGCTTCGCAGAACAAGGCCGAAGCCGCGCAGAAAGCCGGTAAATTCAAAGATGAAATCCTGCCGCTGGAAATCGCTGGCAAAAAAGGCAGCATCATTTTCGACAGCGATGAATACATCAAAGCGGGTAGCACACTCGATGCCTTGTCTTCGCTGCGCCCCGCATTCTCGAAAGAGGGCTCGGTCACTGCGGGCAATGCGTCCGGCATCAATGATGGCGCGGCTGCAGTAATGATGATGAGCGCGAAAAAAGCCAGTGAGCTGGGCCTGAAACCTCTGGCAAAGATACGCGCGTACGCATCCTCAGGACTGGACCCGACCATCATGGGCATGGGGCCGGTATCGGCGAGTCAGCTATGTCTGAAAAAGGCTGGCTGGACGCACAAGGATCTCGATCTGATGGAGATCAACGAGGCCTTTGCCGCCCAGGCGATTGCGGTCAATAAAGAAATGGGATGGGATACCAGTAAGATCAATGTGAATGGTGGTGCGATTGCCATTGGTCATCCTATCGGTGCGTCGGGCTGCCGGGTACTCGTGACGCTGATTCACGAAATGATACGGCGCGATGCAAAGAAAGGTCTCGCCAGTTTATGCATTGGTGGTGGCATGGGCGTTGCGCTGGCCATAGAGCGTTGATAAGCACTGGACGAGCGCTGAACAAAATAAAAAATATTTCAATAGGGAGCAAACATGAGCAGAGTTACCTTAGTTACTGGTGGCATGGGTGGTCTGGGAGAAGCCATTTGCATCAAGATGGCGGAAATGGGTTATCAGGTAGCGACCACCTACTCGCCCGGCAATACCAAGGTGAATGCCTGGCTGGCAGAGATGAAGGCAAAGGGTTATGACTTCCGCGCCTACCCCTGCGACGTTGCCAACTACGAGTCGGCACAGGAATGCATTTCGCACATCACGAAAGATATGGGACCTATCGATGTACTGGTCAATAACGCCGGCATCACGCGCGATATGACTTTCAAGAAGATGGACAAGACCAACTGGGACCTGGTGATGCAGACCAATCTGGATTCTGTGTTCAACATGACCAAGCCGGTCTGCGATGGCATGACTGATCGCGGCTGGGGACGCATCATCAATATCTCTTCCGTCAACGGACAAAAAGGCGCTTTCGGTCAGACTAATTACTCGGCCGCCAAAGCTGGAATGCATGGCTTCAGCAAAGCACTGGCGCTGGAAGTCGCGAAGAAAGGCGTCACCGTGAACACTATCTCGCCCGGCTATATCGGCACCAAGATGGTCACAGCGATTGCACCGGAAGTGCTGGAGACTAAGATCCTGCCGCAGATTCCCATGGGACGTCTGGGCAAGCCGGAGGAAGTCGCGGGTCTGGTCGCTTATCTGGCCTCGGATGAGGCTGCCTTCCTGACTGGGGCCAACATTGCTATCAATGGCGGGCAGCACATGCAGTAGACCGGGTTCATCCCGGCCACCGGGGTACGAGAGGAGTATCAGCGTGGAGTTCTCGTAAACGTCCGTTCTTTGACATTGCCTCGGTGGTGAAATTGGTAGACGCGCCGGACTCAAAATCCGGTTCCGCAAGGAGTGTCGGTTCGATTCCGACCCGAGGCACCACGAAACAAACTGGTCGCAAAAAAGCAAATAAAAAGGGCTCTCTGTCGAGAGCCCTTTTGTTTTCAAGCATGCTTAACCAGAGCAGCGTTTTGCTATTTGCTTGGCGCGCCTGCGTCGGTACCAGCGCCCGCATCGACATTACCTGTATCCGGATTATCGGTACCCGATTCGGTGTCGGCTTCGGTTTCGGATTGCGAAGCTCTCTCGACCTTGGCCGCCTCACGCGCCTCTGCCGATGCCGCAGCAGCCGCCTGTGCCTCTGCAACTTTTGCATCGGCGGCCGCTTTCGCGGCCGCGACAGTGGCTTCTCTCTCTTCAGCAGCAGCAGCTCGGGCCTCTTCTCGTGCGGCGGCGCTTTCTGCGACCTCGGCCACCGTTTCATCCGCCAGCGAAGGCGGCGGCGGTGGCTCGGACGGCGCAGCATCCGCTTCGGCAGCCGGGCCTGTGGGCGTAGCGCCGTCTGCAGCGGCGCCCTCCGCTGCCTTGTCATCTTCGCCTTCTTTATCTTTTTCTTCGTCCTCTTTCTTCTTCCTGACGGGTTTCTGCAGTTGGCCGGCACGTACATTCTGCGCCAGCACCACTGTAGCGAATGACGCCAACACTGCCAGCATGATGATGACTGAGGTGGGCGTCAGCGTAACGACCGCCATGAAACCCAGCACGATCAGTATCGCCAGCGGCAGCATCGCCAGTTCGGCAATGAACACAAAGGGCGTAACAAAGGCAGACATCAGCAAAATGAAACTCAGCCACTGCGCGGTGAAATCCTTGCTGAACAGCGCATGGATACCAACGCTCAGAAACAGTAACCCGACCGGGAAACGCACCCACCATTTTTTCCAGAACCTGCGGCTTGCAATCCGCGTATCACTCATGTAGCGCTGCTGTTCCTCGATGGCTTCTTCAGTCCATTCCCACTTTTTGGCTTTGAACAGCTGTATGCCTTCGGAATTGAACCAGAACAGCAGGCCGTAAATCCACAGCACCAGCGGCAATAACCAGTCGATCGGCCCCATGTCGGGACTGAATGCATACAGGGTCTGGACGGCGGCCGGCGTACCCAGCGTCACCAGCGTGGGAACAGTCGCATTTGACATGCGCTCGTCCCTACCGAGGATCACGTAGTTGCCATTGATGCCGGGCTGTTTTTTCATGCTTGTGATCTGAATTTACGTTTGCGCAGCTCAAGCACCGCAAAAAATACAAGGATGGGGATTAGTATCAGCAGCGCGATGGCCGCCTCAAGCGGAAGATTATTCACAATCCATCCGACAATGGCCATCAGCGTCACGCCAACCGCCACCAGCGCCACCAGCACCAGCGGTTCGCGCCATGACCAGAGGTTGATGATCGCCACTACCGTCGTTATCACCAGCCAGTGACCCGGCAGCTGCATCTGGTGAATGACAAGCACCCAGTACATCAGCCCCATCAGCGCCAGGGCCAGCGGCAAACGAATCCATGGATTAAACGGTAGCGTCCATTCCTGCTCGCCGGGAATCTCGGACACGGGTTGCGGCAGGCTGGGTTCGAACATCCTGCCATCCCGTCGCCAGACCGTGCGGCGGCGACGCCCTGCCCACCAGCCAATCAGCGGAGACAACATCCAGAGCAGGATATAGAGACCGAATGCCCAGATCCACGCGCTACCCGGCGCGGCGAACAAGGCTTTGATACCCAGGCAGAGAAAGATCCCGAGAGCAAACCAGCGAAACAGCCGACGACGCCAGCGCCCGCCGAACTCATCTGCGTCCATGTCTCCAGCCATGATCCGGCTTTGCCGCTCTGTCATGACGATGCCTTTGCTCCAGGGTTGCCTCAGTGCCGGACAGTAATGACGCCCGGGGCTGTGATTGACTGCCACCTGCAAAAACGCCGGCTATTTTAGCATTTTGATTCTTTTTGGAAACTATTCAGTCTGGCGTTTGCGTGTCTTTGCGCTGATCGTTGAAGACCTTCCTGTAATCGCCCCACCTGTCTGCTCGAAGTATCGCTGGTATCCGCGAAAGGACATTTATCGTCATAGAAGGACAAATTACGGATTTATGTACCGAATATTGGTGTGTCTTTGCCTAGGCTTGAGAGGATTTTCGATCTACGCAAGCACGATCGTTTATCAGGAAATTTAACGATACGATGAAATAATTGTTCGTCTGCAGAACTTCCAATCGTTGAGTGATGATTTAAGCAGAGTTTTTTATCAATGCCCGGTGATTGGTACGGTCATCGACTTTTTGATACTGGTAAAAACCATTCATAAATATTTTTTCTCGTTGGCACAAACTTTGCCCCTGCGAACCAATCCACACAATCCAAGTGGATCAATGTTCACTGATCTATTCCAAAGGGTGCTTTATGCGAATATCTTCTTATCATCGCCAGTTAAGGGCGCAACAAGGTTTTACGCTGATTGAATTGATGATCGTGGTGGCGATTATCGGTATTTTGGCAGCGGTCGGTATTCCTGCGTATCAGGATTACACCGCAAAAGCTAGAATAACCAAAGGTCTGGCACTTGCAGCACCCGCGATGACTGCACTTGGTGTCGCATGCAGCGATGGGACGCTTGCGAATAAAGGAACCGCTCTTTCACACGCCGATCTGGGCTTACCAAGCGCGATCTCGGGTGGGGAGGTTAGTAGCGTTGCAGCTACAGCCACCAGCGATACGACACCGTTGATAACAATCACCTATGGTGCGGGAATACCGGGGGTCGCAGCTAATTCAACAGTTGTTTACACGGGAACCTGCAACACCAGCGGCTTAACTTGGAGTATCTCGGGCACAGTTCCCGCAAAATTGCTGCCCAAGGTCTAAATTTCTGGGTTTTCAATCGTAAATTTGATATCAGAAATAAGAAAGGGAGCTTTTTGGGCTCCCTTTTTTTGCGCTCCTCAGGTCTGGCTACAGCATCGCCTTCAGCAAGCGCCCCATCTCCGAAGGATTGCGCGTCACCTTGATGCCGCAGGCATCCATGATCTCCAGCTTGGCTTGCGCAGTATCAGCGCCACCGGAAATCAATGCGCCTGCATGACCCATGCGCTTGCCCGGCGGCGCGGTCACACCGGCGATAAAGCCCACCACCGGCTTCTTCATGTTTTCCTTGATCCAGTAAGAAGCATTCGCTTCATCCGGGCCACCGATCTCACCGATCATGATCACCGCATCGGTATCAGGATCATCATTGAACATCTTCATGATGTCGATGTGCTTCAGACCATTGATCGGATCGCCACCAATGCCTACGGCGGAAGACTGACCCAAACCCAGCGCAGTCAGCTGACCAACCGCTTCATAAGTCAGCGTGCCCGAGCGCGACACGACGCCGATGCGACCCTTCTTGTGAATATGGCCGGGCATGATGCCGATCTTGATC
>JACCDH010165450.1_pt1 | contig 15041 bp, 13 predicted proteins | sample 7442481 | NCBI WGS metagenome assembly JACCDH01 (sample SAMN15323433, study PRJNA562643) | freshwater metagenome | isolation source: river surface water | place: USA:Blue River Watershed | collected 2017-08-15
CAATACCACCTCTACAACAAAATCCAACTCGACGCAAGCAACCTCGACTCCAGCCTACTCAACAATCCGGGCATGTAAAACAGTCGGACCAGTCGATCGCAGTTACCGTCTATCCGCAATTCGTCAAGGATGGCGTCGACCAGATCAACACCCGCGTCTTCCGCGACAACCCGTATGCGGTGCCGAACTTCACCAATGAATACGTGATGCGCGAGCTGCACGTGCCGCCCGGTTTCTGGCGTGCCGTGGCGCACACCAACAATCCTTTCTATCGCGAGTGCTTCATCGATGAATTGGCGCATGCAGCCGGCAAGGATCCCTATCAGTTCCGCCGGCCGCTGCTGGCCGGCAAAAAGGACCAGGCCGTGCTGGATGCCGCCGCCAAGGCAATCGGCTGGGGCCAGCCGGTGCCCAAGGGCCGGCATCGCGGCATCGCGGTGGTGGATTCCTATGGCAGCTATACCGCTGCTGCCGTCGAGCTATCGGTCGGCAAGGGCAAGGCCGTGAAGGTGCACAAGGTGGCGGTAGCGATCGACTGCGGCCATGTCGTGCACCCGGATGCGGTCAAGGCGCAGATCGAGGGCGGCGTGATCTGGGGACTGTCGGCGATCATGTCGGAAGAAATCACGATCGAGAATGGCGCGGTCAAGCAAGGAAATTTCAATGACTATCCGCTGGCACGCATTGGCGCCACGCCCGAGGTGATATCGGTGCTGGTGCCGAGCGGTGGCTTCTGGGGCGGTGTTGGCGAGCCGCCGATCGGTGGGGTGATACCGGCGATGGTGAATGCCTTGTTTGGCGCTACCGGCGAGCGGATACGCTCACTGCCGCTCAAGCATCACGGCTTCAAGTATCAGGCTTGACATGCAGACCTGCCAACAAGGCCTGAAGTACTGAGCTGCAGTACAGACCAGTGCAGCCCGGGTAGCAGGATCGACGACCGGCGCCTGCGTAGCCCGGGCAGGTAAAGGCGGACAGGATCCGCCCTTCCCCTCAGTCTGCGTTATCGCCAGACTCGTGCGGTACGCTGCGGTAGCGCAGCGATGACCACACGGACGCAACAATGAAGGCCACGCCGATCAGGCCGGTGACGATCTCGGGTATGTGGTATTTCATGCTCAGGAACATGATCACCGCGAGTATGCCGATCGCATAGTGCGCGCCGTGCTCGAGGTATACATACTCATCCAGCGTGCCTTGCTTGACCAGATAGACCGTGGTCGAGCGCACGAACATCGCGCCGATCGCGAGACCCAGCATGATGATCACGACATCATTGGTGATCGCGAATGCGCCGATGACACCATCGAACGAGAATGATGCGTCAAGAATTTCCAGATACAGGAAGCCGCCAATGCTGCCGCCCTTGACGATCGCGCCGACGTCAACATCCGTAACCTCTTCCTTCTCCAGCATGTTACTGAGAATATCGACGCCGACGTAAACGAGGATGCCCCAGATGCCAGCCGTCAGCACCACCAGCTCATGACCGGGCTCGACGAAGGCAAGGCTGGAGATCACCACGATCAGCGCAATGAAAACCGGCACGGCGGCGATCTTGCCGTAAGAGGCCAGCTTCTTCTCGACGTTACCGAGCCAGTGCAACTCCTTGTCGGTATCAAAAAGGAAATTCAGGAACACCAATAACAAGAAGACGCCACCGAAGGCGGCCACTTCGTCATGATGGGCAACCAGATAATCCGAGAAAGCCTTGGGATTTTCCAGCGCGAGGTTCCATACCTCGGCCGCCCCCAGATTGGCGGTCTGCGCAACGATCACCAGCGGGAAAACCAGTCGCATGCCGAAGACAGCGACCAGGATGCCGACGGTCAGGAAGATTTTCTGCCAGAACTCACTCCAGGTCTTGAGCACCGAGGCATTCACCACCGCGTTGTCGAAGGATAGCGAGACTTCCATGACACCGAGGATTAGCGCAATGCCGAAGGCTGTCGCTGCTCCCGCCAGACCGCCATGGGAAAAGCCCCACCAGCTGGCCAATGCCAGGCAAACCACGGTCACGATGATAGAAGCCGAAAAATGCCGCACACGAATCTCCGTCAGTCATTAAAACGCACGACAATTTAACAAATAATCAAGCGTCTGGCATCAGTACAAGTAAAAACATTGATGTTTTCGCAGATGCGCTCATCTCCGCCATTTCAGCGAAACCAGCGGCCGAGTGATGTTCCAAGACGGGACCAGCAACTGCCGGTTAATCAGCCCGCACCAGGATGCGTTCAGGTTCCAATTGCTAAAATAGTGGTTTTTGATTTTTCCGATACCCAGAATCCGAAGCGTCAACCTGAATATCCGAAAAATCATTCAATAATCACATCATTTTCAGGACGGACTGAAGTCAATGGACGACGCGATCAAGGCAAGCAACTGGAAGCAGGCTATCGAGCAATTCATCGGCCACCCGATGGTGCAGCATGTATTAGTAGTGCTGATCGTTGTCAACGCGATCATTCTCGGGCTGGAGACCAGTCACACCATCATGGAGCAGGCCGGCGATTTCCTGCACCTGATCGATCATGTCATCTTGTGGATCTTCATTGCCGAGCTGGCGCTGCTGATGGCTGCGCGCGGGCTGCGCTTCTTCAAGGATCCGTGGTGCGTGTTTGATTTCATTGTGATCGCGATCGCGCTGGTGCCGGCCACCGGCAGCCTGTCGGTGCTGCGTGCGCTGCGCGTGTTGCGGGTGCTGCGGCTGGTGAACAAGATCGAGAGCATGCGCAAGGTGGTCGCCGGTCTGCTGCACTCTCTGCCCAGCCTGGGCTCGGTGTTCGGGCTGATACTCGTGATCTTCTATGTGTTCTCGGTGATCGCCACCAACATGTTCGGCGTCGCCTTCCCGGACCTGTTCGGCGACCTTGGCACGACGTCATTCACGCTGTTCCAGGTCATGACGCTGGAGAGCTGGTCCGAGGGCGTTGCGCGCCCGGTCATGGCGCAGTTCCCGTACGCCTGGATCTATTTCGTGATGTTCATCTTTATCGCGACCTTTGTGATCATCAACCTGTTCATCGCAGTCATCGTCGACTCACTGAATTCGAACAAAGTACTGGACGACAAGAAAGTGAAAAAAGATCCGGTATTGGTCGAACTGCAGATGCTGCGTCAGGAACTGGCCGAGTTGCGCGCGCAGGTCGATCGACGCTGATGCGTGAGTTCAGGGCTGGCCGTCCCCGGCCAGCCCGATTTGAATCGTTAGATCAGAGCTTGACCATCACATGGCGGGCGACGGTGTAGTCCTCCAGCGCGTACATGGACATGTCCTTGCCGTAGCCGGACGCCTTCATGCCGCCGTGCGGCATCTCATTGACCAGCATGAAGTGCGTATTAATCCAGGTGCAGCCGTACTGCAGCTGACCGGCAATGCTCATCGCTTTCGCCACATTGCCCGACCAGACGCTGGAAGCCAGCCCGTACTCGGAATCATTCGCCCACTGCACGACCTGCTCTTCGTCGGTGAAGCGTGTCACTGATACCACCGGGCCGAAGACTTCGCGCTGCACGATCTCATCCTCCTGCCGCGCACCAGCGATCAGGGTCGGCTCATAGAAGAAGCCATTGCCGGGACGGACCTTGCCGCCGGTGGTGATTTCCATGTGGCCGGCCATCTGCGCGCGCTCGACAAAGCTGGCCACGCGGTTGCGCTGGCGATCCGAGATTAGCGGACCGATCTCGACGCCCTCTTCGTCCTGCGTGCCGGCCTTGATCGTGGCCACCGCCGAGCTCAGCTCGGCTACCAGCTTGTCATAGATCTTGGCACCGGCGTAGACGCGGCAGGCGGCGGTGCAGTCCTGACCCGCGTTGTAGTAACCGAAGGTGCGCACGCCCTCGACCACCGAGGCGATGTCGGCATCGTCCAGCACGATCACCGGTGCTTTTCCGCCCAGCTCCAGATGGGTGCGCTTGAGGCCGGCCGAGGCTGCCTGCAAGATCTTGCGGCCGGTCGCCACATCACCCGTCAGCGACACCATGCGAACTTGCGGATGTTCGACCAGTGGCTGGCCGACGCTGGGGCCTTTGCCGCACACCACATTGAGCACGCCCTTGGGCAGGATGCCGGCGGCCACGCGCGCAAAATGCAGTGCCGTCAGCGGCGTCTGCTCACTGGGCTTGAGCACCACGGTGTTGCCGGCGGCGATCGCAGGTGCGACCTTCCACGCGGCCATCAGCATCGGATAGTTCCACGGCGCGATCGAGCCCACCACACCGATCGGGTCGCGCCGGATCATGCTGGTGTGACCCGCAAGGTATTCGCCGGCCGCGGTGCCGCTCATGCAGCGTGCCGCACCGGCGAAGTAGCGGAAGCAATCAGCGATGGCAGGTATCTCGTCATTCAACGCGCGCTCATAGGGCTTGCCACAGTTGAGCGATTCCAGCCGCGCAAAAGTCTCGGCCTGTGACTCGATCGCATCGGCCAGCTTTAGCAGCAAGCCGGAGCGTTCGCCCGGCGTGGTCTTCGACCAGCTGTCGAAAGCGCGTGCCGCGGCGCTGACCGCGCGCGAGACCTGCTCCGGCGAGGCTTCGGGCACTTCGCACAGCGGTGCACCGGTGGCCGGGTTGATGACTACCTCGACCGCACCCTCGCCGCGTACGGCCTGGTTGTCGATCAGCAGCTCGGTGGGGAAGGCGATGGCAAGCTCGGCAGGATTTCCCATGGTCGTATCTCCTCGGTAGTTAGGCGCCACAACAAAACAAGTCAGTCCGCGCGGCAGGCTCGCCGCATTACTTCCTTGACCCGTCATCGCCGGCCTGGGTCAGCCAGTAGGCAGCGATGATGGGCAAAAAGGTCAGCGCGATGATGAACACCGCGACGACATTCGTTACCGGCCGCTGTCGCGGCCGTATCAATTCCTGCAGCATCCAGATCGGCAACGTGGTCTGCTGGCCGGCCGTGAAGGTGGTCACGATTACCTCATCGAAGCTCAGCGCAAAGGCCAGCAGGGCGCCCGCGAGCAAGGCCGAGCCCAGCTGCGGCAGCACCACATGCCAGAAGGTCTGAAAAGCATTTGCGCCGAGGTCCATCGAGGCCTCGACCAATGAGGGCGACATGCGCCGCAGCCGCGCCACCGCATTGTTGTAGACCACCACCACGCAGAAAGTGGCATGGCCGATCACGATGGTCCAGAAGCTGAATGGAATGCCGCCCGCGTGATAGGCCGAGCGCAAGGCGATGCCGGTCACCACGCCCGGCAGTGCGATCGGCAGGATCAGCAGCAGCGAGATCGCATCACGCCCGAAGAACTGGAAGCGCGCCATCGCACCAGCGGCCAGCGTGCCCAGCACCAGCGCAACGGCGGTCGACCACAGCGCCACCTGCACCGACAGCGTGACCGCCTCCCACACATCCTGCCGGCCGAGTGCAACCGCAAACCAGTCGGTCGTCAGCCCCGGCGGTGGGAAGATATAGCTCTTGTCCTCGCTGCTGAAGGCATAGAGGATGATCAGCGCCAGCGGCACATGCAGGAACAGCACGCCGGCCAGCGTGGCGAGCTTCAGCCCCAGCGACGCACCGCCGCTGCGCGAAACGCTTGCCGCATCAGAGCGCATCGAAAGCTCCCTTGCGCCGTGCCAGCCACAGATAGACGGCAATGATCACGATGGGCACCAGCGAGAATGCGGCCGCAAACGGCAGGTTGCCGGCCACGCCCTGCTGCCGGTACACCACCTGCCCGATGTAGAGCGTCGAATTGCCAATCACTTGCGGAATGATGTAATCGCCCAGCGTCAGCGAAAACGAAAAAATCGATCCTGCCGCCACGCCCGGCATCGCCAGCGGCAGGATCACCTGCCAGAAGGTCTGGCGCGGGCCGGCACCCAGATCGGCCGAGGCCTCAAGTACCGAGGCGGGTATGCGCTCGATCGCCGCCTGTATCGGCAGGATCACGAACGGCAGCCACATGTAAACAAAGACAATGAAGGTGCCCAACGGCGAAAAGCTCAATGAGTTGCCGGCCACTACAGGCAGCGATAGCACGCCGTCCAGCAGCCATTGCAGGTGCAGCTGCCCGACCACCCAGGCGACTGCGCCCTCCTTGGCCAGCAACAGCTTCCATGCATACAGCCGCACCAGATAGCTGGACCACAGCGGCAGCATCACGGCGATATACAGCAGCGCCTTTTGCGTACCGCGCGCATGGCGCGCCATATAGTAGGCTACCGGGAAGGCAATGATCACGCTGGTGATGGTGACCAGCGTTGACATCAGCAGGCTGCGGCCGACCACATCGATATTGGCCGGCTCCAGCAGCGCAACGAAATTCTGCAGCCCTATCTCATGCACCACCACGCCGGAAAAATCATCGAGCCGGAAGAAGCTCTGCGCCAGCAGCGCAAACAGCGAACCCAGATAGATCACGCCGAACCACAGCAGCGGCGGCGTGAGCAACAGCGCCAGCAACATGCCGCGCTTGCGGAACAGCGTCGCGGACAGGCGATCGCCTACCGTTGGCACGATAGCCTGCATCTGTGCGCGTGCGGCGGTGTCGGCGATAGGGGCAGCCATGCTCTCAGCCTCGCCTGTCGGTTGATAGCGTCTGGGTAGGCATCATGCGGCCTTCAGCTCAACGGCCCTCGTCCAGCGCATGCAGCGCGGACGAATCCCAGCGCAGCTGTACGCGCGCGCCCGGTTCCGGCCGGGCGGCATCCAGCGCCAGATCGACCAGCAGGTCGGTCGCGCCTTCACGCTCGACAGTGGCGCGCCAAAATGAGCCGAAGTACTGCAGGTTGCGCACGGTGCCGGTCGTGCTGCCACCTGCGCCACTGCCAGTGTCATTGCCCGCGTCATTGCTGCCGTTACTGCCCGCAGCGGCGCCTGACAGTGGCACCAGCCGGATGCGCTCCGGACGTATCATCGCCGCCGGCCGGCCACAGAGGCGGCGTGCCTCGGCCTCATCCAGCAGATTGGCTGCACCAAGGAACTGCGCAACAAAGCGCGTGGCTGGTCGCTCATACAGTTCGGTGGGCGTGGCCACCTGCTCGAGACGGCCGCGATTGAAGACGCCGATGCGGTCACTCATGGACAGCGCCTCATGCTGATCATGCGTGACCAGCACAAAGGTAATGCCGAGCCGGCGCTGCAACTGCTTTAGCTCTTCCTGCATCTGCTCGCGCAGCTTAAGATCGAGCGCGCCCAGCGGTTCGTCGAGCAGCAGTACCTTCGGCTCGCTGACCAGCGCACGTGCCAATGCTACGCGCTGACGTTGGCCGCCGGAGAGCTGCGCCGGCTTGCGCTCACCCATGTCGGGCAAGCGCACGAGTTCCAGCAATTCATGTGCGCGACGATGACGCTCGGCGCGTGCAACCCCCTTCACCATCAACGCATAGGCCACGTTGTCCAGCACGCTCATGTGCGGGAACAGCGCATAGTCCTGAAACACGGTCGTGACCGGCCGCAGATAAGGAGGCTTGTCGCCGACTGCTTCGCCGTGAATATGGATGTCGCCAGCGGTCGGCGCGGTGAAGCCGCCGATCATGCGCAGGCAGGTGGTCTTACCGGAACCCGAGGGACCAAGCAGCGTGAAGAACTCGCCGGGCTCGATATCGAGGCTGACGTCATCGACAGCAGCCAGCGAACGGCCACCGGAATGGAAAACGCACGACACCCTGCTCAGGCTGACGGCATGAGTCATAAGGAGAGGCTCAGGAAGGGCCGCGCCGTCAACGGCGGCGCGGCGGGAATTCGGTTCTGGCTTGAGATTGTTTGAAAGCGTCGCCGGCGGCACCGGCCCGGTTCAGGCAAGGCGGTCGTGAACGAATCACGACACGCATCGCATGGCCGGGCGCGGGCCGCTCAGCAGTTTTCAATCAAGCGCTCAACGACCGCCAAGGATGGCGATGTAGTCAGAGACCCACTTGTGATACGGCACGCACTGGTTGTTCTGGCTCTTGCATTGCGTGACCGGGGTACGCCAGAACGAGATCTTGTCGAAGTCGTTGTAGCCCTGACGTGCGCAGCCGTCGTCGCCAAGCAGCTTGTTGCCCTTGCACGCTGCCGGTACCGAAGGCACCGAGCCGAACCAGGCGGACAGGTCACCCTGCAGCTTGGTGTTGAGCGAATGCTCTAGCCACATGTAGGCACAGTTCGGATGCTTGGCCTCGGCATGCATCATCGTGGTATCGGCCCAGCCGGATGCTCCCTCGACCGGCACGACGGTGGCGATCGGCGCCTTCTTCGAGCCAAGGATGTTGGCCTGGAACTGCCAGGAGCTGGAAGCGACCACGCCCTCGTTGGTGAAGTCGTCGATCTGCACGAAGGCATCGTGCCAGTACTTGCCGACGATCTTGCGCTGTGCGCGCAGCAGATCGAGCGCAGCCTTGTACTGGGTCTCGTTCAGTTCGTACGGATCCTTGATGCCGAGCTCGGGCTTTTTCTTCTTCAGGTAGAGCGCGGCGTCAGCGATGTAGATCGGGCCGTCGAAGGCCTGCACGCGGCCCTTGTTGCTCTTGCCATCGGGCAGAGTCTGCTCTTCGAATACCACGCTCCAGCTGGTCGGCTTCTTGTTGCCGAACACCTTGGTGTTATACATCAGGACGTTCCAGCCCCACTGATACGGCACGCCATAGTGGGTGTTATTGTCGTAGTGCCACGGTGCCTTTTGCAGGCGCGGGTCGATGGTCTTGTAGCTCGGGATCAGGTCCACATTGATCGGCTGCACGCGCTTGCCGCGGATTAGACGGGTCGATGCATCGCCGCTGGCGGTAACGAGGTCAAAGCCGCCTTCATTCATCAGCGCGACCATCTCGTCCGAGGTGCCAGCATTCTTCACATTGACCTTGCAGCCAGTCTTCTTTTCGAAGTCGGTCACCCAGTCGAAATTCTTGTCGGTTGCGCCGCGCTCGATATAGCCCGGCCATGCAACGATATCGACCTGTCCTTCACCTTTGCCGATCTTCTGCAGCGGTGCCTGCGCAAAGCTGGCGCCGGAAAATGCCGTCAGTGTGACGAGGGCTGCTGCTCGCTTGAACTTGCTCATGGATGTGTCTCCGGGAGAAATGGTTATGACGCGTATGAAGCTACGTGTAATTGCCTTTCTGTTATGCGTGTTTCAAGCCATTGCCGGCGCGAACTGCGCCACACAACGCTGCGGAAACCTTATGCCTTGACCGGCGAGACCGAAAAGTTCAATATTTCAACGGCTAGCCTTCACTTTTTTCGATAGCTGTTGACCGGCCTCGTGAGCAGGCGTGGTCAGTATGGCAACTTCGCCGGAGCAACGTGCATAAACACTTTACGCTCAAACAGTTCCGTTACTTTTTGGCGGTGTCCGAGTCGGGCTCGATTGCGGCTGCAGCGCGGGTTGTCAACATCGCCCAATCAGCGCTGACCAAAAGCATCCAGGAATTAGAAGGCACGCTGGGCACCCCGCTGTTCGAGCGCCAGCCGCGCGGCATGGTACTGACCCAGGCAGGTTACCGCTTCGAAGCCAGCGCGCGCAAGGTGATCGCCGCCGTCGCCCAAGCCGGCGCGGTCAACAGCGAGACTGGCGACGAACTGACCGGCACGCTCACGATCGGCGTCACCAGCCTGATGGCTGGTTACGGGCTGGCCGACCTGCTGTCACGCTTCCAGCGCGCGCATCCTGAAGTCAGGGTACACATCCTTGAAGACTCGCCACCTTTCCTCGAGCACCTGCTGGTCAATGGCGAGGTGGACCTTGCGATCATGGTGGTCAATGCGCTGGACAATCCTCAGGCGCTGGAAGTCGAGACCTTGTCGAGTTCACCCAACCGCGTCTGGCTGCCGCCGAATCATCCGCTGGTGGAGCGCAATGAGCTGACGCTGGCCGAGTGCGCGAGCTCGCCGCTGATCATGCTCGAGGCCGACCGCATCGAAGACATGCAGCGCGCGATCTGGCGCCGGCATGGCCTGACGCCCGAGATCAAGCTGCGCACCAGTTCGCTGGAGGCGGTACGTTCGCTGGTGGGCGTGGGATCCGGCATCACGATACTGCCGGATTTTCTGTATCGGCCATGGACGCTGGACGCGGAACGCATCGAGGTGCGCAAGCTGCGCGATGCGGTGCCCGGTGTCGAGATCGGCGTGGTGCGACGTCGCGGCATACGCAACCGCGACGTGGTCGATCAGTTCGTGCAGATCGCGCGCAACCCGGGCAATGCGGCGCGGCGCTGAGCTATCGCGTCAGCTTTCGCGCCAGCTATCGATCCACTGGGTAGTGTCGTCCAGCGCAAGCTGCAGGCGCGCCAGCAGCTCGTCGATCTCGGACTCGCTGATGATCAGCGGCGGCGAGAACGCGATGATGTCGCCGGCCATGACCCGGAGGATCAGGCCGTGCTCCTGCGCGCGCCGTACCAGATAGGCACCGACGCCGCGCTCGGCCGGGAAGGGCTTGCGGTGTGCCGGATCAATCGACAATTCGATCGCCGCAATCAAGCCCATGCCGCGCACATCGCCTACATAGCGATGCCCGCGCAAGCGCGCCAGCCCCTGCTGCAGGCGCGGCGACACCTCGCGCACATGATTGATGATGCCGTCCTGCTCGTAGATGCGCAGTGCCTCGAGCGCCACCGCGCAGGCCACCGGATGCCCGCCATAGGTGTAGCCATGGCCGAACACGCCGACGCCGGCGCTCGCATCGGCCACGGCCTGATAGACGCGGTCGCTGATGTAGAGCGCAGACATCGGCACATAGGCCGAGGTCAGCATCTTGGCCACCGTGATGAAATCCGGCTGCAGTCCATAGACCTCGCTGCCGAAGCGCTCGCCCAAGCGTCCAAAGCCTGACACCACTTCATCAGCGATCAGCAGGATGTCGTATTTCTTCAGTATCGGTTGGATCAGTTCGAAGTAACGCGGCGGCGGCACGATCACGCCGCCTGCGCCCTGCACCGGTTCGGCAATGAAGGCGCCGACTGTCTCCGGCCCTTCGCGCAGTATCGTGTCCTCCAGCTCCTTGGCCAGGCGCTGCGCGAACTGGTCCGGTGTCTCGCCCTCCTTGGCGAACTGATACGGATGCGGGCAGCTCACGCGCAACACATCAGGCATGGGCAGATCGAAATGCGTGTGCATCGTCGGTATGCCCGACAGCGCGGCCGCCGCCAGTGTCACGCCGTGATAGCCCTTGTTGCGCGCGATGATTTTTTTCTTCTGCGGGCGACCGGTCGCGTTATGGTAGTAGCGCACCAGCTTGAACGCTGCGTCATTCGATTCCGAGCCCGAGTTCGCGAACAGGATGCGCGCCATCGGCACCGGCGACCAGGCCATCATCTTCTCGACCAGCTCGGCCACCGGGCCCGAGGATTTGCCGGAGAACGTGTGGTAGTACGGCAGCACCTGCATCTGCCGATGCGCCGCCTCCACCAGCCGCTGCTCGGAAAACCCCAGCGCCGCACACCACAGCCCGGCCATCGCCTCGAGGTATTCCTTGCCGTGCTCGTCCCGCACATGCACGCCGCGCCCGCCGACGATCACCAGCGCGCCATCGCGCTCGACCTGACGGGGATTGGCGTAAGGATGAAAGTGAAACTTCGCGTCTGCTTGTGCTGCCGGGGTGAGCGCCATGGACATGCCTCCGTGAATTGACGGGCGGATAATCGCACGGCGGGGCGAAAATTTCACGTAAACCGGCGCTGCCGCACTTCTACTGGGAAAAAATCTGCCTGCAAGACACCGGCTGAGGGATTGGGTCAATCGCCCCCTGCTGATGACCCCGAACGGTCGCTGTATGAAGTGCAAAAACTCCCGGGCCACCACAATCCCAAGGTGACAATGCCACCATGCGCCCCGGTAGCCACAGGCCATGCGGTGCGGTCTGCCTTGTAAATTGTTAGATTTTCAGGTAAATTATCTAACAAAAAGGCAGCCATGAGCACAGCACAAGCCATCCGCGAGCGCATCGCGGCCTTACCTGCCGGAGAACCATTTACCCCAGCCCTGTTTGCAGGGTTGGGCTCGCGCGCGTCCATTGATCAGACCCTGATGCGTCTTGCCAAAGAAGGCCTTGTCGAGCGCCTCGGCCGTGGCCTGTACACTGTCCCCAAGACCAGCCGTTTTGGTCTGAAGACCATGCCCTCGCCAGAAACGGTGGCGCAGACGGTCGCTGCCGCCGAGGGTGCCTCCATTGAAGTTCACGGTGCCGAGGCTGCTCGCCGTTTTGGTTTCAGCACCCAGGTCCCGGCCCAGCCGGTCTTCTACACCACAGGCTCGTCTCACACCGTGCGACTGGGCAAGCTGCAAGTACGATTGCAGCACGTCGCGGCGCGCAAGTTGGCACTGGCCGGCCGTCCCGCAGGCCAAGCGCTGTCCGCACTCTGGTACCTCGGTCGTGAGCAAGTCACGCCGGCCACTTTTGAGCGTATCGCCGCCAAGCTGCCGCAGATCGAATTCGAGGCGCTGCGCAGCGCCAAGGCCTCGATGCCGGCCTGGATGGTGGAAGCCCTTCGCCGGTATGAAGAGGGCACGGTGGCGCATGGCTGACGTCGACCGCGAGTACTACTTCGACCTTCCCGTCGGCGATCAAGCCGATTTGCTCCAGAGCCTGGCGCCTGTGATGGGTCGCCGGGCCGAGCTCCTCGAAAAAGACATCTGGCTGTGCCAGGTGCTCGACATCTTGTTTCAACTGCCGTGCCGCAAACGCATGGCGTTCAAGGGCGGCACATCGCTGTCCAAGGTCTACAAGGCTATTGACCGCTTCTCCGAAGACATTGACGTCACCGTCGACTACCGCAGCCTACTGGCAGATGCGCCCGAACTGGAATCCATAGCCAGCAACAGCCAGCGCAGCAAGTTATCGGAGACCTTGAAGGCAGCGCTTACCAGGCACGTCATTGACGAATTGGTGCCGGCATTGCGAGCGGCGCTTGCCACGGCGTTGCCCACGCAGCCCACCGGCATCGAAGTGAGTGATGACGCCGAGAAGCTCAGGGTGTTCTACCCCAGCGCAGTCGAAAACACCGACACCTACGTTCGCCCGGGTATCCTGATTGAGTTCGGCGGTCGTAACTCCACCCAGCCGCAGCACACGCTGGCGATCACACCGGATATTGCCGAACACGTACCCGATCTCGTCTTACCGAACGCGCAGGTGTCTGTGCTGTCAGCGGCGCGCACCTTCTGGGAAAAGGCCACGCTGATTCACGTCGAGTGCCATCGCCCAAGCCTGAGGCCCAGCGCAGAGCGACTGTCACGCCATTGGTACGACCTTGCACGTCTTGCGGATCACGCGGTCGGGCAACAAGCCTTGTCTGATTCGAAATTGCTTCGCGATGTCCTGCGCATCAAGGAGACCTTCTACCGCAGCAGTTTCAGTCACTACGATCGCTGCCTCGCGGGTGGCTTGCGGTTGATTCCAGATGAGCAGCTGCTGGATGCCTTGCGCCAGGACTACCAGGCGATGCTGACGGCACAGATGTTCTACGGCGACACACTGACATTCGAGACCATCGTGGAGCGATTGCAGCAGCTGGAAGCTGAAATCAACAGCATTGGTCACAGGTGAAGCGTTGATTGGTTTGATGGTCTGGTGAAAAGTTGGGCCATCGCTGCCAGTCTGGACAGCCACTTTCGTTGATCAGTGATCGGTCCAACAAAGTGAGTATCCTGAACAGCCCCCCAACTTGGTCAGGCTACCGAATTCATGGGGGGCTCGAAGCTAATGTCGGAGAACATGCTCAGCATCGTGACGATTTTATTCATGTCGATGCTCCCTGACGATCAGTGGTTCAACGGTCAGAGGATCTGGAGATCCCCGTACGAGGCCAGACCACCGTTTTGCGAAGATTGCTCAAGGTGCGCAGGCCTCTGTGCCCGGCTTATGCATTGAGAATTTATTCGTAGTGATAGCGACAAGCGATTATCACAATCTGATCCTGCTCGATCGCGTAGACCAGACGGTGCGTGTCATCAATGCGGCGCGACCAGAAGCCCGACAAGTTCTCACGCAAAGGCTCAGGCTTGCCTATCCCATGCTCCGGCTCACGCATGACTTCCTTGATCAACAGATTGATCCGCTTCAGCGTTTTCTTGTCCTGCGTCTGCCAGTAGACATAGTCCTCCCACGCAACGGCGGTCCAGACCAGCTTACTCCGCATCGCTCAGGTCGCGTGCCTTGACCTTCCCCTTGCGGTATTGCGCGATGGACTTTTCCAACCGACGTGCATTAGCCGGTGTCTTCATCAAGTGCAGGGTTTCCATCAGGCTGTTGAAGGTGTCCAGCGACATCACGACCGCGTCCTGCGCATCGCGACGCGAAATGACCGTGAAGTCGGCATCCTCGACCACTTGGTCGATCACTTGCTTGAACTGGCTTCTGGCGTCGGAAAAATTGATGACTCGCATGGCGACCTCACTTGCTCAATATATTGTACAAGTTTAGGAGAGCACGACGAAAACATCAAGTGCGTTGTGTTGTGCCGACATCGCCTCGTGGTGTCGCTTGGCATTGAAGGCGCAAATGCCATCCAAACGAGCGGTGACAAAGAAAAAGGCCGATGTCTATTAGACAACGGCCCTTTGCTTTACTGCTTGTAATGGCGCGGCTGGCAGGAATCGAACCCACGACCCCTTGGTTCTTAGGTTCAACTGTTAATCCAAGTTATTGATTAATTTGATATTTTTCCGGGCACTGTGTCCACATCCGCCCTGTTTTGTACCCTCTAGATCAAGCGTTGACCCCAAAATGTCCACGCGAAATCTGCTCCTTGATACCGCCTAGCAATAGTCAATTTGCTAGCTCGGTTGGGTATGCAGTTCCCGGCAGCAACGTCGCGCCCGCTAAATTGCCGTCATACCCGTACCAAAAACTTCCTTCAGAGAACCAAATCTCAAATTTTGCTACTCAAGCAATCTTCCATCTCACGCATTGACTTCGATAGCATGCATGCTATATTCAGATGACTTACGCGATCCAATTCTTTAACCACCGCGTCCAGACGCTGATCGAGGATTGGCCAGCCAGCATTGCCGCCAGCTTTGCGCGAATCGCCCAACAAATGGTGATCTCCGGCCCCAACCTCGGCATGCCGTACACGAAGGCCATAGGCGATGGACTGTTTGAAATCAGAGCGCGTGG
>JACCDH010855651.1_pt1 | contig 15037 bp, 12 predicted proteins | sample 7442481 | NCBI WGS metagenome assembly JACCDH01 (sample SAMN15323433, study PRJNA562643) | freshwater metagenome | isolation source: river surface water | place: USA:Blue River Watershed | collected 2017-08-15
GTTGCGGCGCTTTTGAGCGTCTTCAAGTCGTTTGATTTCGGAGCGCAGGGCCGGCGGTACGGTGTCTTTATCGCTCAGACCCATGCTGGCCAGCAGGTCTGACTTTTCTTTGCCGTCGCGCTCGGCGCTCATCTGCTCGGCGTCTTTTTTGGCCAGTTCGAGCCACCGGTCGCTGGTTTTGACGGCCGCGGTGACCGTGTTGATCGATAGTGCCGATTGCAAAACCTCTTTGCGCCGAGCCCTGGCTTCGGCACTGGTGGCAAGGCGAAGTGCCATGCCGATGTGGCTTTGAGCTTCGGCCGCTGCCGAGCGGGCGAGCCCAGGCTCGATACCGTTTCGAGTGATGAGAAGCTGGGCTACGTCTTCGACCGAAGGCACCTTCAGCCCAACACGACGCACTCGTGATCGAATCGTCGGAAGCATGTCGACCTCAGATGGCGCGCAGAGAATCCAAAGGGTACCGGTCGGTGGCTCTTCGAGGGCCTTGAGCAGCACGTTCGATGCCGATTGCGACATGCGGTCGGCGTCTTCGATGACCATGATGCGAAAGCGCCCAACCGATGAACCCATGACCGATGCCGAAACTAGGTCGCGAACTTCGGCGATGGTGATTTGCACCTTTTCGGTTGCCAGAACTTGGATGTCGGGGTGAGTGCCTGCCTTGGCAAGCACGCATGAGGTGCAAGTGCCGCATCCCTGTGCTTCGCACTGCAGCGCGGCGGCGAAGGCTAACGCGAGGTTAGAACGGCCAGACCCGGGTGGGCCGGTGATGAGCCAAGAGTGAAAAACGCCTGAGTCTCGGTTGCGAACAGCGGTTTCGATCAGCGACACCGCTTCATCTTGGCCAAGCAGTTCGTCAAAAATCGGATGCGTGGTGACAGCGCTCATTTAGCGCCCAAGCAGCTCGTCAACGCGTGCGCGAATTTGCGCTTGAATCTGATCGACCGAGAGCCGGGCGTCGACAACAAGAAAACGGTCAGGTTCGGCGGCCGCAAGTTCGAGATAGCAGGCCCGAACCGCCTCAAAGAATTCGACTTTTTCGCGCTCAAGTCGGTCTGGGGCGTCACCCGTCTTGGCACGGCGTGCCACTGCGCTGGCCGCGTCGAGGTCGAGCAAAACCGTGAGTGCTGGCAATAGGCCCTGAATCGCCCACATTGAGAGCTCGCGCACCTCGGTGGCCCCGAGAATTCGACCGGCACCCTGGTAGGCAACCGAGGAGTCTAGGTAGCGGTCGGTGATCACGACTTTGCCCTCGGCGAGCGCTGGGCGTATGACGGTTGCCACGTGGTGGGCGCGATCTGCGGCATAGAGCAGGGCTTCGGCGCGAGCATCCACGTGCCCACTGTGAAGCAGAAGTTTGCGAATGTCGCGGCCGAGTTCACTGCCACCCGGCTCAAGTGTGCGAACAACCTCGCGCGAAAGGCCGACCAGATGTGCTTCGAGCAAATCTGCCTGGGTTGATTTACCAACCCCGTCGATTCCTTCAAACGAGATGAACAAGCGTTACTTCTTCTTTCGGGTGGTTCCGCGCTTCACAGTGCGGGACGGAGCTGCCTTTTTCGAGCGAGAGGTTTTGGCCGGGGCCTGACCAGGCTCAAGACCTAGTTTTTCACGGCGAATGGCTAGAAGCTCGAACGCGCGCTCGGCCGTCATGTCTTCGATGTTGTCATCGCTAGGCACTGTGGCATTCACGAAGGTGTCGGTGACATAAGGGCCGAACTGGCCTGTCTTGATGGTTACCGCACCCTTACTCTCAGGGTCTTCACCAAACTCGCGTAGCGGTGTGGCCGCAGTTCGGCGAGCGCCGTACTTCGGCAGGGCATAGATCGCCAGCGCCTGCTCGAGGGTGATCGAGAAAATCTCGTCTTCGCTGGTGAGAGAACGAGAATCGTTGCCCTTCTTGAGGTAAGGCCCGAACTTTCCGTTCTGAGCGGTCACCTGGTTGCCGGTCTCAGGGTCGATTCCGACCACGCGCGGTAGCGATAGCAGCAGGAGCGCGGTATCGAGGTCGATGTTCAGCGGATCCATGCTCTTGAACAGCGAGGCGGTCTTAGGCTTGGCAGCCTTTTCGTCGTTGATCATGACGTATGGCCCGAAGCGACCGTCTTTGAACAAAATCTCGTTGCCCGATTCTGGGTCGATACCAAGCACTCGGTCAACCGCCACAGGAGCATCCACTAGTTCTTGCGCCTTGGCCGGGGTCAGCTCGTCTGGTGCAAGACCCTCTGGGATGTTCACAATTCGGCGACCGTTTTCATCAGCGCCTGGCGTGCTCGGGTCGGTGTAAATCTCGAGGTATGGCCCGTATTGACCGGTGCGAAGAGTGATTTCGTCTGAAATCGCGATCGAGTTAATCGCCTTCGGGTCTTGATCGAGAATGTGCGTTGCGGTGTGAAGCAAGCCATCGATGTCATCGCCACCGAAGTAGAAGTGCTTGAGCCACTCTAGATAGTTAAGCTCTCCACCAGCGATGCGGTCTAGGTCTTCTTCCATGGCCGCAGTGAATTCATAATCGATCAGCTTGCCGAAGTTCTCTTCGAGAAAGCGGGTCACGGTGAAGGCGATCCACTCTGGAACCAGTGCTTGGCCGCGCTTTGTGACGTAACCCTTGTTCAAGATGGTCGACATGATGTTGGCGTAGGTTGATGGGCGGCCAATGCCGTCTTCTTCAAGAGCCTTGACCAAGCTCGCCTCGGTATAACGCGGTGGCGGGTTGGTGATGTGGTCTTTGGCAACGACGTCTGAAATCTCGAGCGCTTGGCCAACGGTTAGGTTTGGCAGCTTCGACTCACGCTCTTCATTGTCGTTTTCGTTGCGTGATTCGTCGTGGCCCTCTTCGTAGGCAGCCAAGAAACCCCTGAAGGTGACTACGGTGCCGGATGCAGTGAACTCGAGTACTTTGCCGGCAACTGGTGCGACGGCGATGCGTGCAGTTGTGGTCGACACCTTAGCGTCTGCCATCTGCGATGCGACGGTGCGCTTCCAGATCAGTTCATAGAGGTCGAGTGCGCGGCCCGAAAGCTGCGAAGAAACCTCAGATGGGGTTCTGAAAACTTCACCGGCAGGGCGAATGGCTTCGTGGGCCTCTTGAGCATTTTTCGACTTGCCCGAGTAAAGACGTGGCTTGTCGGCGACTAGGTCTTGACCGAACATCGATGCGGCCTGGCTGCGGGCAGCGTTGATGGCCTGCTGCGACAGCGAAGGCGAGTCTGTTCGCATGTAGGTGATGAAACCTTCTTGGTACAGACCCTGGGCGGTGTCCATGGTCTGCTTCGCCGACATGCGTAGCTTGCGCGATGCCTCTTGCTGAAGCGTCGATGTAGTGAACGGAGCAGCCGGGCGCCTGGTGCTTGGCTTGGCCTCGACAGAGGTAACGCTCACCTTCACCGATGAGTCGGTTGCACCGCTTGCCAACGCTTTCGCGGTGGCTTCGTCGAGCAGCAGCACATCGGCGGTCATGCGGCCGTTGTCATCGAATGACTGGCCGGTTGCGATGCGCTTGCCATCAACGCTCAAAAGCTTGGCTTCGAATGAAGGTTCGTTGCCGGCTGGGCTAAAAGTTGCTGCGACGTCGTAATAAGAAGCAGAGACGAAAGCCATACGCTCGCGTTCGCGCTCAACCACTAGACGAACTGCCGGTGACTGAACTCGACCGGCGCTGAGGCCGCGGTTGATTTTGCGCCAGAGCACCGGCGAAATCTCGTAACCGAACAAGCGGTCAACGATTCGGCGAGTCTCCTGTGCCTGAACCAAGTCGTTGTCTAGTTCGCGAGTGTGATCTAGCGCTGCAGTAATGGCTTCTTTGGTGATTTCGTGAAAGACCATTCGCTTTACCGGAACTTTTGGTTTCAAAACCTGAAGCAGGTGCCATGCGATGGCTTCACCCTCGCGGTCTTCATCGGTTGCGAGGTATAGCTCGTCAGCGCTGGTAAGGGCCTTCTTTAGCTCGGATACTGTCTTGCTCTTACCCGCCGAAATCGCGTAGTACGGCTCGAAGTTGTTCTCGATGTTGATGGCAAATTTGCCGAACGGACCCTTTTTTAGGTCGGCAGGAAGGTCGCGCGGCTCAACCAGTTCACGAATGTGACCCACAGAAGCGAGCACTGTGAATTCGTTACCTAGATACTTTGAGATTGTCTTCGCCTTGGCAGGCGACTCAACGATGACTAGCTTCTGGCTGGTGGCCAATTACTCTCCTGACGTTTTGTGCTTCACGATGTTGTCGCTGTAGCACTTGCGAAATGAACCATACCAATACTTTTGGCGCTGACCGTAATCGTGATGTCGAAACCGACAATACGACACTCGTCAAGGTTGACCCGATTTAGCCATGCAACCTTTGCCGCAACTTCACACGGATGCCCGGTTAAGAAACCGATAAGCGAGTCGGCAGCTGACATTGCTGACAACTCTGCCGCAGAGTCGAGTCGCTCAGCTTCGAAGGCCTGATTTGCTCCAAAAATCAACGGCGTTGCAGCCCCGACAACAAGCACCAATGTTGCCAAAGCCAGAAATGTTCCCGACCCTCGTTCGCCGCCACAGGCATGCGCTAATAATCGCCGACCCAAACACACCTCTTTAACACCCTTGCCGGCCCAGTTTTTGCAACGGCCTTGGCACACAGGCTGGAGTCTTCTATATAGGAAGTAACTCGAAAGTCACCAAGCTGCTTGGCTGCCCAATTGTCGAGAAGCGTTTGGCTCTCGCCGCGGGCAGCAGCCACGGCGTAGCTAGTTAGTGCTCGGATGTCGCCTGCACCGGTCTGGGCAATATTGAACCCTGCCAGCAGAACCGCCACCACGGCCAAAACTGCCGGAAGCGCAACCGCGAACTCAGCGCTGACCGCTCCTCGTTCACCGACGGTCAGTCGGCGAAAGCAGTCGGTTAGTTTTTGACCAAACGGAAGAGCATGAATGGGTATTTGTGCTCTTTGCCGTTTGATGCAGCAACAGCAGCCAAAATCATCATGATCATAAGCAGGATGCCAAGCACTGCTACCACCGGAACCACAAGCAACGCGCCAAAGCCAAGGGTCAACACTGTGAACAGGGTCAACACCAAAGCCAAAGGCACAGAAATGATGATCCACTGAAGTTGAAAGTTCAGTGATTCGTTGGCGTGGCGCTTGAGAAACTCGTCGTTCGGTCGAATCTGTTTGATGATTAGCGGAGGCAACCAGGTGAGCAGTGCTGGAACAATCGCAAAGCTTCCGACTAGGCCAACCACTAGTGGCCCAAGGTGGGCCCACATTGCCAGCGTGTTCGAGTTTGGGCTCGCAGCTGGCGTTGCCGAATAACCCTGCGGAGTGCCGCAGTTCGGGCAGCTTGCGGCCTGGCCGTAATCGGTGCCGCAACTCGAGCAAAAAGCCATGATGTTCCTTTTCAAAAGTGTGTGTGACTAACACTTCAACGATACCTAGCCTTGCGGGGTGAGGGCTGTTTTGACCAGCCCGAGCAAAATGGCTTTGACTTCAGGGCTACGCATAATCACCACCAACAATCCGGCGAATGCAACCGCAGCCATGGTGGCAATTGCATATTCGGCGGTGGCCGCTCCGTCGTCTCTACGTAGCCTGTCTCTGATGGTTCTCAAAGTTATTGCCTTTCTGTTCGATTTGTTCGGTTAGTTAGAACGCTTTGCTAGTCGAAGTGAGCGAAATGAAGAGCGGAATCACAACCAAGCACACCAGTGCTGGCAGAACGGCAGCGCCAAGAGGAATGGTTAGGCGAACCGAGAGTTGCCGAAGGATGTGTTTGGCGCGAGTTGCGTGTTGTTCGCGAAGTGCGCGCGCTCTTGCATCTAAGAGGTCAACCAGCGGGGCACCGGTAGCTCTAGCCGTTGCGAGCAAACTGCCAATCGCGAGCGCTTGCTCATTGACCGACTTCCGAGCCACCGACAACGGTTGCCCTGACTTGAGAAGCGCGATGAAAAGATTTAGGTCGGCCGCTGGATCTTTAGAACTGGGAGTTGCCGCCCGCACCATTCGGGTTGACCAACGACTTGCCACAACAAGTAATACACCTCCGGCTAGCACCGAAAGTTGCGCCAGAAGATTGGTAGCCAAAGCACCGAGGATGTCGAAACCAAGACCCTGCGCAAGAATGACCACCCCCACCGGCAGCCAGGTGACCAACTTCACCGTGGCTTGGGGGCCAGCAAGTTCGGCACGCAATTCTTGCGCCGAATTTGCTGCCTGCGCTCTGGCTGACTGAAGTGACCGAAGAGCCTCGAGCATTGGTGCTCCGGATGTTCGGCAAACAGACAACAGCGTGCCGACTTCGGTGTCGGCGTTCATAGAAGCAAACGTGCCTGAATCTATACGCTCGCCAGCTTCGAGCTTCATGATGAGTTTTTCGAGATTAGAGGTTGCGTCACTCAACCGGAATCACCTGCAAACCGTTTGAAGCCGCATGAGGAACACCCAAGGCAACGATTTTGTGACCACCAATCGCCGAGACGAAAACCACCAAGCCGAGCGCAGACTGTGCAAGACGAGCAATCACCGGTAACGGCAACCCTGCCCGAAGGCCAAGGGCTTCGATGCGGCTGGCCACATCTTCGAGCGAGTTGGCGTGAATTGTGGCACCAGCACCAGAGTGACCTGTGTTGAGCGCATCGAGCATTGAGACGAGTTCTACCGAACGAACCTCACCGAGCGCGATGCGGTCGGGACTCATGCGCAGCGCGTGCGAGAGCAGTGAACTCAAACTCACTGCACCGACCCCCTCAGCGTTCGACTCTCTTGCAAGAAGCCCGACAGAGTTGGGCAAACCAAGGTTCAGTTCGGCAACGTCTTCGATCGTGATGATGCGTTCGGCCGGGTAACGCCTGAGCAAAGCTCTGAGCAACGTGGTTTTACCCGAGCCGGCAGCCCCCGCGATAAGAACTGATTGCCGAGCATCCATGTGCGTTTGAATTTTGGCCAGCAAGAAACGTGAGTGATGGTCTTTGTATAAATCAGTAATGTCTCCGACCGTTGCATCACTCGAAATACGCCTGAACGTGATGTTGATTTCTGAACAGATACCAAAAGCCAACACTGCACTTATTCGCCAGTCGCCCGAAACGAAGCTCGCAAAGGGTTCTTTGAAGTTGAGCGCATGATTTGCCGAATCGGCGAGATCTATAGCGAAGTCTCGGACGGCATCGATTTCAGAAAAAATCGATTCGGCCGAGAACCACCGACCGGAGCGGCGCACGATGACACTTCTGACGCCGTTGAAAACGATGTCGGTGACCCTAGTGTCATTCATCAGGTTCTGAAGTGCTGGATCGAACTGCATGAAACGAAACTGCCAGAGTTGCGCGCCGGCAGGAGCAGTCAACCTAGAAATGTGAATAACTGGCGAAATGCCCGATTTGGCTGACGAAACCGAGTCGAAATCACGTTAAAAAAGGGGGCGGTAGCCCTTGGGGGAAGGACTACCGCCTGGCGGCACCGCATTGGGGGGAACCGGTGCCGCGGGTCGAGCCGAAGCTCGACTCAATAACTATAAACCGTAAACGTTACCAATTTCACACATTTCAGGCGATTCTCAGCCAAAAACAAACTAGCCAAAACCGCTAGTCTGTTCACGAAGTTGAGAGAAAGACAACGATGTCACAATCTGACGCAATTGAGAACCTGTTCGAAGAACACCGAGTTTTCGCACCGAGTGCCAAATTCAGCGCACAGGCCGTGGCCCAAGCTTCCGTTTATGAACAGGCAAATATCGACCGGTTAGGTTTCTGGGCCGAGCAAGCTAACAAACTTCACTGGCACAAGCCATTCACTAAGACCCTCAATTGGAGCGAAGCGCCCTTTGCAAAGTGGTTTGAAGACGGCGAGATTAACGTTGCCTACAACTGCCTCGACCGCCACGTGCTCGAAGGTCGCGGCGACCAAGTAGCGATTCACTTCGAAGGCGAACCAGGTGATTCGAAGACCTACACCTACGCGCAGCTAACCGAGGCCGTCAAACGAGCAGCCAACGTGCTCACCGACCTTGGCGTGACCAAGGGTGACCGCGTCGCGATCTACCTGCCTCACATCGCCGAAGCCGTTATCTCAATGCTTGCTTGTGCCCGCGTTGGCGCAGTGCACTCAGTGGTGTTCGGCGGTTTCAGCGCTGATTCGTTGGCAACGCGCATCCAAGATGCTGGTGCCAAACTGGTCATCACCGCAGACGGTGGATACCGTCGCGGAAAGCCCTCGGCTCTCAAACCCGCCGTCGACGAAGCTCTAGGCACCAACAACTGCCCGAGCGTCGAGCACGTGTTGGTAGTCAAGCGCACCGAGCAACCGGTGGAGTGGTTCGAAACCACTGACATTTGGTGGCACGAGGCCATGGCCGAAGCCAGCCCCGAACACGAGGCCCAGGGTTTCGAGGCCGAAAACCCACTCTTCATTCTTTACACCTCGGGAACCACGGGTAAGCCAAAGGGTATTCTGCACACCACCGGCGGCTACCTAACTCAGGCTTCGTTCACCCACCGCAACGTGTTCGACCTTCACCCCGAGACCGATGTTTACTGGTGCACCGCCGACGTCGGCTGGATCACCGGCCACTCATACGTGGCTTACGGGCCGCTCGCCAACGGTGCAACCCAGGTTATTTATGAAGGCACGCCCGACAGCCCACACCCAGGTCGCTGGTGGGAAATAATTGAAAAGTACGGCGTGACCATTCTCTACACCGCGCCAACCGCGATTCGCTCGTTCATGAAACTCGGTCGCAGCATTCCAGACCAGTTCGACCTCAGCAGCCTTCGCGTGCTCGGCTCGGTTGGCGAACCAATCAACCCAGAAGCGTGGATGTGGTACCGCGAGGTCATCGGAGGCAACCGTTGCCCGATCGTTGACACCTGGTGGCAAACCGAAACCGGCGCAATCATGATCAGCCCGCTACCAGGCGTAACCCACGCCAAGCCGGGCTCGGCTCAGGTGCCGATTCCTGGAATTACCGCTCTCGTGGTCGATGAACACGGCCACGAGGTTGAAAACAACCACGGCGGCTACCTGACGCTGACCGAACCGTGGCCGTCGATGTTGCGCGGGATCTGGGGCGACCCAGAGCGCTTCGTCGAAACGTATTGGTCGCGCTTTGAAGGTCAATACTTCGCCGGAGACGGTGCCAAGAAAGATGCCGATGGCGACATCTGGCTTCTAGGTCGAGTCGACGATGTGATGAACGTTTCGGGCCACCGCCTATCAACCACCGAGCTTGAGTCGGCGCTGGTGGCGCATCCGTGGGTCGCCGAAGCGGCAGTGGTTGGCGCTCGTGATGAAGTTACGGGGCAAGCGGTTGTGGCATTCGTAATCTTGCGTCAAGACCAACTCGAGGCGGCCGGTGCAGACGCCGACGTCTCTAGAGTCTTGCGCGAGCACGTTGCCAAAGAGATAGGGTCGATCGCGAAGCCTCGTCAGATTCTTGTAGTTTCTGAGTTGCCAAAGACGCGTTCGGGCAAGATCATGCGAAGACTACTTCGCGATGTTGCCGAAGACCGCCCGATTGGCGATGTGACGACCCTCGCCGACAGCGGAGTCATGGGTGCAATCGCTGGCAAGATTTCTGCCGGAGCGCAAGACTAGCGCGCTACTTAAACTCAACAATCAGTTCGAGTTCAACCGGTGAGTCGAGTGGCAACACTGGCACGCCAACTGCCGAACGGGCATGCTGACCTGCACCCCCGAAAACCTCACCCAAGAACTCGGATGCTCCGTTGATGACGCCCGGTTGGCCTGAGAAATCTGGCGTGGATGCTACGAACCCGACCAACTTCACAACACGCGTTACTCGATCGAGGTCGCCGATTACCGACTTAACCGCGGCGAGCGCATTTAGAGCACACTGACGGGCATAGGCCTTGCCATTCTCTGGCGAAACGGTAGCGCCTAGCTTGCCGGTTTCGGGCAGTGCCCCGGCAACGAAAGGTAGCTGGCCAGAGGTGAACACCAAATTGCCCGATACGACCGCTGGAACGTAGGCGGCAACTGGTTTAGCGAGTTCGGGTAGTGGCGAGCCCAGCTCGGCCAAACGCTCTTCGATGCGGCTCATTAGGCGACCACGCGCTTCATGAAAGCGATCAAACCGCCTGCAGGGCCGGCCTCAACAGAGACGAGCTCCCAGCCGTCAACTCCCCAGGCGTTCAAAATCTGGGCTTCTTTGTGCAAAAGTAGCGGCACAGTGGCATATTCCCATCTGGTCACGTTCAGCATCCTCTCAAACTTTGCGGGTAACCTAGAGTCTATGTCTAGACGCGAGCGCCAAAAAACTGGCTCTGGAGGTGTGCTCAGATTCACTGGGCTCTCTGCTCTAGCAGGTGTACTTTCGATGGCCCTGCTGGCCCCGATGCTACTTGTCGGCGGGTTTGCACTTACCACCGGAATCAGCGTTTTCGAAAACCTACCTTCATACATGAAGCCGGTCAATGCCTCGCAAGCTTCAACGCTCTTTGCCACGGATGACGCTGGCAAGCCAGTCAAAGTTGCAAGTTTCTATCACGAAAACAGAATCTCGGTTGATTACGAAGACATCTCTGAGTACTTCGTCAACGGTGTAGTTTCAACAGAAGACCCCCGCTTCTGGCAGCACGCAGGTGTTGACATTATTTCGTTCACAAGAGCGTCTTTCTCAAACGTCGCATCGGCGGGCCAGGGCCCTGGTGGCTCAACAATCACCATGCAATACGTGAAAAACAGCCTCATCGCAGCCGCCACCATCGCCGGTGACGAAGAAGCCATTGCTGATGCGCAGGCACGCTCAATCGACCGCAAACTTCGTGAAATGCGATTGGCGATTGCCCTCGAGCAGCAGTCAAACAAAAAGGAAATCTTCGCAGGTTATTCGAACCTTTCATTCTTCGGTGGTCAGCTAAACGGCGTTGAGGCGGCCGCTAATTACTACTACGGCGTCACTGCAAAAGATCTAAAACTTCACCAGGCCGCCATGCTTGCCGCGATGCTCAAGGCTCCAAACGACTACCGACCAGACATCGCCGAAAACTCGACTCGCGCCAAGAGTCGTCGCGACTATGTGATCAACAACATGCGCGATGCTGGATACATCTCTTCTGCCGAGGCCGATGCAGCTAAAGCCCAACCAGTGGATGTCACTCCTCAAGACGCACCGAGTGGCTGTGAAGCGAACCAGACCTACGCCTTCTTCTGCGACTACGTGGTGTGGTCAATTCGAAACAACATTGAGTTTGGTCAGACCGCCGAAGATCGCGAAAACCTGCTTCGACGCGGTGGCCTCGAGATTTACACGTCGATGAACATTGACATGCAGAAGGCCGCTGACGAAGTTACGAAGAAGTGGGTGCCACCGACAGACGAAAGTCAGATCGGTTCGGCATCGGTTTCGGTAGAAGTAGGCACCGGTCGCGTGCTTTCGATGGCACAGAACCGCATCTACGATCAGACCGGCTCAACCGAACCGGGGCGCACCTCGGTGAACTACTCGACAGACAAAGAATACGGTGGCTCATCGGGCTTTCAGACTGGCTCGACCTACAAGTTATTCACTCTCGCAGCCTGGCTAACCGCAGGTTACAAACTGAACGACCACGTCGACGGTCGGGTGCGCGAATGGAACGCATCAGACTTTAGGGCTCGATGCGGAAACCTTGTCGGAACCTGGGCTCCAAACAACATAGTCAAAGAACCTGAAGACCTAAGCGTTGTCTCTGCCACATCGATGTCGGTGAACACCGCCTTCGCATCGATGGCCTCGCAGCTTGACCTGTGCGACATTCGTGACACAGCAATAGCATTCGGTGTGCACCGCGCCGACGGCAACGAACTTCAGTATGTTCCTTCGTCAATACTTGGTGTAAACGAGATTGCTCCGATCACCATGGCCGCAGCGCTTGCTGGAATAGCAAACAACGGCACCTTCTGCACCCCAGTTGGCATCGACCGCGTCTATGTTCGATCGAGCAAGACGGACATGCCGATTCCCCAGACTAAGTGTTCGCAGGCGGTCACCCCCGAAGTCTCCCACGGCATGATTTACGCGATGAAGCGAGTAATGTCGGGCGGAACCGGTGGAGCGTCGAACACCGGAGACGGTGTAATGCTCGCTGGTAAAACGGGTACCACCGACTCCGGCGTACACACTTGGATGACCGGAACCTCTACCTCGGTCGCGACGGCCACCTGGGTGGGTAACGTTTCTGGCAACACCTCGCTGTCGCGCATCCGCTTGAATGGCAAAGCAGGAAACACGGTTCGTCACGATATTTGGCGCTCAATCATGAAGGTGGCGAATAGGGAGTACCCGACCGGTGCGTTCCAAAACCCACCTCAAGAGATGATCGACGCAACCATGATTGTGGTGCCGAAGGTTGCCGGCGTGACGCCTGAGTCGGCCGCCGAGAACATCAAGGTCAGTGACCTAAACGCAGCCATTCAGCCAAAGGGTGTGGCGTCATCGCTACCTAAGGGCACCGTGGCCTACACCAAGCCTTCGGCTGGCCAAGTTGTGCCTCGTGGAACGCAGATCAAGATTTATGTGAGTGCCGGCGGAAAGATCAAGATTCCTCGCGCTGGAGTGGTTGGCGAAACCGTTGAAACCGCGAAGGCCACCTTGCTGGCACTCGGGTTCCCTGCCGTAACTGCGCCTCAGCCATCGCAGTCTCAGTACTTTGTTTCACACCCAACGATTCCTGCGGGTAACGTGGTGGGCACGGCACCTGGGGTTGGAACATCCGCTGCGGTCACCGGCGCGGTACTGCTGATCATTTCAACCGGCCCGTAACTCAATGGAGTGGCTGCTAGCTCTCGTGGGCCTCGGCCTGCTTGCCGCAATCTGGGGAATCGGCATTGAGCGCCACCTTTACACGGTTAGACAGACCGAAATCGTTGGCGTTTTGCCATCCGGTTCGAAACCCATTCGAGTGCTTCATGTCAGCGACTTTCACCTCGCCCCCTGGCAAAAGCGCAAGCAACGGTTCATCACCGAGCTCGCAGACCTAAACCCAGACCTAGTTATCAACACAGGCGACAACCTCGGGCACCGTGACGCTATCGACCCACTGGTCGAGTCACTGACTCCATTGATGCGGTACCCCGGCGTATTTGCCCACGGTTCGAACGACTACGAGGCGCCCAGCCTGCGCAATCCGCTGAGTTACCTGTTGAGCCCGTCAAAACCGCAGCACGGGCATCCGCTCGACACAGAGCGCATGACTACGGCATTCGAGTCGGGTGGCTGGCTGAACCTAAACAACCGAGGCGGCGAGCTAACAGTTTCTGGGTTGCGCATTGGTTTTATTGGCTTGGATGACGCGCACGATGGCAAAGACGATGTGGCGAGCATTCCCGCTCAAGTGAGCAGTCAAACGGCTGTTAATCTGCGCATCGCGGTGACTCACGCGCCTTACTTGCGATTGATCGAACTCTTCACCGAGGCCGGAGCGTCGGTGATTTTTGCCGGGCACACACACGGCGGTCAAGTTTGCCTGCCGGGCAATCGCGCGCTGGTCACTAACTGCGACCTACCTACTCGTCACGCGAGGGGTCTGAGTGCCTGGAGCTTCGGCGGCAAGAGCGCGATTCTGAATGTCTGCGCAGGCTTGGGAACGTCGATTTTTGCACCGGTGAGGTTGTTATGCCGCCCAGAGGTTCGGCTAGTTACGCTGCTGCCCTAATTGCTACTTGAGGGCCCAGATTTCGGGGCCGAGAGCAATGTAGTTGCCGCGCTCGTTATCGCAGCGGGCGTTCGTTTCATCCACCCAACAGGTGATTCCGTTGACCGAAATCTTTTCACCCGAGTTGAGGGTCAAAGCGCCCTTCGGGTCGGCGTAGGTTCCGCCCGAGCAAGGCATGTCTACAACCGGCAAGCCCGATGGCGCGGTGGCCCATAGTCGAACCTGGTATCCGTAAGTGAGTTCGCAGGTGTCAGGCACATTTAGAGGAGTGTAGAGAGCGTTTGCCTCGTTCTGCTCACACACCGCGTAGTTGTTTTCGAAATTGATGGTGCACCATACCGAGCCGTTGCCCGCTCTAAAGGTGTATTCGCCGAAACCCATGTCAAACTGCGTGGCATCAACCAAGGTTGCATCGGCCGGAGCGGCGTCTGGAATCAAGGCAGGGTCAATGGTCGGCTGCCCAGAAGCGTTTGCCGTTGGATCAGCAATCGACGTTCCCCCGCAGCCGCTGAGTAAAGTGATGAGCGCTAGTGAGACTAGAGCTAGTTTTGCGCGGCGCATATGTTCAACATACCTTTTTGGAACAGCAGTTAGATGGAGGCCTGAGTACAAACTTGCGGGCGTGTTGCCCAGTGTTGACGCAGGTTTAGGTAGGTCGAGTTTAGAACTCGGCTGCAACCAGTTCGGCGATTTCGTAGGTGTTCAAAGCGGCACCCTTGCGCAGGTTGTCGCCGACCACGAAAAAGTCGATGGTGTTGTCGAAGTCGAGTGCTTGACGAATGCGACCAACAAAGGTTGGGTCTTGGCCCGCGACGTGAGCCGGTGTCGGGTAGACGCCGTTGGCTGGGTCATCCATGACTCGGATGGTCGGCTGAGCCTCAAGCACTTCGCGAACCTGCTCGGGGGTGAGGTTGTTTTCGAAGGTTGCGTGAACAGTTAGCGAGTGGCTGACCTGAACCGGAACGCGCACGCAGCTAGCGGCGACCTTGAGGGTTGGAATGCCGAGAATCTTGCGCGACTCGTCGCGAACCTTCATCTCTTCGCTGGTGTGGCCGCCTGCCTTTAGCGACCCAGCAAACGGAATCACGTTGAGAGCGATTGGTACTGGCCACGGCGAGTCAGACTGCAGGGCACCACCGGCGGCGAGCGCTGCCGAAACATTGTCGCTGACAAGACCCAGCTCACGCTGACCGCCAACCACGGCAAGTTCATCCGCTAGGCGCTCGATGCCAACCGCTCCGGCCCCCGAAACGGCCTGGTAAGACGAGACGACTAGTTCTTTCAGGTTCCACTTGCGGTGCAGCGCACCCATGGCAGCCATCATGGTTAGGGTCGTGCAGTTCGGGTTCGAGATGATTCCGAGTGGGCGAATCTTGGCCTGCTCTGGGTTCACCTCTGGCACAAC
>JACCDH010099444.1_pt1 | contig 15031 bp, 16 predicted proteins | sample 7442481 | NCBI WGS metagenome assembly JACCDH01 (sample SAMN15323433, study PRJNA562643) | freshwater metagenome | isolation source: river surface water | place: USA:Blue River Watershed | collected 2017-08-15
CTACCACAAGGTCTTGCGCAACCGCCTGCAGAAGCTGGCCGATCGGCTGTCCGAACACATGGGGCCGCTGGGCTACCGCGTGTTCACCGATTCTGCGCCAGTGCTGGAGGCCGAACTGGCCTCGCGCAGCGGCCAGGGGTGGCGCGGCAAACATACGCTGCTGCTCAACCGCGATGCTGGTTCCATGTTCTTCCTGGGCGAGATTTATGTGGACGTGGCCTTGCCCGCCAGTGCGCCGGTGGAGCCGCACTGCGGCAGCTGCAGCGCCTGCATCAGCGCCTGCCCCACGCAGGCCATCCTCGCGCCACACCGGCTGGATGCGCGGCGTTGCATCTCTTACCTGACCATCGAGCACGCGGGGCCTATCCCCTTAGAGATGCGGCCACTGATTGGCAACCGCATCTACGGCTGCGACGACTGCCAGCTGGTCTGCCCCTGGAACAAGTTCGCGCAGCGCAGCAGCCTGCCGGACTTCGACGCCCGCGAGGGTTTGGCCGGTGAGCAATTGGCCACGCTGTTGGATTGGACCGAAGACACCTTTTTAAAGCACACCGAAGGCAGCCCTATCCGCCGCATTGGCCATGCACGCTGGCTGCGCAATGTAGCCGTGGCCCTGGGTAATGCCTTGCACGGTACCGGCCTGAGCGCGGCGCAGCGCGCCACCATGGTCCAGTCCTTGCAACGCCGCGCAATCCACCCGGACCCGCTGGTGCAAGAGCATGTGCAGTGGGCCCTGCAATTTGATTCTTCCGAGTGAACCGACCATGACCGCTTACGACCTGCTGGTGATTGACCCGCAAAACGATTTTCTGGACATCCCTGGCGCAGCCCTGCCAGTGCCCGGTGCAAATGCCGATATGGACCGGCTGGCCGCCTGGCTGAGCACACACGCGGCGCAGGTGCAGAGCCTCACCGTCACGCTGGATTCCCATGCCAGCGTGGGCGTGGAGCGCACCAGCTTTTGGCTGCAGGCCGATGGCAGTGCGGTGGCTCCGTTTACGCTGATTCGCGCGGCCGATGTGCAGGCCGGCAGCTTCCGCCCGCGCCATGCGGAAAAAACGGCTGAGGTGCTGGCCTACCTGCAGGCGCTGGAGGCCACGGGCCAGCGCCAGCTCATCGTTTGGCCGGTGCATTGCGTGCTGGGCACTTGGGGCCACAACATCCACCGCGGGCTCAGCGACGCCATTGCACACTGGGAGCAGAGTACGGGCCGGACCTGTCACAAGGTGCTCAAGGGCCAGAACCCGATGACCGAGCAGTACAGCGCCTTCAAGGCCGAGGTGCCGCGGTCAGATGATGAAAAAACCTTGCTCAACAAGCCGCTGATGCGCTCCCTTTCTGCGCAAGGCGCTACGCTTTTGATAGCGGGTGAGGCCTTGAGTCACTGTGTGGCGGCTTCGGTGGGAGACTTGATGGCAGAGCTGCCACAGGCCCGCTTGCAGGAGACGGTGCTGCTGACCGACTGCATGAGTCCCGTTACGGGCTTTGAGGCCATGGGTCAGGACTTTCTGGCACAGGCCCGTGCGGCGGGCCTGCGCACCACCACGCTGAATTCGCTTACTTGACGGCTGGTGGCAGTCCGGCAAATACGTCCATAGGTTGCCACTCCAGTGGTAGCCGGAGATCCACGCCGTCCTGCGCGGCCCGCTGCTGCAGGAACTGCATGGAGGCCTCAAAGTCGTCCAGCGGTTGGGGCATGGGCTGCATGGGCAGGGTGGACGGAATCCAGAAGTCGTCCCAGTGGATGGGTATCACACGCCGCGCACCCACGGTGGCCACGGTCTCCTGCCAGTAGGCGGCTTTGTGTTCGGCGCTGCGCGGGCCCATGGCGCCAATGCCCAGCAATATGACATCGGCCTTCACGCCCTGCAGCGCGCCCGGCACAAAGCCGGCGGTACCGGTAATCAGCACGCTGCGTCCGTCGTGGGTGATGTGGGCCACATAGCTCTGGCCTTCCTTGTACTCGGTGGCACGCACGGGCGGCTTCAATGGCGCCGTGATCTCGCCACCGGTAAAGCCGGTGGGCGTGTGCATCGCCGGGTACAGCGTGACCGTGAAGCGGCCGAAGGTGTAGGGCTTGCGCAGCTCGGCCGTACGGATTTGTGCCTCTGGCAGGCCCCAGCCGCGGCCCACCATGGCGGTGGAGCTGGAGCCCAATAGCAGGGCACCGGTACGGCGCGCTACTTCAGGTGCGTCCATGGCGTGGTCGTAGTGGGAGTGCAGCGGAATTACGGCGGCCAGCTTGCCGGTGCGTGCCGGAATACCCGCGCGCTGCAGGCCCGCAGCAATGCCGGGCACATCGGGCGCGACCTGGCGCACAAAGGTGGTGAGTTTGTCGGGGCGGGAGAAGAAGCCGTCGGTCAGCAGCGCGGTTTCACCATCGTCCAGCAGCACGGTGGCCACACCCAAAAAACTCACACGCAGTGGCGTCTGTGCAGGTGTGGGGGCTTGCCAGCGCAGAGCGGTCAAGCCCTCCAGGCCGGGCGGATGGCTCAGCAACCACGCCAATACGGCGGTACCGGCTACCAACAGCAAGAGAACGACTACAGCCAGGCGCTTGAAGAATTTCATGCGCGCAGTGTAGGGTCAGCGGCGGGGGCGGCTTCGTCGCGTGCGTTGCAGGGCCAGCAACTCTCCCATGCCTTGCACCAGGGCCAGCGTGACGGCCAACCAGGGCAGCAAGGGGCTGCGGCGGGGGGCTGGGCGATGGCGCATCAGACTTCGATCAGCGCCACTGGCTCCAGCCAGTTGTCTTCGAACAGTTCATCGAGCAAACGTTGCAGTCCAAGCAGTTTGAGGATCATGGAAGGCTCCCGGCAGGTTGCAGATGCAGCCACTCTAGGTGGCGAATATGACGCTTTGATGGCACTGTGGCGGCTTAGCCTCAGCCCCCAGAAAGACGCTGCTCAGGAGGCCACGCGCGCCTATGCTGGCGCCTTCTTTGGAGCTTTGCCGTGTCCCTGCGCACCCTCGATGCCCTGACCGAACTGGAGCGGATCCTGCAGCTGGCTGGAAGCCGCGTGGAGGTGCGCGTGGTGCGCGAGGTGGATTGCCGCGGCGCGGCCTTGCCGGTGTATGCCATCGCCTTGGGCAACCCTGACCCGGCCGTTCCCGCGATTGGTTTCTTCGGTGGCGTGCACGGCCTGGAGCGCATCGGTGCCGAGGTGGTGATGGCCTACCTGCAAAGCATCGTCACACGCCTGACCTGGGACCACACGCTGCACCGCCAGCTCGAATCCTTGCGTCTGGTGTTCATGCCGCTGGTCAATCCTGGTGGCATGGCCTTGGGCACGCGCGCCAACCCGCGGGGTGTGGACCTGATGCGCAATGCCCCCGTGGATGCGCTGGAGCCGGTGCCCGCCCTTGTGGGTGGGCAGCGCCTAAGTGCGCGCCTGCCTTGGTACCGTGGCCTGGCCGGTTTGCCCATGGAGGACGAGAACCAGGCCGTTTGTGACGTGGTGGCGCAGGAGTTGCTGCCAAGGCCTTTCAGCATGTCGGTGGACTGCCATTCGGGTTTTGGCGTGCAGGACCGGCTCTGGTTTCCGTTTGCCCACACACGCCAGGCCTTGCACCATCTGGCCGAGATGTATGCCCTCCAGGCCATTTTTCGCCAGACCTACAACACCCACCCCTATGTTTTTGAGCCGCAAAGCCTGCAGTACCTAGCGCATGGCGACCTGTGGGACCACCTGTACCTGCAGTCGCGTGCCCTATCTGATGCGGTGTTTTTGCCGCTCACGCTGGAGATGGGCTCTTGGCTGTGGATCAAGAAGAACCCGCGCCAGCTGTTCAGCCGCCACGGCATCTTCAACCCGCTGATAGGCCACCGGCAGGAGCGGGTGTTACGCCGCCACCTGTGGATGCTGGACTTTTTAACCCGCGCGGCGTGCAGTGCCGAGTCGTGGGTGCCGCAAGACAATCAGCGCCATGCCTTGCACGCCGAGGCGCTGCAGCATTGGTATTGATCGGTCCGGCTTACAGTGCGCGCAGCACACCCAGTGCAAAGGGCAAGCTGGCCATGCCGAGCAGGGTGGACAGGGTGACCAAACCGGCGACATAGGCACCGTCATAGCCCATGCGTGCAGCCAGCACGTAGCAGCTGGACGCGGTGGGCAGGGCCGAGAATGCCAGTAGGATGGTGGTCTGGTTGGGGTTGAGTCCAATGAGGATGGCTACACCCAGCGCAGCGATGGGCGTAAGCGCATGGCGAATCGCCAGCACGGCCACGGCCAGCGTCTTGCCACGCGCCAGCGCGCCCAGCTGCATGCCGGCACCGGCCGCCATCAACCCTAAGGCCAGCGATGCCGCACCCAAACGGGTGACCGTGGGTTCCAGCCAGACCGGGATGCTGAAACCCATGAGATTGGCCACCAGCCCGGAAGCCGTGGCGATGATGAGCGGGTTGCGCAGCAACTCGCGTCCAAAACCGCGTTGTGCATGTTTGGCCATGGGCCATACGGCGGCCACATTGAACAAGGGCACACACACACCGATCAATACCGCAATCAGCTGCAGACCTTGCGGGCCAGCCAGCCGATCGGCAATGGCCAGGCCGATGAAGGAGTTGAAGCGGAATGCAATTTGGGCACTGGAGGCGTGGTCGCGCAGGTCCATGTGTCGGCCTAACCAGGGCAGGCGCGGCAGGGCATAGGCTATGGCAATACCGATAAGTCCCGTGGCCCAGCCAGCGCCCATGAGGCTGGAGGCGGCACCCAGGTCCAGCGGGCTTTTCACAATCGAGTGGAACAGCAGCACCGGGAACAAAAAGTAGTACACCAGCGACTCGACTTGCTCCCAGACCGGGCGGTTCAGGGCGGTGTAGCGGCAGACCAGGTATCCCAGCAGGATGAGGGAAAAATCGGGGAAGAGCAGTTGGGCGTAATTCACCCCAGAAGGATAGCAGCCATGGGCGGCGCGTTCGGGTTTCTACGGAGTAGGCATGTAAGCCTGTGTCGGCCGCCAAGCGGGTACCATCCCCGGCAATTCAACAGGAGATTGCCATGCACCGTAGAGTTTTGTTTGCCATGGGTTTGCTGGCCGCATCGAGTGCGGCGTTAGCCCAAGGTTATCCCAACAAAGTCATCAAGCTGCAGGTGCCTTTCGCGCCCGGCGGTACCACCGACATCATTGCCCGCGTCATCGCCGATCCATTGGGCAAAGTGCTGGGGCAGTCGGTGGTGGTGGAGAACAAGGCAGGCGGTGGAGGCGTGGTCGGCGCCAACGAAACCGCCAAGGCTGCGCCCGATGGATATTCCTTGGGCATGGCCACGGTGTCTACGGTGGCCGCCAACCCGGCCATCAATCCCAAAAATCCGTACAACCCGCTCACTGACTTCACGCCCATTGTCAACATTGCGGCTACGCCGAACGTGATAGCGGTGCACCCCAGTTTTCCGGCCAAAGACTACAAGAGTTTCATGGCCGAACTGAAGAAGAGCCCAGGCAAATATTCTTATGCATCCTCTGGCACTGGTGGCATCGGCCACATGCAGACCGAGTTGTTCAAGAATCTGGCGGGCGTGTTCATCACCCACATTCCTTACCGTGGCGCGGGCCCGGCCCTGAACGACACCGTGGGCGGCCAGGTACCGCTGATTTTTGACAACTTGCCGTCCGCTTTGCCCTTCATCCAGAGCAACCGCTTGGTGCCCATTGTGGTGGCCGCGCCCCAGCGTCTGGCACAGTTGCCCAATGTACCTACCTTCAAGGAAGTGGGGCTGGAGCCGGTGAATCGCATGGCCTTCTATGGCATTTACGGCCCCAAGGGACTGCCCAAAGAGGTGGTGGACAAGGTCAATGCTGCCGTGCGCAAAGTGTTGGAGGACCCGGCTGTGCGCAAGCGTATTGAAGAAACCGGTTCATTGATCGAAGGCAACAGCCCCGAGCAGTTCACGGCCCAGATCAAGGCCGAATTCGAGGTGTACAAGAAGGTGGTGGAGTCCGCCAAACTGCGTCTGGAATGACTGCGGGCGGCGTAGACACAGCAACGATCGATACCTTTATCGATGCCCTGTGGCTGGAAGAAGGGCTGTCCAACAACACCCTTCAGGCCTACCGCCGCGATCTCACGTTGTTTGCACAGTGGTTGCAAACCACACCCTTGGTGGCTGCGCAAGAGCTGCACATCCAAGGCTACTTTGCTGCCCAGCATGCGCAGACCAAAGCCACCACAGCCAACCGGCGGTTGACGGTTTTTCGCCGCTACTTTCGCTGGGCCTTGCGCGAAGGCTTGGTCCAGCAGGATCCGACTCTCAAGCTTGATGCGGCCAAGCAAGCCCCACGCATCCCCAAAACCCTGACCGAGGCGCAGGTGGAAGCCTTGCTGGCGGCGCCGGACACCAGCGAGGCGCTGGGTATCCGCGATCGCACCATGCTGGAGCTGATGTACGCGAGCGGCTTGCGTGTGAGTGAATTGGTAGAGTTGCGGGTGCTTAATGTAGGGCTGAACGAGGGCGTGCTGCGTGTGATGGGCAAGGGCTCCAAGGAGCGCCTGGTTCCTTTTGGCGAAGTAGCGGGTGCGTGGTTGCAGCGGTATCTGGGCCAGGCTCGGGGGGAGCTGCTGGGGGCCAAACAAACCCAAGACCTGTTTGTCACCGTGCGTGGCAGCAAGGCTGGCTCTGCCATGACGCGGGTGATGTTTTGGGGGCTGGTGAAGCGGTATGCCTTGCAGGCAGGCATCCGTGTGCCTATTTCACCGCATACCTTGCGCCATGCATTTGCCACCCATTTGCTCAACCATGGGGCGGATCTGCGATCCGTGCAAATGCTGTTGGGCCATGCCGACATTTCCACCACCACCATCTACACCCATGTGGCGCGGGAGCGCTTGGCTGCCTTGCACGCCCAGCACCACCCTAGGGGTTGATGCGCACCAGTCGCAACTCGCCGCCGGGCTGTCCCAAGGCGAGTTAGCTCCCTTGGGGGGCAGCGACCCGCGTAGCGGCGGAGCGTGGGGCCTTAGTCCAGCAGGGTTTCAGCCCATGCCAATGCCTGAAGGTGTGCCCAGTTGACCTGGTTGCTACTCAGGCCCAGGGCCAAAGAGGTGTTGGCAAAGGCTTCGTCATCTCCGGATTCACAGGCTTGTGCCAAGGCCAAATAGGGAGCCAAGGGTCCGGTACCGTAGAGCAAGGCATCTGTGACCGTGTTCGGTAAACTCAAGGAAGCCAATGCGGCAGGCATTGGCAGGCCGAGCAGTGTGTCCAGAAGGGAAAAGATGCCAACTACAAAAGCGTTATCGCTTTCGTCTGCGGGTAGTGTGTCAGCGGCCAGCAATTCCATGAGTCGCCCACGCACGACCGCTGTCGTGCCTACGGCAGGCGGCACACCGCCAGCTTGTGAAGTGGTCAGTAGCAGGGCCGCCCACTTGAAGAGCTTCTTCAGGCCCAACAACATCACTGCATGTTTGAATGAGGTCACCTCCGTGCGCAGCCCAAAACTGGCAGAGTTGATGAAGCGCAGCAGGTTGAAGGACAGCGTCGGATCCCGCTTGAGCACTTCCTCAATTTCATGCGTGCTGGCCTGTTGGCGCACCAAGTTGATGAGTTGCAAGATGGTGGCTTGTGCGGGGCGTATGGTCTGCCCGTTGATCAGCACGGGTTTGGCAAACCAATATCCCTGAAACAGCTGTACACCCAGCTCCAGCAGCATGGTGTGTTGTAAAGCAGTCTCCACTTTTTCGGCAACCAACTTGGCGCTGGATTTTGATTGCGCCAGCTTGACAAAAGAACTGACAGCCGCTGGTTTGAGAACCGACACATCAAACTTGATGAAAGAGGCGAGAGGCAGCCACGTTTCGTACGACCGAGTGAGCACCGAGTAGTCAAACGCCAGTCGGAATCCTCGCTCGTGCATGGCTTGCAGTGTCGGAAGCCGGGTCTGAATCTGGTCAAGCTGCGCAATGGGCAAGGGGGGGATTTCGAGCACGATATGGTCGGGCGCGACGAGTTCCAGATGACCACCGGCCAGGCTGTCATGGGTGCAGTTGATGAACAATGTCTTCTTCTGCATCAGTGCTTCATTGTCGGCCATTGACAAGAGATTGAAGAGCAACTGTGCATCACTGGATGCGGTGTGAAGTTCAGCCGAGACAGAGCGGTCAAACAGTTCGTAGCCAAAGACGCTGCGTTCGCTGTCAAGAATCGCTTGGCGCGCAATCGCAACCGAGGGACCTTCGGAAGAGGTCGTGGTGTTGGGGGCGGTGTCAGGCATAGTGGTGTGGGTATTCAAGGCATTCTAGACCTGCGTCGGTCCACTGGCCTGCAAGGCCTGCAACTCGGCCTCCGTGAAGCCAGCGCGTTTGCGGGCCAACATATTAAAGGGCGGTTTGGGCCTGGGGGCGGCATGGCGTACCGCCGCTTGGGCATAAAAAGACGCGGGCTCCAGCCCCTCGCGTTGACACAACCAATGAAACCACTGGTTACCAATGGCGACATGCCCCACTTCTTCGCGCAAGATGGTGTCCAGAATCTCGCAAGCCTCATGGGCTTGGGAAGTGCCGACCTTGCGTAGCTTGGCCTGAATCAGCGGGGTGGCATCCAGACCTCGCGCTTCCAGGGTGCGGGGTACCAGTGCCATGCGGGCGACCACATCGTGGCGGGTGTTGTCGCACATGGTCCAAAGCCCGTCATGGGCCGGAAAGCTTCCGTAAGCGTAGCCTTGGCGTTGCATGTGTGATTGCAGTGACTGAAAATGTTGCGACTCCTCCAGCGCCACCTGCACCCAGTCGCGGTAGTAGGCTTCAGGCATGTTGTTGAAGCGCCAGACAGCATCCAGCGCGAGGTTGATCGCATTGAATTCGATGTGGGCGATGGAGTGCATCAGCGCAGCGTGGCCCTCTGCTGTAAAAGGCGAGCGCCTGGGCACATCTTTGGGGTCAATGAGCAAGGGCAAATCGGGGCGCCCCGGGCGCTCGGGCCATGCCAAATGCTGCTGGCAGTCCACATGCAATGTGTTTTGCCTTTCGCCCAGTTGCTGTACCGCAGCAACCTTTTCGATGGGATCACAGATGCTAAAGGCTTGCAGCGCGCAATGTCGAAGTTCCATCTCTACAATTCTAGTTTTGAGCAGTCTGGAGAGAGACCATGGCTATTTATGAACTTGACCAGATTGCGCCGCGCGTTGCTGCATCGGCCTGGGTGGCAGACAGTGCCCAGGTAATGGGCAATGTGGAGTTGGCTGAGGACGCCAGCGTCTGGTTTGGTGCAGTGGTCCGCGGTGATACCGAGACCATTCGCATTGGAAAGGGCTCCAATATCCAGGATGCCAGCGTCCTGCATGCGGATACTGGTAAGCCGCTGACGATAGGCGAGAACGTGACTGTGGGACACCAAGTGATGTTGCATGGCTGCACGATTGGGGACGGGTCGCTGATTGGAATTGGCGCCATCGTGCTCAACGGTGCCAAGATCGGAAAAGGTTGCATTGTGGGCGCTGGATCGCTGGTCACCGAAGGTAAGGAGTTCCCGGATGGCTCCATGATCCTGGGTAGCCCGGCGAAGGTAGTTCGCGAGTTGTCTGCAGAGCACCAAGCCGGTTTGCGCCTGAGTGCGATGCATTACATCGACAATGCGCGCCGCTTCAAAAACGGACTGAAGAAAATAGCTTAACCGCTGGCCCTAGGTGGGCTGGCTTGAAGGGAGAGGTGCATGTCTGAGTTGCACAAGTTTTTGTTTGATGGCTTGCCCGTGCGTGGTGCAGTGGTGCGCTTGACCGACGCTTGGGTTGAAATTCTGCGCCGACGCGCCTCCAACACCATCACTGGCGCCTATCCAGAACCTGTAAGAAACATGCTGGGAGAGATGAGCGCTGCGGCGGTGCTAATGCAAGCCAACATCAAATTCGATGGTGCCCTGGTGCTGCAGATATTTGGTGATGGGCCGGTGCAGGTCGCGGTGGTGGAAGTGCAGTCGGATTTAACGCTGCGCGCCACCGCTACGGTTGCCGGTGAGGTGCCTCAGGGTTTGCCCCTGAGTCAGATGGTCAATGTCCACAATCAGGGGCGTTGTGCCATCACGCTGGACCCCAAGACCAAGTTCCCGGGGCAGCAGCCCTACCAAGGGGTTGTGCCCCTGTTTGATGACCACGGACAGCCGATTGAAAAGCTTAGTGCTGTTTTGGAACACTACATGCTGCAAAGTGAGCAGCTGGATACGACGCTCGTGCTCGCGGCCGATGACAAGGTGGCTGCGGGCTTGTTGATCCAGCGCCTGCCCATGCAGGGGGAAAATAATTTGTCGGGCAGCTTGGTTTCCAAGGAGAACGAGGATGCGATTGGCCTGAACGAGGATTACAACCGCGTCGCCACCTTGGCTGCCAGTCTCAAGCGCGAGGAGTTGTTAAGCTTGGATGTGGACACAATTCTGCGCCGTCTGTTTTGGGAGGAGCAGGTCACCCGCTTTGAGCCATTGGCGGGTGAGACAGCTCCCCGGTTTGTTTGCAGTTGCAGCCGCGAACGTGTGGGCCGAATGATTGTCAGCTTGGGGCGTGAAGAGGTGGAGAGCATCTTGTCAGAGCGCGACGATATCGAAGTGTCCTGCGAGTTCTGCGGCGCGCAGCAGCGCTTTGATCCGGTAGATGCAGCCCAGCTGTTTACCGATCCCGTACAGCGCCTGGACGGAGGCTCAGACGCGCACTGAGGCCTCTTGGGTGAGCCGGCTGAAGAGCCTGTGTTCACACTCTGCATCTGAGCACGTGTCGCACACCCAAGCCCATGCCGCCGACGATGTGGCAGGAAGCTGTGCGCGTTGTAAGGCATCTGCGTGGTCGATCGCTTGCAGGGCCGCCTGTAAACGCCGGGGACCAAGCCCGTATACCGTTGCAAATGGAATCTGGTGTGTAAGCAGTACTTCGCGCAGTCGCTCATCTATGCGCTGTTGCATGGCTACTCCATCACGCTGAATGCCATCAGCTACCCAAGGCAGGTCTAGGCACGCAAGCAGTGTGAGGTCGAGTCTGCGCTGAAATGGTATCGCCGTAACGTACAGACTGCTGTCTTGAAACAGCACATCGCTGTACACCGCAGTAACCAGAGGCGTGGTGTCTGCTATTACGCAATCTGCTTCGGCTTGTTCAATGTGCGCAGCTTGTGTGTCCGCGACATGCTGCTGTTCGTGGGCCTGCGGCGGACGACCATGCAGTGCACTCCATGTGCGCAAGTACTCCGGGATGCAGTCGACGGAAGTGAAACGGGACTGCAGTGTTGTGTACAGTGCTTGCGATAACGTAGACTTTCCGCTGCATTCTGCCCCCACGATACCAATCTTCATGGGGATCCGTCAGCGTGCAATTTGCACGTAAATCTCGTTGGCCTTGACCATGCCCAGCTCTGAGCGGGCTTTTTCTTCCACCATTTCCAGACCTTCACGCAGGTCACTGATTTCAGCTGCCAAACGCTCGTTGGCCAGTGTTGCCTGGATGTTGTGCTGTTTTTGAGTGTCTAGCTGGACTGATAGCTTGGACACATTCGGCACACTGCCCCGGCCGAACCAGAGTTGCCCGTGCAGGATCACCAGCAAGGCGATCAATGCAGCGGGAACAAGGCGATTGGCCATGGCAGTGGTTCAGTGAAAAGCTGGTGTTTCTACAGCCACGCCACACCACGTCGCAATGCGGCACCTGTGGAGAGGTGCAAACGACGGGCAGTGCGTGAGCGTGTGAGTCACCATTACTTCAGGTTGTAGAACGCAGCGCGACCGGGGTATACAGCCACATCACCCAAGTCCTCTTCGATGCGCAGCAACTGGTTGTACTTGGCCATGCGGTCGGAGCGGCTCAAGGAACCGGTCTTGATTTGTCCAGCGTTGGTGCCTACTGCGATGTCGGAGATGGTGGAGTCTTCGGTTTCGCCCGAGCGGTGGCTGATCACGGCGGTGTAGCCCGCACGCTTGGCCATTTCAATCGCTGCGAAGGTTTCGGACAAGGTGCCGATCTGGTTGATCTTGATCAGGATCGAGTTGGCGATACCTTTGTCGATGCCTTCTTTCAGGATCTTGGTGTTGGTCACGAACAAGTCGTCACCTACGATCTGCACTTTGGCGCCCAGACGGTCAGTCAAAACCTTCCAGCCATCCCAGTCGCCTTCGGCCATGCCGTCTTCGATGCTGATGATGGGGTATTTGTCGACCCAGGCGGCCAGCATGTCGGTCCACTCTTGGGCGGTCAGGCTCAGGCCTTCGCCTTCGAGCTCGTACTTGCCGTTCTTGTAGAACTCGGAAGCCGCGCAGTCCAAGCCCAGTGCAATCTGCTCTCCAGCCACGTAGCCCGCCTTGTCGATCGCTTGCAGAATCATTTGGATCGCTGCTTCGTGGTTGGCCACGTTGGGGGCAAAACCACCCTCATCACCCACAGCGGTGCTGATGCCCTGGTCATGCAAGATCTTCTTCAGCGCGTGGAACACTTCGGCACCCCAGCGCAAGGCTTCGCGGAAGCTGGGCGCACCCACGGGAATGATCATCAGCTCTTGCAGGTCGAGGTTGTTGTTGGCGTGTTCGCCGCCGTTCATGACGTTCATCATGGGCACGGGCATCTGCACGCTGCCCATGCCGCCAAAGTAGCGGTACAGGGGCAGGCCGGCTTCTTCGGCGGCTGCGCGCGCCACAGCCATGGAAACGGCCAGCATGGCGTTGGCGCCCAAGCGGCTCTTGTTGTCCGTGCCGTCCAGGTCAATCAGGGTCTTGTCCAAAAAGGACTGCTCGGAGGCATCCAGGCCCAGCACGGCTTCAGAAATTTCAGTGTTGATGTGCTCCACTGCTTTGAGCACGCCCTTGCCCAGGTAGCGCTTCTTATCGCCGTCGCGTAGCTCAATGGCTTCGCGGGATCCGGTGGATGCACCGGAGGGAACGGCCGCACGGCCCATGACGCCGGACTCCAGCAAGACATCGCATTCGACCGTGGGGTTGCCACGGGAATCCAGAATTTCGCGACCGACGATATCAACAATTGCGCTCATTGGTTTCTTTCAAGTTCAAAAACACACAGACAAAACGGCAGATGGAATCATGCACGCCGTCACTGGAAATCGTTCTCCAGCAAGGCAGTTTTTTTGGTTACGGAATCTAGCGTGACCAGAGTTTCCAGTAGCGCCTTCATGTGGCGCAGCGGCACGGCATTGGGGCCATCTGACCAGGCTTCGGCAGGGCGGGGATGCGTTTCCATGAAGAGACCTGCTACACCGGCTGCTACACCGGCGCGTGCCAGCACAGGCACCATCTCGCGTGCACCACCGCTGCTGCCACCCAGGCCACCGGGTTTCTGTACCGAGTGGGTCACGTCGAACACCACCGGTGCGCCCGACTTGCGCATCTCGGCCAGGCTGGTCATGTCTGCCACCAGATTGTTGTAGCCAAAGCTCACGCCACGCTCGCAGGCCAGGAAGCGGTCCGGCGAGAGCCCTACTTCTTCGGCGGCTGCGCGGGCTTTGTCAATCACGTTCTTCATATCCCAGGGCGCAAGAAACTGGCCCTTCTTGATGTTCACCGGCTTGCCACTCTGGGCTACAGCACGAATGAAGTCGGTCTGGCGGCACAGGAAGGCGGGTGTCTGCAGCACGTCCACCACGCTGGCGACTTCTGCCACATGGGATTCGTCATGCACATCCGTCAAGATGGGCAAGCGCAGTTGGCGGCGTACCTCTTCCAGAATTTTGAGGCCGGCTTCCAGTCCGACACCGCGTTTGCTGGTGCCAGAAGAGCGGTTGGCCTTGTCAAAAGAGCCTTTGTAGATCAGCGGGATGCCCAGAGGCTCGCAGGCTTCTTTGAGCTGGCCTGCGACGTCGATGGACATTTCCAGCCCCTCGATGGAGCAAGTGCCTGCGATCAAGAAGAAGCGATGCTCCAGCCCGACGTCAAATCCGCAGAGTTTCATTAAGCAACCGCCTTCAGGTTTTTGCCGCCGGACTGGTGGTCCACGGCCGCCTTGATGAAGGCATTGAACAAGGGGTGACCGTTCCAGGGTGTGGATTTGAATTCAGGGTGGAACTGGACCCCCACATACCAAGGGTGCACCGCTTGGGGCAACTCCACGATCTCGGTGAGTTGTTCGCGTTGGGTCAGCGCCGAGATCACCAAGCCAGCCTTGCGCAGTTGGTCCAGGTAGTTGACGTTGGCCTCATAGCGGTGGCGGTGGCGTTCGGTGACCACGTTGCCGTAAATCTTGTGGGCCAGGGTGTCCTTGGCCACATCCGAGCTCTGTGCACCCAGGCGCATGGTGCCGCCCAAGTCGGAGTTGGCATCCCGGGTTTTGATGGTGCCGTCCGCATCTTTCCACTCGGTGATCAGTGCGATCACGGGGTGCGGGCTGGCCGGTTCGAATTCGGTACTGTTGGCGTCAGCCAAGCCGGCCACATGACGCGCGAATTCAATGGTGGCGACTTGCATGCCCAGGCAGATGCCCAGGTAAGGCACCTTGTTCTCGCGGGCGAAGCGGGCTGTGCTGATCTTGCCTTCGATACCACGCTTGCCGAAGCCGCCGGGCACCAAAATGGCGTCGTATTTTGCAAGCTGGTTGACGCTGGCGCTATCGATCGTTTCAGAGTCCACGTGCTCGATCTTGACGCGCACATGGTTCTTCATGCCAGCGTGGCGCAGCGCTTCATTGACCGACTTGTAGCTATCCGTCAGGTCCACATACTTGCCGACCATGGCAATGGTGACTTCGCCTTTGGGGTGCTCGGTCTCGTAGACCAGCTCGTCCCAGCGCTTGAGGTTGGCCGGCGGTGTGTTCAGGCGCAGCTTGTCGCAGATCAGGCCGTCCAGGCCCTGCTCGTGCAGCATGCGCGGCACTTTGTAGATGGTGTCCACGTCCCACATGGAGATCACGCCCCACTCGGGGACGTTGGAGAACAGCGAAATCTTGGCACGCTCTTCGTCAGGGATCGGGCGGTCCGCGCGGCACAGCAGGGCGTCGGCCTGGATGCCGATCTCGCGCAGCTGCTTGGCCGTGTGTTGGGTCGGCTTGGTTTTGAGTTCGCCGGCCGCGGCAATCCAGGGTAGGTAGCTCAGGTGTACAAAGGCGCTGTTGTTGGGGCCGAGTTTGA
>JACCDH011617291.1_pt1 | contig 15013 bp, 12 predicted proteins | sample 7442481 | NCBI WGS metagenome assembly JACCDH01 (sample SAMN15323433, study PRJNA562643) | freshwater metagenome | isolation source: river surface water | place: USA:Blue River Watershed | collected 2017-08-15
TGACCATTTGTGCAGATGCAAATGAAGTTACTTTTGATGCGGGCTCTTTTGCTTCTTACACATGGAATACAGGCGCTACAACACAAACTATTCAAACTAAAACTGCTGGTGAATATTTTGTTACTGTGACAGATGGTAATGGTTGTTTTGCAAACGACACAGTAATTTTATTTGTGAATCCACTTCCAACGCCAAACTTAGGTGCAGATGTTACCATTTGTGCAGATGCCAATGAAGTTACTTTTGATGCGGGCTCTTTTGTAAGTTATGCTTGGAGTTCAGAAGAAAATACCCAAACCATTCAAAAAAATTCAGCAGGAGAATATATTATAATCGTAACAGATAATAATGGTTGTACTAAAAACGACACCGTTAATTTAATTGTAAATCCACTTCCAACACCAAACATAGGTGCAGATGTTACCATTTGTGCAGATGCCAATGAAGTTACTTTTAATGCGGGCTCTTTTACTTCTTACACATGGAATACAGGCGCTACAACACAAACTATTCAAACTAAAACTACTGGTGAATATATTGTTAATGTTACAGATGGTAATGGTTGTTTTGCAAGCGACACAGTAATTTTATTTGTGAATCCACTTCCAACACCAAACTTAGGTGCGGATGTGACCATTTGTGCAGATGCAAATGAAGTTACTTTTGATGCTGGCTCTTTTGATTCATACGCTTGGAATACAAGCGCTACAACACAAACTATTCAAACTAAAACTGCTGGTGAATATTTTGTTACTGTGACAGATGGTAATGGTTGTTTTGCAAGCGACTCAGTAATTTTATTTGTTAACCCACTACCTACTCCAAATTTACAAAACGATACAGTTATTTGTTTGGATGCGCCTGTGATTACTTTAAATCCGGGGAACTATGTAGAATATTTATGGAGCACAACTGCAACTACTCCAACCATAGATGTAAATACTGCTGGCGAATATATTGTGGGGGTTAAAGATATCAATGGATGTTTAGCTTCGGATACTTTTAATTTAACCATCAACACTTTACCAATGGTGGACATCAACGACATTACCGTTTGTCCGAACATCACTGCTAATTTTAACGCAGGTACTTTTTCTGCTTATGAATGGCAAGACGGAAGCACCAACGCTACTTTCAGCACTACTGATTCTATAAAAGTTTGGGTAATAGTTACGGATAACAACGGTTGTAAAAACAGTGATACGGCACAAGTCTATATTAAAAATCAATTGGATGTAAATCTTGGTGCAGATATCGAAATGTGTTTGGGTGAAAGTACTATTTTAGATGCTCGAAATTTATACAATAATCCTACTTATGTTTGGAACAATAGTGCGCAAACGCAAACAATTTCAGTAAATACTTCTGGTGAATATTTTGTGGAAGTTACGGATGAAGATGGTTGTAAAGGTTCCGATACGATAAATGTATTGGTGCATCCAAATCCTACTATCGAAATTGGTAACGATGCCGAAATTTGTGCAAATGCTACACATAAATTTGCTGTAACAGGCACATGGCATCAAGTTTCTTGGAGTACTGGTGCAAATACTCCAAGTATCGAAGTAACTACTCAAAATCAATACTGGGTGGAAGTTATAGACAATAACAATTGTAAGGGTAAAGATACCGTTGAATTATTGGTACGTAATAATCCACAACCTAGCCTAGGAGTCGATCAATGGATTTGTCCGGATGAAACCGCTTCATTTAACGCAGGTAATTTTACATCTTACTTATGGCATGATGGTTCTACAGAATCCACTTATACCTCAGGCGATTCCAGTTTAGTTTGGGTAGAGGTACGCAACCAATTTAATTGTGTAGGAAGAGATACGGCATATTTACGTATTCATCCAAGATTAACAGTTGACTTAGGTCCAGATCAAGAAATATGCTCGGGAGAAAGTTATACTATTCAAACTGGTTTAAATGCACAAAATCACACCTTTACATGGAGTAATAACTCAACAACTGCGAACATAAATGTTAATAAAGCTGGAAGTTACACTGTAAATGTTACAAACACCAATGGTTGTAAAGCTGATGATGAAATTTTAATCACTGTAAACGCTAATCCTACTCCAACTGTTGCCGATGCTACAGTGTGTGAAGGAACAACTGCTGTTTTAAATGGTGGAACTTATCATGCTTACGAATGGAGATTAAACGGACAATCTAATGTTTTAGGCTCTAATCAAACATTTAATCCAATTACAGAAGGAGTTTATACTTTATCTGTTACAGATGAAAAGGGCTGTAAAGGAACAACACAGGCTACAGTTAATGTAATTTTAAAACCTGTAATCCCATCTATACCAGATTTATTTGCTTGTGAAGGAGAAAATGTATTGGCACAACCTAATTTACCTACTGGTAGTGTTTTATGGAGCAATGGTTCTACTAGTCGCTCCCAATTCCTAAATACCCCTGGAAAATATTGGATAACTGTATCTAGCGCTCCAAATTGTAATGCCACTGATACTTTTGATTTTATTTGGAGAGATTTACCAGAGGTGGATTTAGGCGATGATTTTGGATTTTGCATTGGGGAATCTGCAAATATTAGTGTTCCAAATGGATTTAGTAATGTATTATGGAATACAGGTGCTAAAACTAACACAATTACTGTTAATACAACAGGGACTTATAGTGTAACTGTTACCGATAATTTTGGTTGTAAAGGCACTAGCGCAATTAATGTTAACGTATCTAATTTACCAAACTTTACGCGTACTCCTAACCAAGTAGTTTGTTTTGAAGAAATTGGTAGTTTAGATTTGGAAGTAAATAGCAGTCTTCGCAATAATATTGTTTGGATAAATGATTTCTCTACAATAAATAAATTAACCGTTGCAAATGCAGGTTCATACATATTTACTGTAACAAATTTTGATGGTTGTAGCAAATCTGATACTATACTAATTACAGAAAGATGCACGCCTCGTATTTTTGTACCAAATGCAATTACACCAAACGGAGATGGCATAAACGATTATTTTACTGCTAAAGGTATTGCTATTAGTAATTTTGAAATGTATATTTTTAGCCGATGGGGTGAAGAAATTTACTACACAAATGACATCGAAAAGGGTTGGGACGGTACATATATGGGGAATGTTGTACATGTTGATGTGTATGTATATAAAATTTACTACACATTAGATGATAAAGCTGGTGAGTATAAACGCGAACAAATGGTGGGTACGGTTACTGTACTTCGTTAACAAAAGATGTGTATATTTGCGCTTTGAAAAATCTCTGTTATGTTAGGCTTAAAACTAGAAACTGATCCGCGTTGGGTAAATATTGTTGAAGAAAATATCCATGAAATTTTAACGGATCATGCTTTTTGCGAACAAAAAGCGGCGTCGTATGCGATTTCTTTAATTGTTAAATATCCGGAAAACTCGGAGTTGGTTCAAAAAATGACTGACTTAGCACAGGAGGAAATGGAACATTTCCAACGTGTACACAATTTAATTTTGGAACGCAATGAGGTTTTGGGTTGGGAGCGTAAAGATCCTTACGTTCAGGACTTAATGAAATATGTAAAAAAAGGCGGGAATTACGAAATGGTTTTAGCGGAACGTTTATTGATTGCTGCCATGATTGAAGCCAGAAGTTGCGAGCGTTTTAGAGTATTAAGCGAAAATTTAAAGGACGAAAAATTAGCGGAGTTTTACCGAGAATTAATGGCTTCCGAAGCACGCCATTATACCATGTTTTTAAAATTGGCTAAAAAATATTGTACCTCTGTGGATGTAGAAAAAAAATGGCAAGAGCTACTTACTTTCGAGGCAGAAATTATGCGTAACTACGGTAAATCCGAAATGATTCACGGTTAAGTAAACACTTTAATTTTTTTAATTACAAACTCAATCTTTCATACTTCGTGAACTTTGCATAAAATCTTCGCGAACTCTGCGTGAAAATAAACCACACAGTTTCTTACCTCAAGCTATTTTACCACTAAGTAACACAAAGTTCATCACAAAGTACTCAAAGTTTCAACTTTACCCTCTGCGAACTTTGCGTGAAAATCTCTGCGAACTCTGCGTGAAACCTTCTCCGAACTTTGCTTGAAATCCCTCTCCGAACTTTTCGTGCCCCCCCCTAACCCATTCTTTTAATTTATGCTCCATACAGGGTATCGATTAATTTTTTTATCTTTGCACACTCAATTTTTCCCCATGAATGTAAATCAAAACAGTATTCGAAATGCAAGCGAAAATTTAAAAGGTGTTGCCTTGCACACACCTTTACAAAAAAACTTAGCGCTATCCGAAAAATATCAGTGCGAAGTGTATTTAAAACGCGAAGATTTACAAATTGTACGTTCATACAAAATTAGAGGTGCTTTTAATAAAATCAGCTCATTATCTAATCACGATTTAGCAAAAGGAGTTATTTGTGCCAGTGCGGGAAATCATGCACAAGGATTTGCATATTCGTGTAATTTATTAAATATTCAGGGTACCGTTTTTATGCCCAACACTACACCAAAACAAAAGGTGGAAAAGGTTAAAATGTTTGGTAAAAACAATGTAAAAGTGGTTTTACACGGAGATACTTTTGATGATTCCTACAAAGCAGCTTTATTGGTGTGCGAGGCGGAAAATCTTTCGTTTATTCATCCATTTAACGATTTTAAAGTAATCGAAGGTCAGGGTACCGTTGCCAAAGAAATATTAGAAGAGTTACAAGATATAGATTATGCTTTTTTCCCTGTTGGAGGAGGTGGTTTAATGGCGGGTTGCAGCATTTATTTTAAAGAGGTAAGTCCTAAAACAAAGCTAATTGCTGTTGAACCCGAAGGTGCTCCTGCTTTAAAAGTATCAATGGACAAAGGTTTTCCGGTTGAATTGCAAGAAATTGATAAGTTTGTGGATGGTGCAGCAGTGCAACGTGTGGGTGATAAAACTTTCGAAATCATTCAAAAACATGCCGAAGATGTGATTTTGGTTCCCGAAGGTAAAGTATGTACAACCATTTTATCTTTATATAACGAGGAAGCTATTGTAGTAGAACCTGCGGGAGCTTTAACAGTGGCTTGTTTGGATTTTTACGCTGAAGAAATTAAGGGAAAAAGAATTGTTTTAGTAGTAAGTGGTAGCAACAACGATATCGATCGTATGCAGGAAATCAAGGAACGCTCCATGATTTATGAAGGTTTAAAACACTTTTTTATTATTCGTTTTCCTCAACGTCCTGGTGCTTTAAAACAATTTGTTTCGGAAATCATGGGACCAGAGGACGATATTACGCGTTTTGAGTTTGTGAAAAAAAATGACCGAGAAAGCGGTCCAGCTTTGGTTGCCATCGAGTTAAAAAAACGCGAAGATTATTTTGGGCTAATCGACAGAATGAAAGAATACAAAATCAACTTCACCGAAATCAACGAAGACCCAACCCTATTCCAGTATTTTGTGTAATTGGATTTTTAATCAATTATCTCATTCCATATAAATATTATCAACCATAATACTAAAGTGTTCGCTACCAACGAACACTTTTGTCCATTACTAACGAACACTTTATTGGTTGTATAAAACCGTGTAAATCAAGATTCCTTTTGTGCTCCAACACCCTTGTTTTACCAATTAAATATTAAAATGAGCTTTATTATTTTAACAGCAGATGAATGAAGTTTTTCAGTTTACTTTTAAACACCTGTCAGGTTTTCAAAACCTGACAGGTGTTTAAAAGGCTTAGTCCAAATTTAATTGGTATTATTGTTTTGTAGGGGCAATGCCTACGTGCTTGCCCATTTGCACTATAGATAAAAACCAAAACATACTTTATCTTTTTAAAACACATCAAAGCAAATCATTAAAACTTGCAATTTTTACAAGTTTTAATGACTTAAGTTTGAAGCACCGTTATTTAACAACCAATTAAATACATTAAGATGCTTAATTCCGTTTTTACTTTGTGTGAAGGAATCTGTTGTGAGTAAGTATTTAGGATAATTATCTTTAATTTTTTCTAATGCATCAAACTCTCTTTTTGCAGTATTTTCGTTGTCAATTTGCCAAGCTACTTGGTAATATTCGATATCTCCCAATGGATTTTTACATACAAAATCAACCTCATTGTTTCGGGTTGTACCTGTCCATACTTTATAACCTCTTCTTTTTAACTCCAAAAAAACAATGTTTTCTAAAATATGTCCCCTATTACTCGTTTTTTCTTTGCCCACCAAAATATTTAGTAAACCAATATCTACTAAGTAATATTTTTCTTGAGTAGCTAATTGCACTTTTCCTTTTAAATCAAAACGATTTACTTTATAAAAAACAAAACTATCCACTAAATAATCTAAATATCTTTCAACAGTTGTATTATGAATATTTTGACCATCATTTTTTAAAGATTTTGCAATATTATTGGGTGATAGCGGACTTCCAATATGTGTTGCTACAAATTTCACAATGTTTTCAAAAGCTCTTTTATCGTTAATTTGATGACGTTGAGAGATATCTTTTTCTACAATCGTTTTATATATTGCATCTAAATATTCGTAAATTTTATCAAACCCCAATTCTCTTAACGATATGCCTTTAGGCAAGGATGTTTCATTGATAAAATCAAAAAACAAAGTTTCAAAATTTAGATATTGAATGGAAGTATCTATATTTCTGGCTATTAAATATTCTTTAAACGAAAATGGTAAAATAGATATTTCAATATACCTACCACTTAATAGAGTTGCCAACTCGCCCGATAAAAAAAATGCATTTGAACCAGTGATATATACATCGATATTTTTTTTCACAAATAAGCCATCAACCAAACGTTCAAATTCGTTTACATTTTGGATTTCATCTAAAAAAACATACGATTGCTTGGATAAATCTACCGAAGAAATAATATGATTATACAAACCCTCTAAATCATTTAAGTATTTACGGAGTTCGAAATCTTCAAAATTTAAAAACACTATTTGATTGGCTTGAATCCCCATTTTCAAAAGTTCCTGTTGAAACAATTCGAACAAAGTACTTTTACCACTTCTCCTCAATCCACTCACCACTTTTATCAAATCTTTATCCTTGTAAGCCAGCAGTTTATTTAAATATTCGTGTCTGATTATAAAATTTTCCATGCAACAAATATACACACAATCATTAAAACTTGCAATTTTTACAAGTTTTAATGATTTAAGTTAAGTTCAAATATAGTTTTAAGCTTTAAGTGTATCGAAAGTATTCTATTTCCCTCAATCCCTAATCACTTTTCCATCTTCCATAATGATTTTACGATCGCATTTGTTGGCAAAATCTTCATCGTGGGTAACTATTAGTAGAGATAATTTTTTTTCTTGAGATAACTCTTTGAAAATATCAAAAACCAAAAGCGAATTTTTGGTATCCAAATTCCCGGTGGGTTCGTCGCCCATTATTAAAGTGGGTTCGTTAATTAAAGCACGAGCAATGGCTACACGTTGTTTTTGTCCGCCCGAAATCATGGTAGATAATTTTAACGCCTGATCTTTAATCCCTAACATTTCTAAATGTTTTAAGGCATTTTCTTCTATTTCCTCCTTCGATTTGATTCCTAATTTTAAAGCGGGCAACATTACGTTATCCAACACAGTAAACTCGGGCAATAAATAATGAAACTGAAATACAAAACCGATATGCTGATTGCGAATATGTGCCAAAAAATCAGGGGTTTGTCCGGTAATTAACTGATTTTGAATATATAATTCGCCTGTATATTGGGTATCCATAGTAGATAAAATATACAGCAAAGTAGATTTTCCACAACCCGATTTTCCCATGATAGAAACCATTTCGCCCTGATTTACCGAAAACGAAATATCTTTTAAAGCATGAAAAGGCACTGCACCATCAAAATATTTATTGATATTTTTTACTTGTAAAATTGGGTTCATGTACTTGTAATTTTGTGGTTAAAATGGGTGAAATAATTACTTGCGATTTAAAGTTACTGACCGCGAATGATATCCACTGGATCAATTTTCTCGGCTTTTTTAGCTGGCAAATAACCCGCTAAAAATGTTGCAATTAAGGCGAAAATTATTCCCAAAATATAAAAATCGGGATTAAAATTAACTGGATAGGTTTTGATATTGGGAAAGGAATCCACCTCGAAAGGGGTGTGAGATATTAAAACCGAAACACCGTAACCCAAAGTTAAACCTAACAATCCCCCAAAAATTCCAATGATTAAAGCCTGACTCACGAATATCCATTTTACGTCTCCACCAGAAAAACCAATAGCTTTTAAAATCGCGATATCATTCATTTTTTCGTAAATCATCATGTTTAAAATATTGTATATCCCAAAACCTGCAACCAACAATAAGGTAAATGAAACCGCATACGATATTAAATTACGCACCGAACTACCCGCATCAAATTGCGCATTAGCCGTTTGAATATCCATTGCCGAAACATCAAAAATTTGAGCAATATCCTGCGCAAATTGTGGCGCCAATAACATATCTTTTAACTGCACATTAATATTGGTAAAATAACTGTTACCCAAACCAGCAATTACTTGTGCCGTTTGTACAGAAGTATAAGCCTGCCGATTATCTAACTCCGCCATACCACTTTGATACAAAGCCACAATTTTTAATGGAAATTGCACTCCTTTTATATTATTCACGATGATCACATCTCCAATTTTTTTACCCATTTTTTCGGCAACTCCTACCCCAACAATTATAGCGTTATCCATTTCGGCTAAATGTTTAAAATTTCCCTCAACAACATAATCGCCCAAATTGTACAAATCGTTTTCTTTTATAATATCCACGCCATTAATTAAAGCTGGCAACTGTATGGCACCAGTAATAAAATAACCATTTACAGCAACTTGTTTGGTAATACCTATTACTTCTTTGCGCGATTGTAAATATTGTAAAATATTGGTAGCATTTTGAATGCCCATTACATTTTGTTGGGGTTGTACAGAGTGTATTACATGCATTACTTCTTTATCTACTTCCCATTGATTGATGGGCTGAATTACCGAAATTTTACTCTCGTTATACACCTGTACATGCGGTGTTCTGTCCAAAATCATCCCATCCAACAAGGAGTTTAAACCTGTCATAAACGACATTAAAATAATGTATGCCGCAATACCAAAAGTTACACCCAAAGCCGCCACAGCACTTTGTTTAACCCTTGTAAACAAATGCTTTACAGCAATTTTTATAATTAAATTAAAGCCCATTATTTTTTAGGTAAAGGTAAAATTACGGTATTGGTATCTATACCTTTTAAAACTTCTACTTCAAATAAATTTCCAATTCCTTGCTCAATATCCACCCAACCATTATCGGTATAAACTTGATTATTTACAATCCAATTTTTAGGTATAACCACACCTTTTTTGGTTTGTCCGATAACTATATTCGCCTCGCCACTTAAACCCATATATAAATTAGGATAGGCTTTACTAAACTCGGCTTCCACCAAAAATGTTTGTGTTTGCGCATTGATTTTGGGGTGAATTTTACTGATATTGGCTTCGAAAATTTGGTTAGGATAGGCTTTTAAAGTAATGATTACTTTTTGTTTGGTTTTAATTTTGGAAATTTCTTTTTCATCAATATTCATTTCCACTACAAACCAATCTTTGTTGCCAATAATAGCAATTGCTTCGTTTACATTTACCCACTCTCCTTGTTTTTTAAAAACATCATATACTAAACCACTTAAATTGGATTTTATGATGTAATCTTTTTTTTGCGATAAGTTAATTTGCCAATTGTTTAATGCAATTTTTAACTGGTTATTCAATTCCTTTTTAATCAATTCCAACTCGGAAATCAACTGTTTATAGTTGTTTTTGGACAAATCATATTTCATTTTTTTGGCTTCATACTCGGCTTTGGATCCAATTTTATTTTTCCATAAATTTTCTTGTCGCTTAAAATTTACCGAATCATTTTCGAGTTGTAAATACGCAATTTCAATCTTTTTTTGAAACTGAGCGATAGTTCCCGATGTTTGATTGGTTTTGGATTGAACAATTTCATAATTTAAACGGGAATTATCCTGACTGATATCTACTTTATCGTCCTTAATTTTCACAATTTCCATCCCTTCCTCCACCGTGTCGCCCACACTCACAAACATTTTATCAATTATTCCGCCTTGTGCCGAGCTTACTTTATAATAATTTTTAGGCACCAAATTTACGGATGCATAAACCGATTCGGTTATGGTTTTATACTCGGCTTTTAGTTGAGTTTTATTTTTGCTACACGCCAATAAAAAGGGAATCAATAACACCCATGAAGTTTGCTTCAACATATTTATAATTTTATTTAGTGTAAAGGTAAATAGTTGAATAAAACAAAAAAATGATATAAATCAGCAAGTTGAAAATAACCTATCTAGTGAACGCGTATTCAATAATATTCGCCCCCATTTTTAAGGCTTCTTGTCGGATTTCTTCTGGATCGTTGTGTACAGAACTATCTTCCCAGCCATTTCCTAAATCGCATTCGTAGGTATACAGCAAAACTAATTTACCGTTATGGAACAAGCCAAAAGCTTGCGGTGGCAAACCATCGTGTTCGTGAATTTTAGGCAATCCGTTTTTACGCGTAAATTTCATTTTAAAAATCTCATGATCATTAGGAATTTCCTGTAATTTTTGGTTAGGCAATAAACTGTTTAGTAAAGGACGAACAAAGGCATCTAAGCCATAATTATCGTCCACATGTACAAAACCTCCATTTTGTAAATACTGGACTAAATTTTCTTTTTCTTGAGGATTGAGAACAATATTACCATGACCCGTTAAATAAACATAAGGATAATTAAAAATATCTTTGCTTCCAATATTTACCTCATCGTATTTAGTTTGGATATTTGTTTTTAAATGTTGATTGCAAAACTTTGCTAAATTGGGTAAAGCTGTTGGGTTTGCGTACCAATCTCCACCTCCTCTATACACCAATAAACCCAATTTAATCTGGTCCTGTGCAAAAGTGGTTAAAACGGAAAAACTAAATAACAAAAAAAGATTACGCATAATGTATAAAAGTAAGCTAAAATAAAAAAAGCTGTTGGGATTTCCAACAGCTTTTTATTTTTTAATTTGCTTGTTCTTGTTGCTCTGGTTTCGGCATCAGCGCCTTACGGCTCAGCTTCATTTTTCCAGTTTTTTTATCTATTTCCAACAATTTTACTTGCACAATTTGTCCTTCTGTTAATTCATCCGTAACGTTTTTAATTCGTTTATGATCAATTTCAGAAATGTGTAACAAACCTTCTTTTCCTGGTAAAATTTCAACAAAAGCACCAAACTCTAAAATAGATTTGATTTTACCTTCGTATGTTTCGCCAACTTCTGGAACAACTACAATTCCTTTAACCCAATTTAAAGCTGCAACAATTGCATCTTTAGATTTTCCAGAAATTGCAACTTCGGCAGTTTTGTTTGGTTTTTCCTCTATTGTAATAATAGTTTCGGTAACTTTTTGAATTTCCTGAATGATTTTACCACCTGGTCCTATCACCGCACCAATAAATTCGGCACCAATAATCAAACTTTCAATTCTAGGTGTGTGTGCTTTAAACTCTTCACGTGGTTGCGAAATAGTTTTATTCATTTCTCCTAAAATATGTAATCTACCTTCTTTTGCTTGGTACAAAGCTTTAATTAAAATTTCGTACGATAAACCATCAATTTTAATGTCCATTTGTGTTGCAGTAATACCTTTTTGAGTACCTGTAACTTTAAAGTCCATATCGCCTAAATGATCTTCATCTCCTAAAATATCCGATAAAACCGCATATTTTTTAGTTTCGTTATCGTAAATTAAACCCATTGCAATACCCGATACTGGTGCACTAATTTGAACTCCGGCATCCATTAACGCTAATGTTCCTGCACAAACAGTTGCCATAGAGGATGATCCATTAGACTCCAAAATATCCGAAACAACCCTAACTGTATAAGGGAAATTTACTTTAGGCATAATGGGCTTTAAGGCTCTCCAAGCTAAATTACCATGTCCAATTTCTCTACGTCCAGTTCCTCTTAATGGGCGCGCTTCGCCTGTAGAAAATGGAGGGAAATTGTAATGTAAATAAAAATTATCTTCTCTTACATCTGATACAGCATCTAAACTTTGTGTATCCAATTTAGAACCTAAGGTTACTGTAGTTAACGATTGTGTTTCCCCACGTGTAAAAATTGCAGAACCATGTGTAGATGGTAAATAGTCGATTTCGGACCAAATTGGGCGGATTGTAGTAGTATTTCTACCATCTAATCTGATGCCTTCATTGATTACTAAATCTCTAACTGCTTTTTTCTGCGTTTTTTTGAATGCGATTTTAACATCACCTCCAAAAGTTGCTTTTTCTTCGTCGCTTAAAGTTGCTACAAAATTTTCTAAAACAGCACTCATTGCTGCTGCTCTTTTGTGTTTTGCAGATGCTTGTTTAGCAATATTGTACAAAGTATCGTAAGTGGCAGCTTTTACTTTTGCAGCAATTTCTTCGTTAATTTGCGGACTAGTATACTCTCTTTTAGGATTTGCTTTAGCAACTTTAGCTGCTAAATCTAGTTGAGCCTGACATTGGATTTTGATTTCTTCGTGAGCAAATTTAATTGCTTCAATCATTTCTTCTTCAGAAATTTCATGCATTTCACCCTCAACCATCATCACATTATCCATCGTTGCAGCAATTACCATATCCAAATCACCTTCAGCTAACTGTGCTTTTGTAGGATTTGCAATAAACTGTCCGTTTACTCTTGTTACTCTAACTTCCGAAACCGGACCGTTAAATGGAATATCCGAAACCGCTATAGCTGCAGATGCAGCCAAACATGCTAAACCTTCAGGAGTTTCATTATCACTGTAGGAAATCATCTGGATAATCACCTGTGTTTCAAATCTATAATCATCGTTAAATAAAGGTCTTAAGGCTCTATCAACTAATCTACACGTTAAAATTTCAACTTCATTAGGGCGAGCTTCGCGCTTAAAAAATCCACCAGGAATTCTACCGCCAGCCGAGAAATTTTCTCTGTACTCCACACTTAATGGGAAAAAATCAATTCCATCTCTTAATTCTGTAGATGAAACTACTGTTGCTAATAAAATGGTATCACCCATTCTAACTGTTACGGAACCATCAGCTTGTTTAGCCAATTTACCTGTTTCGATGGTAATCGTTCTACCATCACTTAACTTTACTTCTTGTTGTTTTACGTCTATCATTTTTAATCTATTTACAAACTAAAAAAGGCAGTTGGGAACCCAGCTGCCTTTATAAAATACTCTATATGTTATTTAAGAACATTATTTTCTTAAACCTAAATCAGCGATTAATGAACGGTAACGCTCAACATCTTTCTTTTTAATATAATCTAGTAAAGATTTTCTTTTACCAACCATTTTTTGTAATGATCTTTTGGTAACGAAATCTTTTTTATTCACTTTTAAGTGCTCTGTTAAATGCTTAATTCTTAATGTAAATAAAGCAACTTGTGCATCAGCAGAACCTGAATCTGCTTCTGATTTTCCATATTTGCCGAAAATCTCTTTTTTTGTATCCGTAGTCAATTGCATCTTTATAATTCTTTTCTAAAAAACAGGTCGCAAAGATATATAAACTTTTTCAAATTTATACAAAAATCGCAAAAAGTTTTTGATTTTTATTTCTGTTCCTTCGATTTTTTAAAAATAGCTATCGTTTTAATAGATTCGGATAATGTTGCAATAGCAACTAAAGCTAAAATATTTAAAGCTATTAATACTGCATAAGTAATTTCCATATATATAAATTTTAATGTTGAATAATTGTTCCGTTAATAGTGTGATAATATTTTTGCACCCATTCCACGTCGTTGGTTTTTTGGTTGTTTACGCCAAAAGTATTTACGGGCAAGGATACTAAATGTAGGCTAATGGTTTTAACGTTTTGCGTATTGGATAAGGAATACATTATATTTTTATCCAATGGCTCCATTAAATCGTTTTGTTGCAAAATACGATGTGCAATTTTTTTATTGTCCTGATATACATTTAATTCCAACGAACCCTGTATAATTTTACACCAACTATTTTGTCCGTTTACATCATGCACAGGACTTGCTTGTCCGGGTAACCAGCAACAAATATACACTTCATAAATTTCCGTTCGGGACAATAAATTCCTTGTATAATATTCTGGATGCCAATATAAAAGATCTTTAATTTGCTCATTGGATAACTGGATACTTTTCATTGCATCGTTACAACGATTGTAATCTTTTTTATTAGGGTTTAAAAAATTTAAAAATTCGTTGATGTCCTCCAGTATCATGCGCTATTATTTGATACAAAATTGCAAATAAAGATTTTATAGAGTTATGATATATTTCAAACCTAAAGATGATAATTATTAGTTACAAAACTGATAAAACAAAAAATAATACTACAAATGTTTGGTATCTAAATATTTAAGAAATAAAAAAGAACTAGTATCAACCATAAAGTAGTGAGAGATTTTTTATTTAAGCATTTTATCCCAACAAAATTAAAATTTAAGTATTCACCACTCCGGCTTTCAAACTCGCCTCGAGGCAAGGAGTTATAGGTTTGCTACCGTACGTTTTTTTTATATTGCTATTGCAATTTTTTTAATAGCGAAGCTATATTTTGGGAGTGCACGTAACTCCTCTCCTATTTTATTTGGGAGAGGTTGGATAGTAAGAAAATAGCAAAGCCAACTGGCTTTGTGATACAATAGCTTTAGCTATTATTTAAGGGCGGAGTGGGTTTTTATTCCCCTCCTTACACCCTTAAAAAAACTTCACTTTTTTACACCGCTAAATATTTAATAAAACCCAGTTAAATAAACATTTATAGAGAATTTGTAAACTCAACATCGTCCACGATTAAAAATATAGAGTAGATAATTGAAATAAAAAACTAGAAATGATACGATTTGATACGTTTATATTTGATTTTGAAACGAAAAACTAGGGACTAGTGTCCCTTTTAATTCATTTTTATTTGAAA
>JACCDH011372630.1_pt1 | contig 15010 bp, 15 predicted proteins | sample 7442481 | NCBI WGS metagenome assembly JACCDH01 (sample SAMN15323433, study PRJNA562643) | freshwater metagenome | isolation source: river surface water | place: USA:Blue River Watershed | collected 2017-08-15
ACCTCCAAATCTTTTCTTTACATCCTTCATTTCAAGAAGAAGGTCGCCCTTGTTCGCCAATGCAGTCTCCTGTCTAGTGTGTTGCAAGCCGTGCCTTGATTGGTGTGAAATCTTATTCAGTAAAGTTGCAAGGCACTAGAGATTCGGCGGGTAGGTTTTGCGAAAGTCATGGCTGATGGCGCCATCATTGAACAATTCAAGGCGAACCTGCGAAATAACTTGATAACAATTTGTTAGAACCCATTCTTGGATTTTTTCTCACTTTGCATAAGAGTGGTCCATGAACAGGAGGGGGAGTCATGGGCCGATATCTATCGCTTGATATGGGCGCTGAGTCAGGCCGCCTCGTTATCGTCGAAATCGGAAGCGATTCGATTTCAACAGAAGTTCTCTATCGTTTTGATACCCCTGTAACTCATGATTCGCTCGATCGTCGTTGTTGGAATTTTCCAAAGATTGTCGACGAAATACTTTTCGCTTTATCACTTGCTGCGCCGCGAGGCCCATTTGAATCGCTTGGGGTTGATACCTGGGGGCTGGATTTTGGTTTGCTAGATAAGGATCAAAAGCTCGTCTCTCTTCCTGTCAGCCACCGCGATCATCGTACTGATGGTTATTTAGCCAAAGCTTCAAAAATCGTCGGCGCAGAGCGCTTGCATTTCGAAACGGGTGCACAATTACTTGAAATCAATTCAATATTCCAATTATTAGCGATTGCAGAGAAAACACCTGATGAATTAGAGCGTGCGCAGTATCTGCAATTGATGCCAGATCTGATTTTGCACGCATTGACGGGAAACATTGGAACCGAATACACAATCGCATCGACTACAGGCCTCTATGACACCCAGAAGAATGAGTGGGCCTATCGGCTAGGTCAGGACCTCAATATTCCGATGCATGTTTTTGGAAATGTGGAAGATGCCGGAACTATTCGAGGAGTTCTTAGCGCTGAGGTGCAAGCCAAAACAGGAATTGGGCCACTTACCTGTATCGCCACTACTAGCCACGACACTGCCTCAGCTGTAGTTGCAACTCCACTTGCATCCCCAGGCAGCGCCTACATTTCTTCAGGCACATGGTCTCTCATGGGCGTAGAAATTGATTCTCCAATAACCAATGAAATTACGTTGACGGAGCGACTTACTAATGAAGGTGGTTTTGATCGCAGCATCCGACTTCTTCGAAATATTACGGGGCTATGGATCATTCAGGAAGTGCGCCGAGATTTGAAGTCGCAAGGAATAGACATTAGCTACGTCGACCTGGTTGCTGCAGCAAAGAGCCAGCCTGATCCTTGGCGAACACTCTTCTATGTAGATGCGCCCTTATTTATCTATGCCGGCGGAATGATTGAACGCATTCAGGAATATGCTCGAGAAACAGGTCAACCAATCCCCACGACTCCCGGAGAAATTGCACAAGCAACCTTTGCTTCACTTGCACTGCAGTATGCACATACCGCTGATGTGCTGGCTGAGTGCAGTGGGCAAGCAATGCCCGGAATTCATATCGTTGGTGGCGGAGCTCAAAATGAACATCTTTCTCAAATGACTGCAGACTTATCTAATAAAGAGGTCATTACGGGACCGATTGAAGCCACAGCTATCGGCAATGCGCTTGTTCAGGCGATCGCTACTGGCGAAATTCCAGATATAGGCGCAGCACGAGCCCTGATTGCATCTAGTTCAATGAAGGTTGGCACCTATCAACCAACCAGCGATACAGTGGTTCGTAATCAGATAAGCGCAGTACGCAGTCGTTATCAAGAGTTAATTTCCCGATAAAGGAGCATCATGGCTACATTGGCAGAAGAGATATCCGATCTAGCAGTACGCGCTGGCGCCCCGGATGCCGATCTAACTATTTTGGCTGAAGGCAATGCGGCAGTTCTTGATGCAGCCGGGGATCGCTTCTTGGTCAAGGCCAGTGGAGTAGTGATGGGGCACGCTACTTCCGAAGATTGGGTTTGGGTAAGTCTGAGCAAATCGGTAGAAATACTGGAAGAGGCACATAAGCGCGGTCGATCAGCGGCTCTCGACAGCGCGCTCGATGCCATTCTAAAGTCAGCGATAACTCCTAATGGAGTTCAGAAGAAGGCAAGTATTGAAACCCTTGTTCATGTTGTCGCCTTCCATCTTTTGGAATCCACGTGGTCGCTCCATACACATCCAACATCAGTTGTTGCGCTAGCAGCGAGCAAAGATGCAGCAGCTCATTACAGTGGCACCGTCTTTCCAGATGAGAGCGTGATCTGTGGACCTATCCCGCTCTATCTTCCTTACGATGAGCCAGGGCTATCACTTGGCCTTGGTTTTTATTCAGGCGCATTGAAATATCGAGACCAGTATGGAATGAGCCCGCGCCAAATTATTTTAGGTAATCACGGACTGTGCACATTTGGAAATGGAAAAGAGGAGGCGCTCGCAACAACTCAGATAGCCGTGAAGGCAGCACGAGTTCGTTTAGGCGCACTTGCCGCAGGTGGAATCAACTTCATTCCAAACTCGGCAGCACAAACAATTGCCTTCCGCCCTGACGAAATTGCTCGCCGCAAATTACTTACCGGTGATAGCAAGTAATGAAACCAAGCGCAGTCACCTTTGATATCGGAGGCATCATCTACTCTGATGATGTCTTTAAGAGAGCGATTTATGGTGCTTTAGAAGAGTTGGCTGGCAAGATTGACAGTGCGCGATTTGAAGAGATTTACGTGGCACATCTCAAGTCTCAATCAGGATCTTTGCGGAGCAAACTCTGCTTAGAGTTTCTAGGGTCGCTCGAAGCTAAAGAAGAATTAATGGCTAAAGCGACGGCGTTATGGAAATTTAGCGATGCTGACTTATATGGCGATGCGAAAAATTGTATAGAGCAGATGCGGGCGCAGGGATGTGCGATTGGAATTGTGGCAAACCAAGCAGCGACAGTCGTTGACTCTCTAACTGCTCATGGAATAACCCCGCTCATTGATTTTATGGGGGTATCTGCGCTGGTAGGACTGGAAAAACCAAACCCTGAGATTTTTCAACAAGCGATGAGTGCACTTGGATGCGCCCCAGAACAAATTATTCATATCGGCAATCGGTTGGATACAGATGTGCTTCCAGCACAAGCTTTGGGTATGCGCACTGCATGGATTCTTCGCGGAGAGGCCAACCCTGAACCATCTGAGAGCGATTTAGCTACACCCGATATTGTCTTGAAATCACTCAGTGGAATTCCGGATGCGATTGCAGCCTTGTGATGAAAGAGTTATGGCTAGGAATTGATTGTGCAACACAATCTGTACGTGGCACGCTCATTGATAGTTCTCGGAGGATTCACTTCCGAATTTCAGAAGACCTCGCTCCAGTAGAGCGAGGCGCAGATGGCCGCCTGACTCAAGATCCGCAGAGCTGGGTCTCTGCAATAGAAAAAGTAATTGCTGCAAGCGTGCAATGCGCGACAAGGGATGGTTATACAGTCGCAGCTCTGGCAATCTCTGCCACCTCAGGCACATTTGTTCTAACAGACATAGGTGGTGATCCGATTGCACCTGCTGCCATGTATAACGATGGCCGTGCAGATAATCCGTTAGCGCGTGCAGCTGCAATCGTCGAAGAAAAAGGTCAAGGGAGATATCTTTTTGCACATACCCCTGAGTTTGTTGTCTCGTATCTCAGCGGAAAGAAGCTGCAAGAAATTCCTACCGATTGGAGTCATGCTCTTAAAACTGGTGTAGATCTGCGCAATGGTGATTGGAGCGATTCAGCTCGTAATCAGGCTAAAGAGTTGAATGTATCGCTACCCGATTTAGTTCCACCTGGAACCTTGCTTGGAAAAACTTTGCACGATGGTATTCCTATTTATTCAGCAATGACTGATGGATGTACCGCACAAATTTCAGTGGGATCATCAGCGCTGGGCAGCGCAGTGACAACGCTCGGGACCACGATGGTCATCAAGATTGTTTCACCTCAAGAAGTGCATGGCCCTGGTTTCTATAGCCACCTTCTACCTGGAAATCGCTGGCTCACTGGCGGCGCTTCCAATCTCGGAGGCATCTCATTTAGCGCGGTGCAAGGAGATATTAAAAGTTGGGATCAGAGAGCTGATGAGTATGGGCCTTCTTCAACAGTGCTCTATCCACTCATCGGAGTCGGTGAGAGATTTCCAATTGCCAACAAGGAGATGAAGCGAGCCTTTACTTCGGCGCCACTTGATGAAGTTGATGACTATCGTGCAACTTTAGAAGGAATCGCTTTTGCAGAGCGGTTGGCTTATCAAACTCTGGCAGGTGCAGGAGCCCCCCTGACTCATCAGCTTTTCACAGTTGGGGGAGGTGCGCGCTCTCGCATCTGGAACACAATTCGAGCCACAGTTCTCAATCGCACAATTTCTATTGTGCAAGATACTGGTTCAGATATTGGCGCTGCGATGATTGCATCTGCTGCTTCGCAAGGCGGCGATATAGCAGAAGGGCTCGATACATTTAACAGTTCAACAATTGAGCAGATAGAGCCGCAAAGCGATCAGATAAGTATTTATGAAGAAAAGTATCAAGAATTTCTAAAGTTGATTAACCCTTTGCAAAGCCAAGAGATTCGATAAGGTAGCGCCCTCATGAGAAAAGTTTTGATTCTAGATGCACGCGATAACATCGCGGTCTGTTTAGCAGACCTTGCCGAAGGCGAACTCGTCGAGCAAGATGACATCACAATAACTGTAAAAAATAGAATTCCGCGCGGCCACAAGATTGCTACAAAAGCGATTGCCAAGAATGATGGCATTATTAAGTATGGTGAACGCATGGGCCACGCTATTTCGCCCATTGCAATTGGCGAACATGTGCACGTCCATAATATTTTGGGTGATCGTCTATCCGCGGAGCAGGTATAGCAATGACAATAAATGGCTCAATTCAAGGTTTTGATCACGGCAACCGCGGAGCGGGAATTCGCAATTATCAGTTAATCCTTCCAACCGTTGTCTGTTCAACCCATGTATCACGTCGAATAGCAACCGAAGTTGGCGCTGTGACATTTGCCCACCAACATGGATGCGGAATCATCGGCGATGACGTTGCCGGCATCGACAACTTCTTTGTGTCTTTAGCAGACCATCCAAATGTAAGTTCTGTATTGGCTGTTGGATTGGGATGTGAAACCATCCAGAGCCAAGAATTGGCAGCTAAGTTATTGAGCCGTAATAAATCTACCCAGTACCGCATCATCCAAGAAAGCGGTGGGGTTGAAGGAACAGTAGCTGCCGGAGTAAAGGCAGCACACGAGCTTTCGGCGGCATTTCCATCAGCACCGATTTCTGTTTCACAACTTCGAATTGGAATTGATTTGGGGCGCGAAGTTAGTGATTCGGCAGCCCTTCAACAGCTGTTAAAGGACGAAGGATGCGAAGTAATTGTTGCCCATTCTGATGCCAGCTCTGCTGAAACTTTCTCCAAGTTATCGCAAGAGAAAGTTCACCTCATTATTAGCTTCCCAAGCGATAGCCAACCAGCATCAGGCTTTCCGCTGATTCCCGTGATTAATGTGGCAGGGAATGGAGCGCTTCATCAGGCAATTCGCGGCGATTTTGATATCGACGAAAAAGACTTACTTTCTGGAATCGTGCAACTAGTGATCGATGTCGCCTCTGGAAAAGAGACCATTGCCGAAAAGAGCAAGAGCGGTGAAATCCGCGCTCCAAGAATTGTGAGAAGCGCATAATGCAATCACCTTTAAAAGCATATAAGCGCGCTAATGGCGCCTGGGGTTTGCGCAATCAAGTATTAATTCTGCCTCTGCATTCGGCGCTATCTTCATCAGCCCGCGCTATTGCGGATAAATCAGATGGGGCAGTTGCTATTAGCCACGATTGGTCGGGCGAGAAAGATAACGATTTAGCGCGAATTCTCTTTACCTTAAGCGGTTATGCATCGAACCCTAATATCTTCGCAACAATTTTCTTATCAATCGGTAGCCCTGAAGAAGAACAGATTATTAAAGGCGCTCAAGCTCTGGGACTTACCCGCTTTGCCAATGTACTGCTGCCAGAAATGGGTTCAATGGAGAAGTTGCAGCAGGAAGCAACGACTCTTGCCAACGAATATCTCCAGCACGCAAAAGCGGAAGAGCGAGTGGATGCACCATGGAGCGCCATAGTTCTGGGTCTGGAATGCGGTGGTTCTGATGCGCTCTCTGGCATTACTGCAAATCCTGCACTTGGCGTCGCCAGCGATCGACTCGTAGAGCTTGGTGCAACATCAGTTCTTGGTGAAACCACAGAGATTCTTGGAGCAGAACATCTATTGGCAGCGCGTGCGCTCGATCCTGAAGTCGGCAAAAAAATAGTCGAGATGGTTGCTCGTTACGAAGATTCCATTAACTACGAAGGAATAGACATTCGTGGAGCACAACCTTCACGCGGAAATATTGAAGGTGGCCTTTCAACGCTAGAAGAGAAATCTTTAGGCGCTGCTAAGAAAGCTGGCAACGCGCCCTTCACTGGCACTCTCGAATTCGGTGAGATACCAACAAAAGTTGGTCTCTACTTTATGGATACACCTGGCCATGACATTGAACAGCTTGCTGGTTTTGGCGCTGGACATATCAACGTAGTTGTATTTACTTCAGGTCGCGGAACTCCAACTGGATCTGCAATCATGCCGACAATCAAGGTCTCAACAAATACGCCGATGTATCAATCAATTCCAGATTTGATCGATTTGGATGCGGGCACGATCGCCGATGGAATCGAGACACTTGCCGAAGTTGGCGGACGAATCTTTGATGAAATTGTTCAAGTCGCCAACGGAAAATTGACCAAGGCTGAACGCGGTGGCCATCATGAGTTCGCTCTTTCAAGAATGTACAAGACGGTGGTCAAGTAACCACTATTTGAACACTTTGACCGCAGATTTATGCGGGAAAGTTGAACGCGATTGACTTTGCTCAATTGAACAGTCCATCATTGCCGTTATGAACATCAGCTTGCGCGATATCGCGAAGAAGGCGGGCGTCTCAGTCGGCACCGCCTCGAACGTGCTCAATCGACCAGGCATCGTGGCCCCTGAAACTGCCAAGCGCGTGCTGCAGGTCATTGAAGAGATGGGCTACAACCCCAACGGTTACGTCAAACAGATGAGCGCTGGCCATAGCCGCACGCTTGGACTGGTTGTTCCCAACGTATCCAATCCGTTCTTTGCCGAAGTTGCACGAGGCGTTGAAGATGTTGCAGCGAAGAAGAATTATGCAGTCTTTATCTGCAACACAAATGAAAGTAATCAGCGCGAAGAACGGTTTATGAGCGTTCTGATTGAACAGATGGTTAAAGGTGTTTTGATCACACCCACGAGTTTGAAACCGGGACATATCAAGATGCTGAAAGAGCGCGGAATTTCAGTGACTTTAATTGATGCCGCAGGGAAAACTTCAAATGAATGTTCTGTTTCGGTCAACGATGTTCGTGGTGGAGAGATAGCGATTGAACACCTTGCCGAGCTACATCACACAAATATTGCCTGGGTCTGTGGACCTGAAACGATTCCGCAAGCAGCAGATCGTTCAAAGGGAGTGGCAGCTGCGGCAAAGTCCCACAAACTTCAGATCCAGACTATTCGAGCTGCCAGCATGACCTTTGCGGCCGGTGAAGAAGTAGTTGCCGATTATTTAGCGCTAGCAGATCGTCCAACAGCAATCTTCTGCGCCAATGATTTATTGGCGCTCGGCATGATGCGAGGCCTGATGGCGCGTGGCATTCGCATTCCTGATGATGTGTCACTTATCGGATATGACGATATTGAATTTGCGCCATCAGCAGCGGTTCCGCTTACCTCTATTGCACAGCCTGCTTATCAATTAGGAACCGTCGCCACCCAACTTCTACTGTCAGAGTGCGAGGGCATTGAAGCACACGCTCACCAAGAGGTGAACTTTCAACCAGAGTTAGTTATTCGAAATACTACGCGCGATGTAGCAAGCGCACGTGCCGAGGCTGTAGTTCGTCGAGAGTACGCACACCTAGCAACTTCATATTTCGGATCATCTGCCCCTGCATAATCGTTAGAGCACGTTCTACACCAGCTTGTCCGCCAGCCATAAGGCCGTATAGATAAGCGCGACCGATGTATGTGAAATTTGCACCATGTGCAATTGCAGCTAAGACATCTGCGCCATGCATGATTCCGGTATCGATATGAATTTCATAATCTTTCTTAAACTCTTTCTTAATATCTGATAGCAAGTGCAATGGAATTGGCGCCTTATCAAGTTGGCGACCACCATGGTTTGAGAGCAAGACTGCATCTGCGCCTAATTTCGCCGCCATCTTTGCATCCTCGAGGTTTTGAATTCCTTTGACAATTAAATTGCCATCCCATTCCTTGCGGATCCACTTGAGATCTTCAAAGGTCATGGTTGGGTCGAACATATAGTCAAGAAGTTCGGCAACGGTTCCGTTCCACGAAGACATAGACGCAAACTCAATGGCAGGAGTCGTTAAGAAGTTCATCCACCATGCTGGGCGAGGAATTGCATTGAGCAAGGTCTTTACTGTCAGCGTTGGTGGGATTGTTAGACCGTTGTAAGAATCTCGCAATCTATGTCCGGCAACAGGCACATCTACCGTCAGATGCAGAGTTTTAACTCCTGCGCGCCGTGCGCGTTCGACCAACGCCATAGATCCATCGCGGTCCTTCCACATATATAACTGGAACCAGTTTTCGCCATTGGGAGCAGCTTTAACGACATCTTCGATAGAGGTTGTACCTAGCGTTGAGAGCGAGAAAGGAATTCCAAATTTTTCAGCAGCACGCGCCCCAGCGATTTCACCTTCGGTCTGCATCAAACGAGTAAATCCTGTGGGTGAAATTCCCATCGGCATTTTGTGGGTAACCCCGAAAACTTCGCGAGTTAAATCAACAGCAGATACATCACGCAAAATATTTGGAACAAGTTCTACATCGCGAAATGCTTGGCGCGCTCTTTCAAGTGATGCTTCAGATTCAGCAGCGCCATCTGTGTAATCGAAGGGTCCTTGTGGGGTGCGCTTCTTTGCGATTTGGCGCAAATCCCAGATTGTCATTGCACGATTAAGACGTGCCTGCTTACGATTAAGTGCAGGTCCACGAAAGCGCACCAACTGTGCAAGCTTTATTGGGTTGGGAAGCTGGCGCTTTACATTCTTCGACATGCGCCTATCTTAGAACTATCGCTGAGATTTGTGCTTATCAGCCATCATGTCCATCAGCGCGAAGAGCACGCCTGAAATCACAAATGTCATATGAATACCTATTCGCCAGCCTTCGCGATTGGCATCGTATGTGCCTTCCTTCATGAAGTCTTTGAGCAGTTCAATAACAGAGATGGCAACGAGCGAACCAATTAACTTAATCTTTAAGCCGCTGTAGTCAACAAAACCCATCCAGTGAGGGCGATCTTTGGCATCTTCTGCCACCGCAATCTTCGAGACGAAGTTTTCGTAACCTGCAAAGAGAACGATGATAATCAAATTGCCAAGCAATACTGTGTCGAGTAGTTCGAGAACTTGAAGCGTTACTTCACTCGTTGATGACTCAGTCATGTGGGTGACCATGTGCCAGAAGGCGTGGAAGAAGCGATAAATAATCGGGACGAGTGCTAGTAAAAGTCCCACATAGAGTGGAGCCAACAACCAACGTCCTGCAAAAATCGCCTTTTCAATAAAGCTCTCAAGGTTTTTCATGGTCGAATTATCGCAGTCAGCACACGGAATTCCGCTGAACGCGCCCAATAGGGCAGAATCACCGCGTGCATGAATTTACGGATGAGGTTGAAGAACTCGCCAAGGCGGTAATGGAATACAGCCTTGAACGTTTGAAATCCAACCCACCACTAGATGGACCTCGCAGTGAAGAAGATTTGTATGCGCAGCTTGGTAACACAATTACTCCACAAGGTTTAGGGGGCAAAGCCACCCTTAAAGTTTTCACTGAAACTTTGGCGCTGGCCTGTATCTCTACTGATCATCCACGTAACTTGGCATTTATTCCATCTGCGCCAAGTGAATACGCAAACCTCTTTGATCTTGTTGTGGGCGCTTCATCTCTCTACGGTGGTTCGTGGCAAGAAGGTGCAGGAGCTGTATTTGCTGAGAATCAAGCGTTGAGGTGGTTGATTGATATTGCCGGTCTTCCACAATCTGCCGGTGGGGTATTTGTCCAAGGTGGAACCATGGGAAATCTTTCTGCCCTTGTTGTTGCTCGCGATCAAGCTCGTAAAGCACACCCTGAGGTAAAACGTTGGGTAATTGCATGTAGCGCAGAATCACACTCATCAATTACATCTGCCGCCCATGTCATGGATGTCGATATCTTGAAAGTTCCAACTAATACAGAGAACAGACTTGATGGCGTATCAGTAGGAGCGGCAGTTGATAAATTGCATGCGACATCCGACAGTCGAGTCTTTGCCATCGTTGGTACTGCAGGCACTACCAATTTAGGAATCGTTGACGATTTAGCAACCCTTGCGCAATGCGCTCGTGAACGAAAAATATGGTTCCATGTTGATGGCGCTTATGGTTTAGCGGGTCTATGCGCTCCATCAGTACGCCATCTCTTTAACGGCGTTGAATACGCTGATTCATTTATCGTCGATCCACATAAATGGCTCTTCGCTCCTTATGATGCCTGCGCTCTGGTGTATCGCAACCCAGAGCTGGCTCGTGAAACCCATACCCAGCATGCTTCATATCTTGAGACTCTTCATGATGATTCGTGGTCGCCTTCTGATTATGCAATCCACTTAACGCGCCGCGTTCGCGGGTTGCCTTTCTGGTTTTCACTCGCGGCTCACGGCACTAATGCCTACACAGAGGCGGTGGAAGAAGGAATTCGCTTAGCTAAAGAGTCCGCCAAATTAATTGAAGCACATCCCAATTTGGAGTTGGTCTTCCAACCTGAACTCTCGATTGTCGCATTCAAGCGCAAAGGTTGGACCCCAGAGCAATATCAAACCTGGTCTGATGATTTATTGGAGAAGCAGATTGGCTTTATTCCGCCTTCAAAAAATAGGGGAGAGCCAATCCTGCGCTTTGCCTTTGTAAACCCTTGGACATCACTTGATGATGTACAGATGATTTTAGATACGCTGTAAAACAATTACTACTTATCGATCGAGCAGATTCTGCTTTGGATCATAAGAAGAGCCGTTACGACGCTTTGCGATAGCGCTGAGCGCTTCGAGTACGACGCGATTGGCCAAGATTGCAGTGATATCAGCGCTATCAAATGGGGGAGCGACTTCAACCACATCGATTCCAACAACAGGTAGTTCTAGGCAGATACGGCGCACTGCTTCCAATAGTTCGCGTGAAGTCATTCCACCAGGTTCAGGAGTGCCTGTTCCCGGAGCCATTCCCGGATCGACTACATCGATATCAACAGATAAGAAGACGCCATCGCAGCCATCAGTAAGCGTTGCAAATGATTCATCAAGAACTTCTTTCATGCCACGATGATGAATTTCAGTCATTTCATAGGAGCGCATACCTTGATCGCGCATCCACATTAAGGTCTTGTTATCTGGCCAATAGCCACGCAGACCTAGTTGTAAGAACTTATCACCTCGCACATAACCTTCATCAATCAGGCGACGCATCGGAGTTCCGTGTCCTACTAGCGCACCCCACTGATCTTCTCCGGTATCAGCATGCGCATCGAAGTGAATCATCGAAACTTTACCGTGACCTAGATGGTTTGCAATACCTGCCACATCTGCCGAAGCAATCGAGTGGTCGCCACCAAGAACAACCGCAATTGCGCCAGCTCGAGAAATTTTTTCGGTTGCTGCACGTAATACTGCAAGAGATGCCACCAAGTCTCCGCCAGGCATCAACAAATCACCTGCATCGAAAACCTTTAGATCTTTTAGACCATCGGTGCGCAGCGCAAGATGGGGACGTTCACCATCGTGCGGCAAATAATCGCCACCGCGGATTGCCTGCGGACCAAACTTTGCTCCAGAGCGATGTGATGTTCCACTATCAATCGGCGCGCCAATAATGATGACATCTGCACCTTGGTAAGACTTGGGATCATCCAAATCACAAGCAGGGATTCCCAAAAAGGTAAATGCAGGTCCATACATATTGCCGTGATTAGCCATGGCTTAAGGATAGAGCCCCCATTGCTGTTTTTCATACGCGTACTAAGGTTGGGATATGGCAAAGATTGCAATCACTGGTTCAAATGGTTTCGTTGGCGGAAATATCGCAAAAGTTCTACAACTAGCTGGCCATCAGGTTATTGGTCTGGTTCGCACGCCACAGAAAAACCCACTTCCATGGGAAACAACTGTTGTTGATCTATCAAGTATCGATTCGATTTCTGGTGCGCTACAAAGTTGCGATGCTGTTGTTCATAGTGCAATCGCTAATGACTTCAATCGCCTGCAAGAAGATCGAGTGTTTGCCTACGATTCTTATGTTGCCCTGACGCAACGGGTGGCTCATGCTGCTAACCGCGCCGGAGCGCAGACTGTTTACGTCTCATCTGGATGGGTTATGGATGGCACAACGCATATGACCCCCGAAACAGATTGCGGTAATCCAGTTAATTTCTATGGCGTACTCAAGGCGCTTAGCGAACAAGTTATCCGTGATTTAGCTCCAGATACCGGAGCCATCGCTCGCATTGAAGGAGTGATGGGAATACATCAAACTCAATCCGTTGGTCCACGCACTCAGGATGTCGGCTTCGGCTACTTCGTAACTTCGCTCGTTGCAGACCTACGAGCTGGAAAGACATTTACAGTTTTCGGGGGAGAGCACGTTAATAAAGTTACCGCTCCAAGTAACGCTGCCGAAGCGGGCGCACAAATCGAGAGAATTATTTCGCGCAAAGCAACAGGAACATTTCATCTAGTACCTGATGATGCGGTCAGCCGCATGGAATATGCGCGCTTGGTTTGCGAGGTTTTTGATTTAGATTCATCACTGCTACGTGAAGCGGATCCACCTGCAGATCAGCTATTTCCTGGTGCAGTTCCGGTGGACACATCACTTTCTAACGTTGCTACAAAGAAGGCACTTGGACTTGGTTCTATTCCGACTCGAGATTTATTGGTCGCACTACGTACTGAGTTAGATACCGGAAATATCACCTTTATTACCCAGCCTGAATAGCCTTTAAATTTAGGGAAGCTGCACTACTTTCTTGACTATCTCTTCAGCTGTTGCTGTTGTCCCAAGTTCGAGGCTGACATTGGTTGGAAATCCACGAAGCGATGCTTCGGCTAAAACCACCATCTGTGCTGCGATATCTGTCATCCAATACAAGGCGCCCGCCCCCACTTGTTCATTGAGTTCGGCTGCTCGGTTGAGTGCGGCATCGCTAAATTTCTCGCCTCCGTTGCGATCCTCTTCGAGGACCCACAACAAGTAATCGCGGATATCGTTGGCATCGCGCCGCACTTGCTGATGGCGATCTAGTATTTCTGTCAGTTCGCGTTCAATTACCGCATTTCGTAGCCACTTAAACATAACTTTCCCAACTATCTGCTCAGTCGATACCCCGACGGTACGCCTACTCACTGACAATTCTCCGACTCTTCGAAGAGCGCCTTTAGCGCTTGAGCATTAGCCTATTTCTATGCGCAAAATCCTTATTGCAGCCATTACTGCCGCCTTGACCGTGGCCACTTTTTCTCCAGCAACGGCGCATCAGCCTGTATTCCTGTTGCCCTCCGATACAACTCCTAACGCCGGGCCACTTCTTGTCGATGGAACCGTTTCGTTTGCAGTTCGGGCAGCATTTACCAAGTCTGGGCAGAAGCAGGCATTTCGCGCCGGATTTAAAGAAGGCGATTCGCTGGAAGTGCAGTACCTCATTGTTGATAAGCGACCAGAGAACGCTCTTAAGAACACGCTCTTGCCTCAACTTGTCATTACTTCTCCGTCAGGCAAGAGGTTCACCATGAAAATAAATGAGCGCACCAAGTTTTACGAACCGTATGGCCGCACCAACTATCTCTATCTAGCTCGCTATAGCGCTCCAGCTGAAGCTGGCATGTATCAATTTGTAGCTACCTCACGCGCCCGTGCAGCGATCACCATCGCAGTCGGAGATCGCGAAGTTCCGGGTGAAGTTCTTCGCGGTCCGGCACCTACGCCAACTGCTTCGCAACCCACTCCTTCACCTTCTTCAACAGCATCACAACAAAAGCCCACACCTACTCCCACACCAACTGCAGAAGTAACAACTCAATCTGGTTACACAATGGACAAAGTGCGACAGAACAATTCAGCAAGCAGTTGTTGGTCAATTATCAATGGAAATGTTTATGACCTCACCAAATGGATAAGTTCGCACCCAGGTGGAAGATCAGCAATTACCGGAATTTGTGGTAGAGATGGCTCATCTTCATTTAATGGTAAGCATCGTGGAGATGGCGGACCTGCCTCAATCCTGTCAGGCTATCTACTTGGCCCGCTTGCTGACTAAGTTTCGAATAGCCTTCAATACCGAGAGCTGAAGCCATATCATCACGCTATGTCGTTAGCACTTGTTACTGGAGCATCTCGTGGAATTGGCTTGGAAATAGCCAAAGCGTTAGCAAACGCAGGGCATCAAGTCATCGCAGTGTCTCGCAAGCCTGGCATCGAAACTTATTCAAATATCACATCAATCGCCTGCGACATTAGTGACAATAACGCAGTAACCGAGTTGCAGAAGAAGGTAAGTACCGAGCACGGTGATGTACAAATTTTGGTAAATGCCGCAGGAGTATTTGGTCCAATCGCACTCATTAAGGATTCAAATCCGCATGAGTGGGTCGAGACAATCATGATTGACGCAGTTGCTTCGTATTACACATCACGTGTATTTCTGCCCGCCATGTTAGAAAAGAAGTGGGGCCGCATCATCAATGTCAGTTCTGCAGCTGCGCTGCACCAGCCAGGCAAACTTAATAGCGCCTACGCCACCGCTAAAGTTGCGCTCAATCAATTTACTCGCCACCTCGCTGCAGAAATTGCTGGTTCGGGCGTCACTGCA
>JACCDH010522904.1_pt1 | contig 15008 bp, 12 predicted proteins | sample 7442481 | NCBI WGS metagenome assembly JACCDH01 (sample SAMN15323433, study PRJNA562643) | freshwater metagenome | isolation source: river surface water | place: USA:Blue River Watershed | collected 2017-08-15
CAATCCGCCGGTATGTTCGGGTAATCCGCTTCTTCTATATTCAAACCCGGATTATGCGGGGGAGACGTGGAGCTGGACGGGGCCGCTGGGGTACACTTCAACGGCATCAGATCCTACGATCCCCGGTGCGATCACTGGTATGACAGGCGACTACAAGGTGATCACTAATTTGAACGGCTGTATAGATAGTGCTACCGTGACGGTTGCTGTGGATACCACACCGATGGTACCAACGGTGAGTAGTAACTCGCCTGTGTGTGCGGATTCAACGTTGTTCCTGACGAGCTCTACGGCGACGCCGGGGGTGACCTATAGTTGGACCGGTCCATCGGGCTTCACATCTACTCTGCAGAATCCAAGCATACCAAGTGTTACCGCAACCAATGCAGGAACTTATTCAGTTACCGTAAGCCGTGGAATATGCAGTAGTTCGGCGTCTACCGTGGTGTCGGTAAATGTTACACCTGTACCTATTGTAGGTAGCAACTCTCCGATCTGTTCGGGTGGGTCATTGAATCTGACGTCAACGGGGCTTCCCGGATCAACATTTGCGTGGTCGGGCCCGCTTGGCTATACGTCAACGTTGCAGTACCCATCTATCAGTCCGGCGATAACCGCGAACAGCGGTACGTATTCAGTAGTGGTAACATTGGCTGGTTGTCCTTCGCAGATAGTAACTATCAACACAGTTGTAGATAGCACTCCGGAAGTGCCTGTGGTTTCTACAAACAGTCCTGGTCCTCCGGGAGCTACGATCTGTCAGGAAGATACGCTCTTGCTGTTTGCAAACTCGGGCACTGCTGGTGTGTCTTACTCATGGACCGGTCCTAACTCGTTCACATCATTTGCGCAGAATCCGATCATATACGGAGCTACTCCGTTGGCATCGGGCGTGTACACAGTGGTCGTTGGTCTGGGTTCATGTACGGTGCAGGCAACTATTGCAGCTACAGTGACGCCTACACCACCTATAACTTTATCGAGCAACTCGCCGATCTGTTCGGGTGATGCGGACTCGGTGCAGTTGTTTGCTACAAGTAACCCCGGAGCTACGTTTACGTGGACAGGACCATATACGTTCTTCTCGAGCGCTCAGAACCCTGTGCGTACGCCGGTGAGCACAGAACATGGTGGTACTTATATTGCTACCGTGTTGTGGGAAGGTTGTACCAACCAGACATCAATAAAAGTAGTAGTGAACCAGACGCCTACGCCACCGTGGGTGAAGTGGCTGACGTACTGTCAGTACTATGATGCGCCGTATCTGCAGGCGGTGGGTAGTAACCTGCTATGGTACACATCGGCAGGTGGTTCAGGTAGTACGGCACCTCCGAAGCCATCGACAGATGTAGTGGGCATTAAGTTTTACTGGGTGAACCAGACGGTTGCAAACTGTCCGAGTGCGCTTGATTCTATCAGGGTAGTGGTGAACCCGACACCTACAGTAACGGTGACATCAGACACAACGGTATGTCCGTGGGATTCGGTGATGCTGAGCGCGGTGAACCCTGACGTTATAGCGTACTACAAGTGGTATCCGTCGATGTATCTGGATAATACGACAAAGGCGAATGTAACAGTACGTCCTGAGACGAATATGGAATACTTTGTGGTGTCGACGAACATGTACGGTTGTACCGATACGGCGAGTGTGCGCATAACTGTGAAGGAGAATGCGGTATTACATCTGCCAGATTCGGTACAGTTGTTCCCGGGTGAGTCATACCAGATAGAACCATCTACGAACTGTACGAAGTTCAGTTGGACACCATCGGGTGGCTTGTCGGGCAAGTTTATTGCGAACCCGCTGGCTACTCCTGAAGTGAGCACGAAATATGTGCTGACAGGAGAGACTGAGTGGGGTTGTATCAGCCGTGACTCTATCAAGATCAACATAGCAGATGAGTCGGTGATCACGATACCAAATGCATTTGCCCCGGGCTCAGTGAACAATCTGTTCAAACCACATCTGCGTGGCCAGGCGATACTGAAGTACTTCAGGGTGTTTGACCGTTGGGGCGTGATGGTATATGAATCGACACAGATGGGCAGCGCAGGCTGGGACGGAACGTACAAGGGAGTTCCGCAGCCGGTGGGTGTGTATGTGTATGAGGTCAGTGCGGTTTCTAGTACCGGTAAGGTATATAACAAAGCAGGAAACGTAACGCTGCTACGATAGTATATATTCAAAGCAGTTCATCTTTTGTGAAGCCGCCTGATATGGCGGCTTCACTTTTTGGTAGAATGCCGGATGAGCGTGAGTGACCAAATACATCATTTTATTGGTGCTGTGTTTTGTATTATTGTAACATCAAATAAACATAGTGATGCACGGAGAACACCATTATAAACTAAAAATTGCCTGGACGGGAAATAACGGAACAGGAACGAGTGATGCAAAGGCATATGAGCGCAGCCATACGCTTTCGGCCGAAGGGAAGGAGGATCTGCACTGTTCTTCCGATCCGGCGTTCAGAGGAGATAGCAGCAAGTACAACCCTGAAGAGTTTCTGGTAGCTGCGATCTCATCGTGTCATATGCTGTGGTACCTTCACCTGTGTGCAGATGCAGGGATAATAGTGACAAACTATGTGGACAAACCGGAGGGAGTGATGGTGGACAGTTATGAAGGTAAGGGAGGCAGATTCACTGGTGTGACACTTAAACCTACTATCACTATTACGGATGGCAGCAAGGAGGCTCTGGCCCTGGCACTTCATGAGCGGGCGCATGAGAAGTGTTTCATTGCCAACTCCTGCAATTTTCCTATTGATCATCATCCCATATTTGTTGTAAGGCCATGAGGAGTGAAAATGTTCGATCATTCAGATCGTGCCTGCTGGCCTTAATGTTGCTGGTGGCGGGCTTTGCTGCCACAGCGCAATCGCTGAAGAAATACCCGATTGAGAAAACCGGCTGCTCTGTGTATATGTTCTGTGATCCGGGCAAGTTTGAACTCTCTATGAGTCCTGATTCGTCGAAGGTGTATGTGGCGGAGTGTACCCACGAGAATGTGTATTATGATGTGATATGCGTGCGGATGAAAGAGTTTATCTCGAAAGCGGATGAGGCGGAGGGTGTTTTGGTTCAGTATCTGGACTATCTCAAAAGTTCGTTCGGGATCGCATCAGCAATGGGGTATGGAAAAGGGCATAGGCTGCGTGGTAACGAACAGACCAGAGGCATCATAGACTATTGGAAGGACGATAAAGGAAATAACATAAAGGTGAAGGGATGGACCAACGGTCGCTTTATAGCAGTGGCAATTGTGATATCGGAAAAGGAGATCCCTGAGCCCAAGGTGAACGCCTTTCTGGATGGTTTTGTTTTTCCTGATGAAAAGAAGAAGTGATGTTACAAAGAATAGCCTTGTTTTTTCTGCCGGTAGTGTTGTTGTTCGCTGAGCCGGGTTTTTGTCAGTCTCAGGACCTGCTTGCGATCAGAGAACTGTATTACCGTTCGGTAAAGGAGGAGGAGGCCGCGAAGAAATTGTGTGTGGTAGCGACCGGCGAGCAGGTGCCGGCATCTATTATCGCCGGATACAAGGCAGTGGGGAAGATAATGATGTGTAACCATGTGGGGAACCCGTATACCAAGCTGAAGTATTTCTATGCCGGCAGGGATGCGCTGGAGAAAAGTATATCAGCCGCGCCGGCCAATGTGGAGTTGAGGTATCTGAGATATGCGGTGCAGCGCAACACCCCATCGTTGCTGCATTATAACGGAAGTATACAGGCGGACAGGCAATTGATAGAAAAGTATCTTGCCGAAGAACGTAATAAGGATGCGGATACTGACCTGTATGAACGGATCAGAAAGTACATGGTCACCTACAAATAGGACTTACTCTTCTACCAATAGGTTGTCGGCAAACATTCGTGACACGGTCTGCTGCAGGTCGTTGTTGATGGAGATAGTGAGAGATCCATCGAATGGAATCTTTTCAATTACAGAGATCGTGGTTCCAATACCGATGTTGAGCTTTCGGAGATACTGAAGGAATGGCGTGCTGGTGTCTTTTACAGCAACCACCCGACATTGCTTGTTTTCCCCGATCTCGGCAAGTAAGGTTTTGTATGATACCGCACTTTCTCCGTTGGCTTTCGGAATTGGGTCGCCATGCGGGTCATATTTCGGGAAGCCAAGGTATTTATCGAGCCTGTCGGCGAGTTCGGGGTGGAAAACGTGTTCCAGTTGCTCGGCAATGTCGTGTACTTCATCCCAGCCATAGCCGAGTTTCTCGAGAAGAAATGCCTCCCATAGCCTGTGCTTGCGCACAATGGAAATGGCTACATTCTGCCCGGTATGGGTCAGTTTCACACCCTTGCTTTTTTCGTACTGAAGCAACTTTTTGTCAACCAGTTTCTTAAGCATGTCGACAACAGAAGCAGGATTGTTGCCCAACGATTCTGAGATGGCCGTAGGAGTGATCTTTGTGAGACCTTGCTTATCCAGATTGTAGATAGCTTTGAGGTAATTTTCTTCGGATAAAGTGTGCATGCTTCAAAAACGGCTACAAAGGTAGCTATTTTGTCAACAAGCATTGAAATTGAAGATATTGTATCAATGCCGGACAGGTAGCCTTGTGGTAAATACTTCACTTTCTCCGCGGATGGACAGCAGGTATAAACCCGAGGGGAGGCTTCCAACGGCAATAGCCTTGTGTTGTTTGCCTGAACTGAGCATGATCTCTGAGCGGCTAATGAGCCGTCCTGCCATATCGGTGAGTAAAGCGGTGTATGTGCCTCCCTTGGTGAGGTTGCTTGTGATATTTACCGCATCATCGCTGTACCAGGAATTGAAGGGTATTTTGGCAGAAGCTACTAAATGATTGTTGTCTGATGTTGACAGGAAGGTTGTTGTGGTGTTGATGTTATCGAGATACCATGTACTGCCTGAAGTTCCGCTTGCTGAAGTATAGCGGAAGCCGATATATAGCGGTACAGTGTATTTCAGAGAAGTCAGATCGACCTGATGGGTGACCCAGTCGGACTCATCGTCACCGGAGAAGAGCGGCAGAAGACCGGATGTTTTGTTGTATACCGTTGAAGTATCGACCACAAAAGTGTCCATGTCCATGGTAGAATCGCGGGAAACGAGTACCTCGAGCCTGGCGCCGAGGTTGAAAAGCGTTGTTTTGGAATCAAAATTGAGGTAGATATTCGAGTATCCGGATAGATTGAGCGGCGGAGAAATGAGTATGGACGTGTCGAGGTGGTAGGTTGCAGGTGACCCGTAGTACCCGGAGCAGCTGATACCGGCAGTACCTGAACGACCACCGGAAAGGTCGCAACGCCATTTGCCTGATACATCGGGAGTATGAACGGAATTGAACGCGTCCCAGCCGGTAGGTGCATGTGCAGAGGCCGGGCAGGTGGTATTCATATTCTCGGACAGTGAGGTAAGCTGCGCGATGGAAGCAGATGACACAGAAAAAACGAGCAAAATGACAATTAATATCTTTTTCATAATTATCTCTGAGGGCTTGTTGATGGTTTATAGAATGAAATTGGGTAGGTTTTGAGCTAAATCGGGCATAAAGATTAATGACGAGTAAAAGCGAATGGACGTTAGAGGGAAATGAAAATTTATTTTGGTCTAACGTTTGCACCGTGGTGCTCGTCTATGTATGCAACCTAAAGTTAGTAACTGCGATGTAAATCAGGAAATCGGGATTGGGAGGTAATAGAGGAACATATGACCAGAATAAGGCCGGAGGAGGTGCAGCAGTACCTGAAGGGGAGTTGTATGCATTGATCAAAGATTGTCTGAAGGAGTCGCGTGCGGCACAAAAGAAGCTATATGATACTTTTTCTCCCAAGGCTTTTGGTATAATAAGGAGGTACATATATGATGATGAGGCAGCAGCTGAGGAAGTATTGAATGACTCCTTTTACAAAGTGCTGACCCGGCTGGACCAATATTCATTTCAGGGGTCGTTCGAAGGTTGGATCAGACGCATCGTAATTAACACGATCACAGACCATTTAAGAAAAAGTATCAGTGGAGTACATCTGAAGGAAGTTCAGACGGATGATGCGCAGGTGCAAAGCGAGCCGATAGGGAATATTGCGCACAAGGAATTGCTGTTGTTGGTGCAGTCGTTGCCGGCAGCGCAAAGGACAGTTTTTAATCTGTTTGTAGCAGAGAATTACGCGCATAAAGAGATCGCGGCAATGATCGGCATAACAGAATCGAATAGCCGGTGGTATCTGAACGATGCACGCAGGCGATTAAAGGAAAAAATAAAATTTCATCAGTAAGTAACAGGACGATGGAAAGCAACTATAACGAAATTGATGACCTGTTCAGAGACGAGCTCTCTGAACATACAGAGGTGCCACCGCCCCGCGTGTGGAACGCCCTGGAGCAAAGGTTGGACAAAGACAAGAAGCGGCGGGTGTTTCCGTTCCGCTGGTATTGGTTTGTGGGTCTGCTGTTTTTTATAACAGTGCTTGCAGGGTATTTTGCGAGGACGAGCGAAAGTGATGGGGCTGATGATGGGGGAGCGGCCATGAATGTTGCAGGGACGTCTGTTACCGCGCCTGCCGCATCGGAAAGGAACGCTGCGCCCACAGCAGCGCGCAACGAGGTAGTGAGTTTTGAAGAGGACGCTAAGCATGCGGTTTCAGAAAAGCCGGGTATTGTGAAGAAAGATCAGAGAAAGAATGGCCATACAAAGTCGAAAAGAGCAAAAAAGGAAAAGGCTGCGAAAGATGTGGCGCATGCGAGTGCAGAAGACGTAAAGACTACTGCCAATGCACCTACTGTAGGAACGAGCATGTATAGCTATGATGAGTTTGATGAACCGGCGGCGCCACGGCAGGATGAGGTAGAGGTAGCTGACAGGAGGCAATACGCAGGTGCTGCGCAAAGCAGAAAACATAAGATAGCCGTTGCGGAGTTGCCTGAAGCATTGAACGAGTCGCGGGTTATGCCGGCAAAAAGTGCTGGGGTTACAACGCCGAGTGATGAAATGGCACCTGAGGTGATCGCCGTACGCAGTGAACAGATAGTGGCACAGCGAGAAGAAAAGAAGGCTGTGCAGCGTAAGTCGCGGTCGGCAAAGACGCATGCAGCAGTGAGTGCAAAGAAGACAAAAGAACCTGTGGCTATGGCTTCAGCGGTAAGCGCTCTACCTGCGGTGCTTTCAGCTACGGCGGCCAACAGGAACAGTGCTGCGAAGCAGAAGGTGGGCTCAAGAGAAGTTGCAACCAAAACGACTGAAAAGCCGGTAAATGCGAGCGGAGTAGCAGGCGCTCAACCTGAGACCATGCCGGATGCTGTGGTCAGCAAAAAGGAAGGTGCGTCGCAGAAGGCAGGCGTGAAGGATGTGGCTGCGGTAGCGTCTAAAGAGTTAACAAATGGCAAACATAGTGCAGCTGCAATGACTCAGAAAGAAAGCGTGACAAGCACTGTTGCTAAAACTACTGCAAGTAGTAAAGACGGTGTTGTTAAGAAGGAGATTTCTGTAAGTGCAAAGACGATCGAAAATGGAAGTTTGCCTGCGGCGGTTAATGTTCCGACCCGTGAAGAGCTGGTTGCGAATAAGCCAGCCGACAAAGAGCAGGATGTACAATCTGCAAAGACAAAACAAGCAGGGAAAAGAAGTGAGGTGCAGATGGCCAACGTTGTGTCGTCAACAGGTAAAAGTCCTGTAGTGCAGGTAAAATCAGAAAAGCAAAAAGAAGAAAGGGCTGTAGCAGAGAAGGGAGTTGGTGTCGATCAGAAGAGAGGGGCTCCTGAAAATGAGTCTCCATCCGGCAAGGGTGCTGTTGCAGCGAAGAATGAAGAGGAGTTGAAACAAGGAACTGGATCGCCGGTGGCAAAGGTTGCGGGAAAGAGTAAAGTGAGCAGTGCATCGATGGTTGCGGCCAATGTTCCGGTGGTGAAAGCCAAACCTGCCGCTGAGGAGAAAGCCGGTGGCAAGCCTGCAAAAGGTAAACAAGAGTTGGATGACAAAGCAGCTGACAGTGTGCAGGAGGCTAAAGTACTTCAGGCTGCGAAGAATGAACCCGCAAGGAAAGCAGAAGAGACAAAGCAACCTGAAGAGATCGATTCGCTTGTGGCCGGGAAGCAGGAGGATAGTGCTGCAGATAACATAAGTAAGCTGACAAAATGGGCTGTTGGGCTGAAGGGTGGTTTTGAGATGACATTGGTGGGGGCGGGTAGTAGTAAGGTAGCTGTTTCGCCCTTTATACAGTATCGTCTGGGTAAGAAGTTCTCTATTATGGTGCAGCCGGCTATTAAGGGTGTACGTCAGCAGTTACGTACCGTAGGTACTCCCGGTAACTACTATGAACGTAAGTCGGGGACAGGAGGTTACAGACTGGTTGATAGTGCGCTGTTGTATCTTGTGATGACAGGAGATACCCTGTGGCGCAGAAACTATGAGTACACAGAAAAGTATGACTCGATCGTTAAGACCTATAAAACGGGTGGGGCGTACTTGGAATTCGAACTTCCGGTGTTGTTGCGTTATGACGTGACGCCTAAATTCGGGGTGTATGGAGGGGTGAACATGGTTTACAGCAAGAAACAAGGTGTGCGTGAAGAAACCAAAGTATGGACTGACCAGATGGCGAAAGGGGAGGTGAGTACTGTGTTGCCAGTGACTTCACCGGCGGCCCTGCCAACGACAACGGGACTGAATTATACCGGTTCGCCTTTGGTAAATTATACCGGGCCAGCCTATCCGGACGACCGCTCGGGTCTGATGCGAATGGGGTATATGCTGGGTGTGAGCTACGAATTTAAGGAGAGGTGGCTGGCCGATGCCATGTTACAGCAGAGTTTTGTACCTGCGAACGTGCAGGGTGGAACTGACCTGAATAAACCATTCGGTTTGCCTTACATCAGGCTGACGATAGGGTATAGGTTTGGCGATAAATGATAAAAACGGACATTTGAATAGAATATTTACAGCCCTGGAAAACGCAGGGCTGTAGTTTTTAGACGGATCGACCGGGAAGTCGAACCATAATAGGTGTAAAAGGGATCGGACAAGAAATTCACCCTTTTCGAATTCTTTACTTATATTTACGTGAATTATTTGCATCAAGGTATCGTATGAATAATAAAATTGTTACGTTTTTGCTGGTTGCTGCTATCAGTACTATGACCTTTATTTCCTGCAAAAAGCGCCAGACGGAAAGTGGTGACGCTACACGCAATTATTTTCCGCTGAAATTCGGCAAGTACGTTACCTACGCGGTGGATTCGATCTACTACAATGAAGATTCGTGCTCTCAGTACCGCGTGAAGTCGCAGATGAAGTATGTGGTGACCGACACGTTCACTGACCGCAAGAACTTCACTTACAAGCTTTCTTACATCCTTGACGTGTTCTCCCGTCCTTATGAGGGAGCGGTTTGGAAGCCGATAGGTGTTATTATTCTGAACCCAACCGCTACCGGTCTTAACTGGACTGAAGCGAATGTCAAGTACACTAAGCTTGTTTTCCCTATTGAAGAGGGTAAGTCGTGGAAAGGAAATGCCTTTGCACCTGTTACCGACACGCAATTCGCCTATCTGAAAGACTGGAATTATAACTACCGCAATTTCAACAAGTCGTACAACACCGGTTTTGTGAATTTCGACAACACCGTGACTGTGTTGGAAAATGACGAATCTATAAACTATCCTGCAGTCGACTCGCAGGTATCTGCATTGCGTACCTACTCGAAAGCCGTGTATGCTTACAATGTGGGTCTTGTGTACAGGGAGCTGACGCACTGGACGTACAAAGCATATAAGCCTAAGTGCGTGAACGGCTACTCGGTAGTGATGCAGGCTATAGACCACAACTAAGAATATGTGCCGTAGTGCCATTGTCTCTCTTCTGGTTGCACTAATGATGTGCAACGAATCGTTTGCCGTGCAGTATGCCTATGTGGTGCGTTTTGCCGACAAGACAGGGACCCCATACAGTATTTCCAGCCCCGGGAGTTTTCTTTCGCCACGGGCCATTTCAAGAAGAACCAGCCAGGGTATTGCCGTTGATGCGTCTGATCTGCCGGTGAATCCAGCGTATGTGGATAGCGTGCGAACGCTTACCGGTGGCAAACTACATGGTACATCGCGTTGGTTGAACCTGTGTATAGTGCTGCTTACTGATTCGGCCGATATACACACACTGGATGGTAAGCCATTTGTAACAGACACCCGTTTTGTAGGGTATTATGCCGACAGCCTTCACCGCCCGGTAAGGCAAGACGCGATGGCGGCGCAAAAAGGAACCGGAAGCAGTGTCTATTATGGTAACACATGGCAGCAGACGGTATTGGTACATGGAGACCTGCTGCATGATGCCGGGTACACGGGTAACGGAAAGTTGATAGCAGTTATTGATGAAGGGTACACAGATGTGGATACGCATCCGGGTTTTGCAAGCATGCTGAGCGGTGGCAGGTTGGTAGACAAATACAACTTCACCCTGCAAACGGATTTTATCTACGGTTATGGTTGGCATGGCACACGATCTTTGTCTACGATGGCGGGTTATGTTCCTAACACTTATGTAGGTACCGCGCCAATGGCCTCGTATGCGTTGTATATAAGTGAGGACGGGAATTCAGAGCAGATCATAGAGCTGTATAATATGCTTATGGCCACTGAGCGTGCAGACAGTATAGGGGCTGATGTGGTTACGAGTTCACTGGGGTATAATGCGTTTGATAATGCTGCCGACAATTTTGTCTTCGCTACCGATTTCGATGGCAAAACCACGGTAGCCGCTCAGGCAGCTAATATGGCTACCCAAAAGGGGATGCTGTTTGTGGCGAGTGCAGGTAATGAAGGCGGTGGCGCATGGAATATGGTGCTCACGCCGGGTGATGCCGACAGCGCGCTCACGATAGGTTCAGTTGACTACACCGGTACAATGGCACCTAACAGCGGTTATGGGCCCAACGCGGCAGGCCGGGTGAAACCAGATGTGTGCGCGATGGGGCAGGCTGCTGCGGTTTTTATCGGTCCGGGTTATGGCGGCACGAGCGGGACCTCTTTCTCTACGCCGCAGATAGCAGGGTGGGCCGCATGTTTGTGGCAATCGCTGCCAACGGCCAGGCCACATGATATAAGGGATGTGATCATTAAATGCGCGGACTCCTATGCAGCGCCGGGGCCACAAAGGGGGTACGGTATACCTGATGTGAATTGCGCACACCGACGATTGCTCAGCATTACCGATTCATTGCAGCCTTTCGCGTCACCGATGTGGCTGGACGTGATTGCTAATCCGACCAATGATGTGCTGACGCTGATAGTTGCGGCTGACACAGAGCAGAACATTGATTTTTCAATCTTTGATTTTGCAGGCAGGCAAGTGCTGACGTCGGGCGGGTTTTTTAATCGTGGATACAACAGTCCGTTCACGATAGATGTTGTGGGGTTGGCAACCGGTACGTATGTACTGAAGGCTGTGTCACAAACCAAGCAGCAGGTTGTGAAAATTGTGAAGATGTAGACGTGTCTGTTTACATTTGTTCTATGTTCAGTTATTGGGAGAAAACAAGTTTTTACCGTTACGACTTTGTGGTTGTAGGGGCAGGGATAGTTGGGTTGAGTCACGCGCTGGAGTTGCGTGACCGGTTTCCAAAGGCGCGTATCATGGTGCTGGAGCGGGGATTGCTGCCTACGGGTGCCAGTACACGCAATGCGGGATTTGCCTGCATGGGCAGTGCTTCGGAATTGCTGGATGACCTGCAGACTAACAGCGCGGCAGACGTGGTGGCGTTATTTGCCGCCCGTAAAAAAGGATTGGAAAAATTGCGTGCCCGAACCGGTGATGCACGGATAGGGTACAAAGCCGACGGAGGTTATGAATTGATAAGTGACGGGGAAGCAGATGTTTGTAGTAAGCTTGATAAGCTCAATGATCTGTTGCGTGATGTGACTAATGGGCCTGCGTTCAAAATGGCAACTGAGAAGGTAGCTGAGTTTGGTTTTGCAGGAGGGTATGATAAAGCACTTATTGAGAATACCTGTGAGGCCGGACTTAATGCAGGCATGTTGGTGCGTACACTGATGGATCTGGCAACCGAGTGTGGCATAGAGGTTAAGACCGGTGCTGATGTTGTATCGTTTGAAGAGGATGCTAATGAAGTGACCGTGACTGTGCGTGACCCGTTTGCAGGTGCAGCGGTGCGATTTTCGTGCGGATCGCTCAGTTTGTGTACCAATGCATTTACGAAGAAACTGCTGCCCGATGTGGATGTGATTCCGGGGCGTGGACAGGTGGTAGTGACAGACCCAATTCCGGGACTAAAATTCAAGGGGATCTTTCATTTTGATAAGGGGTATTATTACTTCAGAGAGATAGATGGTCGCGTATTGTTCGGAGGAGGACGCAACCTTGATTTCGAGGGAGAGCGAACGACTGAGATGGGTCTGAACGAGCTGATACAGGCAGACCTTGATGATAAGCTGGCAAACATCATTCTACCGGGACAATCTTATAAGGTAGCCATGCGGTGGTCGGGTATTATGGCATTTGGTGAGACGAAGAAGCCGATCGTGCGGTCATTCGGGCAGCGTGTGTTCGGGGCGTTCAGAATGGGCGGTATGGGTGTGGCATTGGGCAGTACTTCAGCGGCCGAACTTGCCGATATCATTGAACAACGATAGTGGGTTTGCGAGGGGCTATTTGTGGAGATCTTCCCAGTTTTCGAACAGAAGGTCGAGGTAGTGGTTCTCTTCTTTGGTAATGACGTTATCAGCTTTGGCAAGTTGCAAAGCGAAGCCGATCAGTTTTTTCCTTTCTTCGGGTGTGGCGTCATCGTAGAAGTCGTCCATTGCCTTTCTGAAATGATTTTCCCACTGGTCGGGGTGTAGGCCGGAAATGACATCCATCTGCTTGTCCAGGCTGACATTAAAAGGGAATTCTTCCGCGAGATAGTTTCTGATAACAACATCTTCATGGCCGGAAACGCGGTAGTCAACTGCTGAAAGGATCATCAACAGATGATATCCTGCAATCGTTTTGTTCATACGGTTGTTGGGCATACAAGAGAAATTGGATGAGTGTTAACTATGGGATGCCAGTAACAGATCGAGATCAGTGTATTTGAAGCCGAATTTGCGTGCAATAGGAGCATTGGTGATACAACCTTTGTAAGTGTACACGCCACGGCGGATGCCGGTTTTTGACATGATAATGCCCTCTACGCCGCCCTGGTCGGCACTTTGCTGCATAATGGGCATGAGCACATTGCTGATGGCCCTTGATGCTGTGCGGGAAACCCCAGAAGCGATGTTGGGTACACAGTAGTGGATGACATCGTATTTTTTGAAAACCGGCTTTTCGTGTGAGGTCAGTCGTGACGTCTCGAAACAGCCACCCCGGTCCATACTCACATCTATTACCACCGATCCGGCCTTCATGTTGCTTACCATTTGCTCTGTTACCACCACGGGTGTTATTCCGTTTACCGGTTTGAGTGCACCGATAGCAACATCAGCGTTTTTTAGTTCTTCGGCAAGCGTTACAGGTTCAATTACCGATGTGTAACACCTTGTTCCGATATTGTTCTGCAGGCGCATGAGCCTGTAGATAGAGTTGTCGAATATTTTTACTGATGCGCCGAGTCCTAATGCGGCGCGTGCAGCCGATTCACCCACTACTCCTGCGCCAATAATGAGCACGGTAGCCGGTGGTACACCTGTGATACCGCCCAGTAATATTCCCTTGCCGTTATCAGTATTGCTGAGGTAGCGCGCCGCGGTAAGTACTGCATAGTTTCCCGCTATCTCGCTCATGGAGCGTACAATGGGATAAGTGCCGGCATCATCTTTGATGGAATCGAAAGCAATTGCAATGATCTTTTTTGCAATGAGTTGCTCGAGTATCTCAGACTTCATCAGCGGTAGATGAATGGGCGATATGACAATCTGATTGGGCTGTAGTAAGGCCGCTTCCTGCTCGGAAATCGGTGCTGATTTGATGATGGTAGTCGCCTTGTAAAGTTCTGCCTTGTCGTAAACAATGCGGGCACCTGCTTCGCTGTAATCAGTATCGAAGTAAAACGAACCATCACCTGCACCATGCTCTACCGCAACGTCGTTACCATCATTCACCAAAACTGATACCGCTTCGGGAGTGAGTGGTACCCTGTTTTCCTGAAATGCGGTTTCTTTGGGGATGCCTATGAACAATTGCTTTTTGCGGGGGGCTACCTGCAAAGTCTCCTCCATAGGTACATAGGAAAATGAAGGCGATATGTATGGTTTCTTGCTCATGCCCGGGATCGGGTTAGTAAAAACAGACTCAATATACGTATTTTCTGCGTATAAAAGAAACACGAGAGGCACTAAATCGGAATACGCAAATAATATCACAGTGGCGTGACATGAACGTGTTGCTTTGTAGCTTTAAATTCTATTTTTGCAATGATAGTTGCATCCCGGAGTGATGCGGTTATCACCCTGTAGTACCAAGGTGTCTGCCTGTTGCAGCAAATGAATGCGACCGACATCAATTTTATATGGAAATATGCTGAGACAGTCGAATCAACAGAAGCTTTTACAAAAACTCTCACCACAGCAGATTCAGTTAATGAAGCTGTTGCAGATCCCTACTGCCAATCTTGAAGAGCGAATTAAAGAGGAGCTGGAGGAAAATCCGGCTCTGGAATCGGAGTTGGACAAAACGGGTTTGACTGATGATAGTTACGAGCTTGATGATAGCAAGTCGGCCGGAGAGGAAGACGGTGAAACTGGAGAGGATGTGGAGCTGAGTGACGATGGAGCTGAGAAAGTGGATCTGGATGATTTTTTGAAGAGAGAGGATGATGAGAGTGGTGGATATGATTATAGCGATGACTATTACGGATCGGGCAGCGAAGAAAAGCAAGTAGTGCCGGCAAGTGTGGAGACCAGTTTTCATGATTATCTGCTGGATCAGTTGGGTATGTTGGAACTGGATGATAGGCGTCACAGGATAGCGGAACAGATAATAGGCAGTCTGGATGAGGACGGGTACTTAAGGAGGGAAGCCGGATCTATTGCAG
>JACCDH010643230.1_pt1 | contig 15008 bp, 12 predicted proteins | sample 7442481 | NCBI WGS metagenome assembly JACCDH01 (sample SAMN15323433, study PRJNA562643) | freshwater metagenome | isolation source: river surface water | place: USA:Blue River Watershed | collected 2017-08-15
AAATGCTTCAACGGATGACTACCGGGATTGGCTGGCCAGTGTGCAGCAGCGTCTACCCGGCGTCAGTGCATCAACCAATGCACCTGTGATCACCATCGGCTCCGACCGGACAGTGACAGTGACTCTGAGCTGGCAAGCATCCGGTGACCGGGATGCGCATCAGCTGATCTTTCAGACACGGATCACGGACTGAGGCCGCATGACCTGTGTACTTGCAAAGCGTTGCAGAGGTATCGGTCTGGTCGATCTGATGGTTGGACTGACCATCGGGCTGGCAGCGATGCTGATCATACTCAAGGTCGCGATACTGTTCGAGGCGCGCCGTCGTTCGACGACCGGGATCGCTGATGCGCAACTCAATGCCGCCAGTGCGACCCTGCTAATGGCAAGAGAATTACGCATTGCCGGGCAAGGACTGGGTCCTCCGGATGCGCTTGGCTGCCGGATCGTGCATGATCTGTCCGCATTGGGTGCGATCTCGCTGCAGCCCGTGGAAATCATCGACGGCCTGAGTGGTGCACCAGATCGGCTGCGCATACTGGCCAGTGCCAGTCCGCAAATTCTCAGTGCCGCCACGCTGACCACCGCGCATGTGGCAAGCGATAGCACGATGATGCTCGATAGCACACTGGGCATCGTTCCCGAGCATCGTCTTCTCCTTCACGAACCCGGAAAAAACTGTGCGCTATTCAAAGCGACTTCACTACCGCTGGGCGGCTATCGGGTCCTGCATCCGCTGCCATCGGTTTCCGGAGTGCCGGATTACACCTCTGGTACGCGCGTCATCAATCTGGGTGCTGTGCATTACCTTGAATTCTCCGTGGATGCGAATGGCTACCTGCAAGTGAATCGCTATCTCTCTGCCACCAATACGTGGCAGTCAGCCGCACTGGCTTCCGGGGTGGTCAGTCTGCAGGCGCAGTACGGTTTTGATACGCAGAGTGGTACGTCCTCCAGTTCCAAAGTCACGCGCTGGAGTAGCGCAATGTTCGATGCCGATGGTAATGGCACCACGGGGGACAATGGCGATCTGCGAAGACTGATTGCCGTCAGACTGGCGATCGTTGTGCGCAGCGCTGAGCGTAGCGACCAGGGTTGTAGTGCGGCTATTCCGCAATGGATGGCCGGTGCAGCCAATAACGGACAACTTGCATCAACCGATATCAGTCTTGATCACGTCACTGACTGGCGCTGCTATCGCTACAGAGTGCTGCAGACAGAGATTCCGCTGCGCAATCTGCTCTGGACTGATTCATGAATGCGAAGAAGGCGAGCGGCGCGGGTCTGGTGGTGGCGCTCATCATGCTGGTAATGATGAGTGCGGGTGCAATCAGCCTGGTTCGTGCCGTCAGCATAGGGAGGCTGATGGCCGCCAATCTGGGCTTCAGACAAGCCGCTGTGCTGGCGTCCGATGCTGGCAATGAAGCAGCCATCGACTGGTTAAAAACTCAGGTCATCACGGCTGCAGTGTATGCCGATCAGCCAGATCATGGCTATTACGCGAGTGTTCCCGACAGTCTGGACATCACCGGTACTCAAGCCCCGGGCTCGGGCGTGGTGATTGACTGGGATGATGACGATTGCAACAACGCTGCCGGATTGACTTGCGTGAAAGCCTCCGCACTACTGGCTGCTGATGCCGCCGGCAATGTGATTCGCTACACGATACATCGCTTATGCAGTATGGCGGGAAGCCCGCAAGGCGGTGCAAACAGTTGCCTGATGGCGGGGGGAGCGGCCAGCACGAGCAGCAAGCGGAGTAGTCTGAGTTATGGCGCTTCGAGCCGTTTCACTACGAGCATGCAAGTCTATTATCGGATCACAGTAAGGGTACATGGTCCGCGCAATACGGTGGTGTTCACTCAGACTCTGGTGCACTTCTGAGTATTGACTCTGGACGGTCATCAGATCCCAAATTTGCATAGTCATTTTTTGAGTCTTTAATCAAAGGAAACCTTCATGCGCATGCAAGCTTGGCTCATGCAGATTCTCGGGCACTTGATCTGTATCCTCGCAGGGCTATTCTGCACTTCACTTGCTGCGACTAATCTGGCTAATGCGCCGGTGAATTTTCTCGTGTCCGCGCAGGTGAAGCCAAATATTTATTTCATCCTCGATGATTCAGGCAGCATGGTCTGGAGTTATGTGGGAGATGAAGTCGTCAGCAGGGGCTATGAGAAGGCCATAGGTTATCGCAATTACTTGTGCAATAAAATTTATTACAACCCGGCGGTGAAATATCCGGTGCCTGTGAAAGCGGACGGGAGCTTTTATCCGCAACAGAATTTCAATGCCGCACAATATGATGGCTTCAGTGCCGATTCGATCACTGTCGATCTGTCATCAGGCTTCATGGCATGGAGAAATTCAGGTACGTCGCCCACTGTGCCGACGAGTAGCGGCACGGTCAGATATCGGGAAGACTGCACAGGATCGTTTGGAAACTGCACTTCATCAGGCAGCGCCGATTTTCCGAACGTGCCCGAGGCGGCCTATTACTATGTCTACACAGGGGTGAACGCGGCTGGTCTCGGTGCCGGATCGTCGGTTGATGCCTGCCTGGATCGCGCCCCCTCTGCCAACTGGGTCAAGGTGATTGTCAGTAGCAGTTCCGGACCGGGTGGTACGGATGAGCGCACTAATTTCGCCAATTGGTTCAGCTACCACCGCACACGCATACTGACCATCAAGACAGCGATCGGTCGCGCGTTTCGCGATCTGAATGAGCAGTTCCGCGTCGGATTTTCAACGATCAGTGAGAGTGGCGTCGCCGATACCCCGGGTTTTCTCAAGATTGCCGATTTCACGGCAGAGCATAAAACGAAGTTCTACAACAAACTGTATGCCATTAACCCGGCAGCCAGTACGCCCTTGCGTGCCGCCTTGTCAAAAGCCGGTCGCTTGTATGCGGGCAAGCTGCTGACAGGACGCGATGATCCGGTCCAGTACTCATGTCAGCAGAATTTCACGGTGCTTTCGACCGATGGATATTGGAATACCAGCTGGGAATCTGGTGGCTACGGACCGAAGCAGATCGATGGCCAGAGCGACGTCGGTGATCAGGATAAATTTTTGCCTGCGCCGATGTCGGATGGCGACTCGGGTGCGGGAAGAATCAATGCTGCTAAATTGGTACTCACTGCTTTGCCATCATCCACCAACAACAAGCGGGGGATATCCAGTATCACAGCCGATGGCAAAGAATTGCTGAGCCGGGCATTTACCGTCGATTTCACCGGAAATCCTGACGCCGATCTGGCCATGCTTGCGTGGGACATCGAGTACTTGCTGAAAAATGAGGGCTATCGCGCGATCGCGCAAGGCTCCGTGGTGTACGTGATTGCGCCTGATGCTGTCACTGCGCCCCGCTCACTGGTCGTCATCACTAGTGGTGGCGTTGTTGCGGCAGTAAGCCCATTTCAGAGTATGGTCGCGCCCGGCCGTCTGAGCAACACGCTCGCCGATGTGGCCGCTTATTATTTTCAGACGGATCTTCGGCAGCCATCACTGGCGAATTGCGGTTCCGTGGTGGATGTGTGTACCAATAACGTGCCCATCCCTGAAGGAATGACCGGTAGAAATCATCAGCACATGGTCACGCACACAGTGGGATTGGCAGCATCCGGCAGCTTGCGCTATCAGGAAAATTATGTGGAAGCGCCTTCCGGAGATTTCCGGGATATCGTCGATGGCAAACGCGCCTGGCCGGATCCGATTTATTTCAATGGCCCGGAGCGCATTGATGATCTCTGGCATGCTGCTGTGAATGGAGGTGGGAGGTACTTTAATGTCTCCAGCCCAGAGCAGCTGGCGGCTGCGCTGTCGCAGACCATGGCAAATATACGCGCGGCGATCGGTGCCGCTGCTGCAGCGGCGACCAGCAATCAGGAACCAGCTGAAGGTGACAGCCTGTTATTTGCGACGCGTTACCGAAGCATCTATTGGGATGGTGAGCTGGAGGCTCGCGCGATTAATCTGAATGACGGTAGTGTGAGCAATAGTCCGACATGGACGGCGTCCAGAAAACTGGACAGCAAAGTGAGTGCAGCGATGGACAGGCGCACGATCTGGTATCAGTCTGTATCGAACCCTGCCAATCTCAAGCGCTTCGTCTGGAGCAATCTTGATGCAGGCGAGCAGGCGCTGCTGAGCGATATGTGCGGCACGCGCCCGAGGTTATCCCAATGTTCAAACCTCAGCAGCGCCGAAATGGCCGCCCTGACAGGTGAAAGGCTGCTGAATTATCTTCGTGGTCAATACGGTTTTGAGGACCGCGTGGATAATGCTGCAAAATTATTCAGAAGGCGTGATCATGTGTTGGGTGCAGTTGTCAATGCGCAGCCCTTGTACGTGGGGCGACCGGCATTCCGCTATGCTGACGACAACTATGGCGAGTTTCGCGACAAGACACAGGCAAACCGCAAGGGAACTGTCTATGTTGCGGCCAATGACGGCATGCTGCATGCATTCGATGCAGCCACGGGTGAAGAAAACTGGGCCTTCATACCTGCTGCAGTGTTGACGGATCTGTATCGCTACGCCGATACGAAATTCAGTCAGCAATTTTCTTATCTGCTTGATGGAACACCGGTAGCGGGAGATGTTTGCCCATCCACTCCCGTCGCCACAGATATCGCGACGGGCACTGCAATGACCAATAGCAGCGCCACAGCAGTCAGTACCATCACGCGTTGCACCGCAGATCAATGGCGGACCCTGCTCGTGGGTAGTCTCGGTGCTGCTGGCCGCGAGTTTTATGCGCTGGATATTACTGACCCTGCCGCCCCGAGAGCGTTATGGCGCTTCGGGGTTGCCCAGTCAGTTGACCTCGGCTATGCATTGGGACGGCCTTTGATCACCAAGCGTCACGATGGCCGCTGGGTCGTTGTGCTGACCTCGGGCTATAACAACCTCAGCCCGGGGTCAGGTCAGGGCTACCTGTTCGTGCTGGATGCCTACAGTGGTCAACTACTTCAAAAGATTGGCACGGACGCTGGCAGTACGACGGATCCTGCCGGACTGGCTCAGATCAATGGCTGGGTAGAGAACCTGATGGACAACACTGCACTGCATTTCTATGGCGGCGATTTGCAAGGCAATATCTGGCGCTTTGATGTGGACACGCCCTATCCGGCCGACGGCAGTAGAGCGGTCCGGCTGGCGCAGCTGGTTCGCAATGGTGTTAAACAGCCTGTTACTACTCGACCGGAGTTGTCCGAGGTTCGCGTGGGAGCCCAGCGAAGTATTGTAGTCACTGTGGGTACTGGCAGTTACCTTGGCACGAGTGATGCGAAAGACAAAGCAGTACAAAGTATTTACAGTTTTCGCGATGATCTGGATCAGTCTGGCTATGGCGACGTCCGAAACCAGCTGGTCGAGCAAAGACTATCCTCCGTATCTGGTAATACTGCGGCACGGAGCGTCACGGCAAATCCAGTTGACTGGGGTATCTCTTCCGCCAAGCGTGGCTGGTTCCTTGATCTGATGGTGGATAGCGAACTCACTGGCGAACGAGTCACGCTCGACCCGGACCAGCAACAGGGTGTCTTGCGCATCGTGACCAATACCCCCGATGGTGCCGCCTGCCGCCCGGGTGCCGAGAGCTGGATCTACGAGATCGACTATCTGACCGGCGCCTATATTCCCAACACCGAAGGCAGAGTCATTGCACGACGAGTCGGCAGCAGTTCGCTGACAGCGGGCGCACGCACTCTCAAGCTGGGCGAGAGGATCGTTACGCTGATTACCGATGAGCGCGGAACACTCAGTACCGTGCAAGGACTATCGCCGTTGCCATCAGTCAATCCGGTCAGACGGGTATCCTGGCGTGAGCTGGACAACTAAGCAGCGCCTGTCGCTCGCAGGGGCAGCGGGCATTCAGGTGGTATTGGCCTGGATGTTTTTTCATCAGACCATCTATCTGCCAGCCGTCCCAGAGGACGGCAGTGCTACAAGGATTTTGTTTGCCCATCTGATTGAGCAAGCTGAATCACCCGCAACGATCGCGAGTTCAGTTCCGTCCATGTTACCGATAGCAGAACCTCGTTCCGATACTCTGCAGAACATTTCAGATGCTTTATTTTACCGTCGGCTTGATCAGGATTTGCTTTCCCGCGCAGGCTACCTGCCTGCATCATTGCTGACAGAAAAGCCCAAGGTAGTCATGGACATTGACCCGGAACTGTCCCAGCGTTTTGCGTTCATTCCTCCACAAACGCTGGCGCTGACCTTGCTGATCAACGAATATGGAGATGTCGATCATGTGCTGCTCGCAGATTCTCCGCCTGCTGTGTCGGCTGAGCCTTTTCCTGCCGTCTTGCTGGAAGAGCTAAAACAGCATTTTTTTGAGGCGCGTTTTTTGCCGGGTCGACTGCGCGGGCGGGCAGTACGCAGCGCGCTGAACATCCGTGTCTCGCTGGGGCCCTGAGCGAACACTTCGCATCCTTCCTTTCAGGCCTGCTTTCTGGAGACAAACCATGAGCACACTTCAATACCTGCAAGACCAGTCAGTGCGCATCGAGCATGACAGCTTTGGTGATATCGCAGTGCCCGCCGCAGCGTTGTGGGGTGCACAGACACAGCGCTCGCTGCTGCATTTCGCTATTTCCTCGGAGCGCATGCCAGTCGAGCTGATACGGGCGCTGGCAAGGGTCAAGCGTGCTGCAGCCATCGTCAATCGAGATCTCGGCAAGCTGTCTCCGGGTCTTGCGGATGTCATCATTGCTGCTGCTAATGAAATTATTGAGGGGCACCATGATGATGAATTTCCTTTGTCCGTATGGCAAACAGGCTCAGGCACTCAGACCAACATGAATATGAATGAGGTGCTCGCGAATAGAGCCTCCGAGCTGTCAGGAGGAAGTCGTGGTATGCAGCGCAGTCTGCACCCAAATGATCATGTGAATCTCGGACAGTCATCGAATGATGTTTTTCCAACCGCGATGCATGTGGCTGCAGCGATGGCTTTCCACGAGCACTTGCTTCCTGCGCTGGACGAATTACATGCTTCGCTGGATCAGAAATCACAGCAATTTTCAGCAGTGCTCAAGACAGGGCGTACCCATTTACAAGATGCGACCCCAATCACGCTAGGGCAGGAATTTTCTGGCTATGCTGCGCAACTCGTTATAGCTCGTGAAGCAATATGTACCGCCGTACCCGGGCTGTATACACTGGCCATCGGCGGTACGGCCGTTGGTACTGGTCTCAATACCTTCAGCAGTTTCGGTAAGCGCGTAGCCGCTGTGCTGGCAGCAGATTGTGGTCTGAATTTTTCGAGTGCCGATAATAAATTTGCTGCACTGGCCGGTCATGAAGCTATGGTCACTGCTCACAGCTCGCTACGTACGCTGTCCTGTGCACTCAACAAGATTGCCAATGATATTCGGTGGTTATCTTCAGGGCCGCGCTGCGGGTTGGGTGAACTTCGAATTCCCGAGAATGAGCCCGGCAGTTCCATCATGCCAGGCAAGGTCAATCCCACTCAGTCGGAAGCCTTGATGATGATCTGCACGCAAGTGATGGCAAATGATGTTGCCATCGGTATCGCGGGTAGTTCCGGGAATTTCGAGCTGAATGTCAGTAAGCCGCTGATCGCGCATGCGTTTCTGCAAAGCCTGAGGCTGCTCAGCGATGGCATACGCAGTTTCACTCGTCATTGCGTAACGGGCATTGCAGCCGACGAGGCACGGATGGCAGATCAGCTTTCTTCATCGCTGATGCTGGTGACGGCACTGGTGCCTTATCTCGGCTATGATGCGGCCGCCGCGATCGCGCAGGATGCTCATCTCCGGCGCATCAGTCTGAAAGACGCCGCGCTATCGTCAGGCTTGCTGACTGCTACGCAGTTTGATCAGTGGGTGCAGCCCGCCGATATGACCCATCCGCTGCCTGGATGACCAATCTTTGCTATCGCGGCGTCCCGCGCCGGAACAGATTCACGATAGCCAGCAGAATAACCGCCCCCAGCAAGGAGACCACCAGCGAGCCCAGGCTGAAGTCATTCTGATTGATAGTCCCGGTTCCGAACAATGGCGCCAAGAGCCAGCCGCCAAGAAGCGCGCCGATAATGCCGACCACCACATTCAGCAGCATGCCTTGCTGCGCATTGGTGTGCATGATCATGCTGGCAATCCAGCCCAGTATTCCGCCTATCACTATCCAGATGATGAAATTCATGTCGTCTCTCCAGTCAATTCAAAAGGAAAATCATGCCCTTGTCAGACCTGAGAATTAGGCAGGCGCGCGCGCGACTGGTTCATCGTGGCGCTGCTGCCTGCAGATGGGCGGACAGCGGAGGGGAGGGGACATGGCAGTATTTGCCAGGAAGATGCACAATAAGCGTTTTCAGACCCGGCATGTCGCCGCAGCAGCGGCCGGGTCTGCCGTTCACTCTGACACCATAAAGCAAAGGAAGGCCATGTCCGGCAAAACAATATCAATAGCGCTGTCTGCCTTGATCGCATCGACCGCCACTCTGGCACTCGCAGCAGCAATGAAAATCGATCCGGCAAAAAGTGCAGTCTCTGCCGTGTTCAAGCAGATGGGCGTGCCGGTCGAGGCAAGGTTTACCCGTTTCTCCGCACAAGTCAGCTATGACAACGCCAAGCCGCAGGAAGCCAAGGCGAGTGTCGAGATTGATATCCCCAGCTTTGATCTTGGTGACCCGGACTACAACCGCGAAGTACAGAAGAAGGAATGGTTCAACGGCAGCCAGTTCCCGAAAGCGAGCTTCGTGTCTACCCGCATTCAAGCCATCGCGCCGGGCAAGCTGGACGTCAGCGGCAAGCTGACCATCAAGGGCAAAACAGCAGACGTGAGTTTTCCGCTGAACGTCAGGAAAGAAGGTGAGCAGCAAGTGTTCGAAGGCAGCCTTCCGATCAAGCGACTGGCCTTTGGTATCGGTGAGGGTGAATGGAAAGACACCAGCATCGTGGCCGATGAAGTCGTGATCAAATTTCGCGTAAGCGGGCGCTGATTTCGCCTGCATGCTTCCATGGGAAGCTCAATCAGCGCAAAAAACTTTAAATGTAACGATAACTGCAGCAATAACTACAACGCCCATCCCCGAACAGGAGAAATCATGAGATTCACCGTGTTGCTGGCCCTGCTTGCGTTCGTGATCAGTGCTCCCGCCGTTCACGCACAGACATACAACATTGACCCGGGTCACACCTACCCCAGTTTTGAGGCAGATCATCTCGGGTTGTCCTTCTGGCGCGGCAAGTTCACCAAGACCACAGGCAAAGTCGTTCTCGACAGAGCTTCATCCACTGGCGGCAGCATCGAGATTACTATCGATGCCGGCTCTATTGATTTCGGTCATTCCAAAATGAACGAGAACGCACGCGGCAAGGATATGTTTAATGTCGAACAATTCCCGACGGTCACCTACAAGAGCCGCGCACTGAAATTCGAGGGCGAGAAGCTAGTCGCTGTCGAAGGCGATATGACACTACTAGGCGTGACCAAGCCGATGCCGCTGAAAGTGACTCATTTCAAATGCATGATGCACCCGATGCTCAAGCGTGAGGTTTGCGGTGTCGACGCGTCCGCTCGATTCGATCGCAGCGATTATGGATTGAGTTACGGCGTGCCTCGCTTCTCACCGGAGGTTAAATTGCAGATACAGGCCGAAGCAGTTCGCGCAGACTGATCTGGCGTCAACGCACCGGAAACCTGTGCTGGCTGGCGGGTATCCGGCGCATATGAGACACCAGACCGTCAGTGCTGTGCTCCCGGTCTGCCCGTCTGACTGCCCGCAGCCTTATTCGACACCAGATTTGCCTCATAGGCTTTCATCTGCAGCGCAAGATCCTGCAAGTTGATACTGGATGAACGAACCATCGGAAACAGCTGCTGCTCTTCCACTGTGATATGCGACAGAATTGCTTGCTGCAGCTGCTGCATCAGATGGTCGTACTCCGCATCGCCAGGTTTCAGTGATTGCAGCTGGGTGATCAGCTCATCCGCTTGCTGATGGTCGTCCACGCAGCGATCAATCAGCGCTGAATCCAGCGCTTGCACACGTGGATAAAATACGGCTTCTTCGAGCGAGGTATGCATTTGCAAGGCCTCGCAGATCTGCGGCCCGGCCATTGCCTTGACCTGTGTGTCTTGAGTACTTAAATAGCGCTGCATCAGTTGTTTTACGAATTCATGGTCTTGTATCAGTCCTTGCGTCGGATCGTCAGCAGGGAAATTTCCTTGCAAACGTGCTTCAATCGTCTGGTTAGTCATCGTCATCTCCTAGAATGAGAATTCGCCGGGTGGCTGGCGGCAATCGGCGCTGGCCCGGTGCGAAAAAAATTCGATGGCAGAAGCCGCGTAAAATTCCCCGTTAGAGCCTATCCATGCAAGGAGATCGCCATGCACTTCCTCGGAATATCCGGCAGTCTGCGCCGGCAATCGCTGAATACCGCTGCGCTGCGCGCCTGCATAAAACTCGTATCGGCAGGCGACACCCTGAGTCTGGCCGACATATCGGCGATACCGCTGTACAACGAAGAGATCCGGGAACAAGGTTTGCCGGCGCCTGTAATGACGTTGCGCGATCAGATCCTGAAAGCCGATGCGATTCTGATCGCCACGCCGGAATACAACTACTCGATACCGGGCGTTTTGAAGAATGCGATCGACTGGGCTTCGCGGCCGCCCTCGCAACCTTTTGAGGGAAAGCCGATCGCGCTGATCAGCGCTTCACCGGGCGGCTTTGGTGGCGCACGCGCGCAATATCACCTCCGACAAGTGTTCATCTACCTGAATGGTCTGATACTCAACCGGCCCGAAGCCATGATCTCTGCCGCGCATACCAAATTCGATGCACAGGGCGAACTGATTGACAGCGCGACAGCCGATCAGCTCAGGGCCGTTCTGACAGGACTTGCTGAATGGACGCGCCTGGTGAAAGCGGGACAGTCTGCAGGACAGACAGCAGCAGGCAAGGCGCAATCATGATGCGCGCTGTACTTACTTGGTTCAGCCGGCAGCTGGCGCTGATGGCTTGTCTGCTGACGGCTCAGCACGCTGCCGCACAGATCATTGAACTGTCGACCGGCAAAATAATTTCTGAGCAGACGCTGTCGGACAGGCTGCGTGCCGCGGACATCGTGCTGCTTGGAGAACTGCATGACAATCGCCGTCATCATGATCTGCGTGGCCAACTGATCGCCCGCTTAGAAGGTAAACGACGCACCGTCGTCGCCGAGCACTTGCCTCAGGGAGAGCCGGTCAGATTTACCTCCGATACCCGGGCCGATCTGGTGGCGGCGGGTTTCGATCCTGCCGGCTGGGAGTGGCCCGCGCATGAAAAGCTTTATGAACAGATACGCGCAAGTGCCATGCCGCTGGTCGGTGGCAACCTTCCCAGAGAGCAGGCGAAGCAAATCTTCATGCAGGGTGTGAGCGCGCTCCCGGAGCGGATGGCGCAGACCTATGAAAAGGCACGCCTTGACGCAGCTGCCGAGAAAGCGCTGGATCGTGATCTGATTGATGGTCATTGCGGCAAGCTGCCCGACCGTTACCTGCTGCGTATGCGCTTTGCGCAGCGCATGACTGATATCGCATTAACGCATGCGCTGCTGGACCATCAGCCTTCCGTGCTGGTGGCGGGCAACGGGCATGTGCGCAAGGACTATGGTGTGCCGCAGGTGATTGCCGCCGTTGCGCCCGGACTCCGGCAGGTCAGTGTCGGATTCCTTGAGGGCAGCAGCGATTCGCGGGAACTGATACAGTCTCTTGCAGGGCAGTATGATGTCGTCTGGCTTACTGAGCGCGCCGAGCGCAAGGACCCGTGCGAGAATTTCAATCTCAAGTAGATCTGCCTTGTTTCTTAAGCATTTTTCATCTTCCAAAAAATAAAACCATAAGAGACCCAGCATGTTCCGATCGTTTTTTATGTCCCGCCAGTGGGCATTGTGGGCCTGGCCAGGCGCTGCCCTGATTTTCTTCGGTACCTGGTATCAGGTACAAATTGACGTCAAGATTAATGATTGGTTTGGCGGTTTTTATGACGTCGTGCAGAAAGCTCTGAGCAAGCCGGGCGAGGTGACTCTTTCAGAGTTCTTCGGTTTCCTGATGAGCTTCGGTGAGCTGGCCGGTACCTACGTGCTGGTCGCAGTCGTGCTGGGTTTTTATACCAAGCACTGGGTATTCCGCTGGCGCGATGCAATGAACGACTTCTACATGGCGCACTGGCATACGCTCAGGCAGATCGAGGGAGCGAGCCAGCGCGTGCAGGAAGATACCAAGCGCTTTGCGACCATCATGGAGACCCTGGGTTCGAACATGATGGATTCCATCATGACTCTGTTTGCTTTCTTGCCGATCCTCTGGGGATTGTCGAAAAAAGTCAGTGAAGTTCCATTGCTGGGGCAGGTCGATCATGCATTGGTGTATGTGGCCATTCTGTTCGCCTTGCTGGGCACGGTCGCGCTGGCACTGATTGGCATCAAGCTGCCAGGGCTGGAGTTCAACAACCAGCGCGTTGAGGCGGCTTATCGCAAGGAACTGGTACATGCAGAGGATGATTCCACTCGCGCTGCAGAGCCTGTCGTAAAAGATCTGTTTTCGCAAGTCCGTCAAAATTACTTCCGGCTGTTCTTCCATTACATGTATTTCGATGTGGCGAAATTCAGCTATCTGCAATTTGGCGTGCTCGTCCCTTATATCGCGTTAGGTCCCACGGTCGTGGCTGGCGCGATCACGCTGGGTGTGATGCAGCAGATCGTTCGTGCATTCGGACGCGTCGAAATGTCATTCCAGTTCCTGGTGCGAAGCTGGGGCACCATTGTCGAGCTGATCTCGGTGTACAAGCGTCTGCGCGCGTTCGAGGCACAGATCGGTATTCTCGAAATGGAAAAGCGTAAAGCGGCTGCCGGACAGAGCGGCGTGGCATAAAGCAACTGATCGCGGCGACCGGTCCATAGCCAGTCGCCGCGATCACGATCCTCCAAGCGTGCTGCCAGTAAGGCAACGCAGCTATCTTCTCAAAATTTCATCAGTTCGCGTCGCAGCATGGCAGTTTCGCCTGATATCGCCTGCCTCTCGAGATGTATTACCTCGCGGCGCACCATCATCACAGATAATTTCTTCTGCCTGACTGATTGGAATAATTAATTATTGTTCCCAGCCTTAAATCCGGAAGATGGAACTTCAGACAGACACTGCTTCCTGCGCTCTCGCGGCAGCGAGGTTAGCGCCTTGGCGGAGCAGTGTATGGAGAGAGACACCTATAAAAAATAAAAAATAATGCGCAGTCGGCATTGATCAATGGGGGCACTGTCGGCATTCGGAGGAGACGTCATGCACGCAGAGCAGAGGCAGCACATTGAGACCGTGATGCAGGTCGCCGAGCAGGGGCGAATGGGCCCGTCGGTGGCGGCGCATGACGAAATCATCCGCCATTCGTGGATGCGCTGCGTGCATCAGCACAAGCTCGACCCTACCCGCATGCAGGAGGCGATCATTCGTCCTCAGCAGCAGGTGCGCGAGCATCAGGATCAGCTGGATGAATTTCTGCACATCGCCCGCCACGGTTTGGAGACGCTCTACCATCAGGTAGCGGGCCTTGGCTACGCGGTACTCCTCACCGATGCGCAGGGTGTGACGGTGGACTTCATCGGTGACATCCAGCTGGACCCCAGTTTGCGCAAGGCAGGTCTGTATCTTGGCTCGGACTGGAACGAGCAATTTGTTGGCACCAATGGCGTCGGTACCTGTATCAGCACCGGTGAGGCGTTGGTAGTTCACCTCGGCGACCATTTCGATGCGACCCACATACCGCTGACCTGCACTGCGGCGCCAATCTATGGCGCCACCGGGAAGATGAAAGCCGTGCTGGATATTTCAGCGCTCAGCGCGCCTCAGCACAAGGAAAGCCAGCATCTCGCACTGCAGCTGGTGCGTATGTATTCTCATCAGATCGAGAATGCCTACTTCCTGCATCGCTTCCGCCATGAGTGGATTCTGCGCCTGTCGATGGCGCCAGAATTTTTGGAAGTGAATCCAGAATATCTGATCGCGATTGATGCCAGCGGCAAGATATTGGGCCATAACCGCCGCGTGCAATTGCTGTTCGGCGAGCGCTATCCCGAATCGTCCGAGCCTCCTGAACTGATTGGGCAGAGTATAGACAGGCTGCTGAACGTCGGTATTGATGATCTGCCCCGTTTTGCTGCGGTACAGCCGGTGGATCGTCGCGCGGTGATGATCAGCGGCACACAGAAGCTGATGTTCCTGTCGGTGGTCGCCCCCGCACGCTCACTGCTCGAAGCGACGCGCGCAAAAATGGAGCCGGAAATCCCTGCCCCGCTCGCTGCGCTCTCGGGCGGCGACCCAGTGCTGGATCGCCAGATATCTCGCGCCGCGCGGCTTATCAATTCACCGATCAGCATATTAGTCACAGGTGAAACCGGCAGTGGCAAAGAGTTTTTCGCTAAAGCGCTGCATCAGAGCAGCGAACGTCGCCACGGCCCTTTCGTGCCGGTGAATTGTGCCGCGATACCAGATACGCTGATCGAGAGTGAGCTGTTTGGCTACGCGCCAGGCAGTTTTTCCGGTGCAGCCAGCAAGGGCAAGCGCGGTCTCATACAGGAGGCCGATGGCGGCACGCTCTTCCTTGATGAAATAGGTGATATGCCCAAACCCTTGCAGGCGAGATTGTTGCGCGTGCTCTCGGAGCGGGAGGTACTGCCTGTCGGTGCAACGCGCCCGGTCGGTGTGAATATTCGAGTGGTCGCAGCGACGCATTGTGATCTTGAGACGCTCGTGCGACAGGGTGGCTTCCGCGATGATTTGTATTACCGTTTGAGCGGTGCGCATTTCACGCTGCCACCGGTGCGTGAGCGTGAGGATATGGGATGGGTGATCGATCGTGTGCTGGCGCTTCATGGCCGCAAGGCCGATGGGACGGTACCGGGCTTGCAGGCTGATGCGAAGCAGGTGCTACTCGAGCACTCCTGGCCGGGTAATCTGCGCGAATTGCGTAACGTGATCGAGTTTGCTGCTGC
>JACCDH010514548.1_pt1 | contig 15006 bp, 11 predicted proteins | sample 7442481 | NCBI WGS metagenome assembly JACCDH01 (sample SAMN15323433, study PRJNA562643) | freshwater metagenome | isolation source: river surface water | place: USA:Blue River Watershed | collected 2017-08-15
AGTTGCGTTTGTCGGTCATTGAAGTAATGAAATTTTTGACCATCAAAATAGCCATCCTCTTCCAACATGATGCGGATCTCATTGCCCCAGCTGGGTAAATTCACCGCCACGTTTAATTCAATTGAATAGGCGGTATTGGCGTGAAGCGGATAATCGCCACTGCCTGCGATGTGCTGTTGATTATCCCACATGCCGATGGTTGGGCCGGCCGCATGGCCATGATGGCCAATCGGATGACTATAAATGGTCGCTTTCAATCCTTGCTGTTGTGCTTTGGTCAAACTTTGTTTTAACAGCTGATTGCCAGTGAGGCCAAGTTGAAACTGTTGCGTCAGGATGTCTTGCGCCTGATTGCCAAGACGCAGTGCTTGTTTGAGTTCAGCGGGTGCATCGGTCTCGCCGGGTTTTAACACATAGGCATGCTGTTGTTGATCTGAGTTTAACCGCAGATAAGTTAGGCCAAAATCGACATGCAACAAGTCACCCGGTTGAATGATATTGTCGGCTTTGGCGGCACTGAAGGCTTTGACTTGATCAAATTTGCCAGAGCTTGGGCGTTGCAGTGACACTGTGGGATGGAACCAAACAGGCAAGCCAAGTGCGGTACTTTGTTGGCGCAGCCACCAAACGACATCTTCAGTGCTGGTGGTGCCCGGCGTAATGACTTGGTTGGAAAAGGCCGTCGCAATCAGCTTGTGGCCAATTGCGGCGAGTTTTTGATAATACTGAATTTCTTCGGGTAACCGGGTTTCGAGCCAACCCACCGCCAGTTTTTCAGCACTGACCAGTTTGTCGGCCTGTTTGCCAAGCGCTTGTTTCAGCAAGCTGAGTTCAGTGGCCACCATGCCATCGGCATGACCAAAGTCGGCGGATTGATTAATGCCAATGCGGCGTGGATTTTTTTGTTGGATCAGACTTGCCAGTGCTTGCCACTGATCAGGTTGCTGTTCCACATCCCACGCTTTTTTGAATACGGTGCCGACATCGTAACGGGCGACCGCATAAAATTCGGTGGGTTTGCCGCCACCGGGATCCACAATAACCAGCATGGTGCGACGCCGTGCTGATAACCAAGTGGCTGGCAGCATCGTTTCGAGTACCGGATCTTCGTTATATTCGCGCGAAATCAACAGCCACATGTCGATATTGTGTTGTTGCATCAAGGTTGGAATAAGTTGGGTGAGGCGTTTTTCTAATAGTTGGTCAATCACTTGCGCCTGAGATTGTTCGGATAACACAGCAAGCGCATCGGGCAGTTTTACTGCTGTCAGCGCTGAGTTTGTTGCCATTGTTGGGGTTAAAGCGGTTGGTGTGATGGCTTGTGCAGTGGCAGACAATAGCAAAACGCCAGTCAGTAAAAATGCGGTACCCGTGAGTTTCATGCAAGCTCCTCGCTTCACAAATGAGAAAATTTATCCTAAAAGAAAAAAGCTCAGGAAAATAGAGGTACAGGGAAAATAGGGTACACAGGAAATAGTGCCCAAGGCTGTAGAGTATCGAGCGCAACGACCAGTGGATTTGCCGGAACGCGCATTGTTCGATGAGCCATGCTAGGCAATTGGCCAATAATTCGTTTTAATTAGTTTTACGCTGTGCCAAATCAAACTATGGGTGTAGTGTTACCAGTAAGATCAGGCCCTGCATCAATTAGGTTGTGAAAGATGAATCCAAAATTTAAATTGTGGCGTGAGCAAAAAGTCATTATGGCGGTGGTCAACGGCAGTTGGGATCGTCGCACCGCAGAAGAGTTTTCTGCTGAGTTTATTCGCCTTGCGGTACCGCTGAGCCATGCTCCTTGGGCGCATTTGGTGTATTTAGATAACTGGCAGTTGGGTGTGCCAGAAATTGAACCTGTCATCAAACAGTTGGTGCAGTGGTGTATCGACCACCAACTGAGTTATGCCGCGCAAATTTACTGCCCGCATATGGTGAAACAGTACCAACTTGAGCGCATGGTCATCGACAAAACGGAAGTCTTTGAACGCCGAGTTTATCCAACGCAAGAAGCGGCTTTTGCTTGGCTGGCGGAAAAAGGGTTTGATACCGATAGTCAAATCTTTGCAAAAATAGCTTAACTGGGCTTTTTAGCTTCACTCAGCATCTGAGCTGCACTGAAGCTGCTCTGGGCTGCACTGAAGCTGCACTGGGCTTCATAGGCCCTGAATAAGCATAGCCCCCAGATTTCCACGCACAGTGCACAAGGCACTGCTTGCTGGTGCCTTTTGCGCGCTCAGCGGTTATTGCCTAAGCGCTCAGCGGTTATTGCAACGTCTTCGTCATAAAATACTTAGCGCCGCCTGCCAACGGATAATCTTGCTGCACCCACTGCACTTGATAACCATGGCGAAGATAAAAGGGTTTGGCCTGAAAATCTAAAGTATCCAGTAGCACGAAGGCGCAGCCTCGCGATTTAGCAATTGCTTCGGCGGCAGCTAACATCTGGCTGCCTAAGCCCTGGCCGCGCTCACTGGCGGCCAACCAAAACGATTCCAGATAAAACCAATTGCCAAAGGTGCGGCCAGCCAGCATCGCCACAATCTCGCCTTGTGCATTCAGTTTTTTCAGTCCCAGCGCTTGGCGCTGGCTGGCATCCCAATGCTGCGCATTAAATTCAGCAATCTTTTGTTTGGCAAGATCGGCAAAGCCGCTGCTGTTATCTGCAATAAAATCGGTCATCAACATTACTCGGGCGGAAATATTGGCTGCAGTGTAATCAGAGCTTTGCTGTCAATACAAGCGAAGCCTAAAAATGCTGGGGTTTGCGGCAGAAATTGGAGCAAAAAGCCCATTGGAAAATCAGGGCCAAATCAGGGGGCAAACTCGACTGCTCCGAGCTGTTCTCTCGCTGAATTATGGCTATGCTTCAGTTGGCAAAAGAAGGAGTGGATGGATGCCCGCAGATTTACCCAAAATAGCTGCAAAAAAGGTGCTAGTTGCCGAAGATGACCCAATTATTCGTTCAAATTTAGTCAGGACTTTGCAGTTTGAAGGCTATGCGGTCACCGCGGCTGAGGATGGTCAAATTGCGCTTGCTTGCGCTTTGCACGAGCAGCCAGATCTGATTTTATCGGACATGATGATGCCCGTAATGGATGGCCACCAATTGTTGACGGCGATTCGCCAACACTCTGCAACTGCGGCGATCCCTTTTGTATTTTTAACGGCCCGAGCAGATCGGACTGATATCCGCGAAGGCATGAAACTGGGCGCCGATGATTATCTCAGCAAACCGTTTTCCCGCCATGAATTACTCGAAGTGGTGCAAACCCAACTGGAACGGCAAGCCACTCGACATGCAGAGCAACAGCGCTTGCAGCAAGAAACCATCAGGCTTCGCCGTTTTGATCCGGTCACTGAACTGTCCAACCGCTCTGGTTTTGAGGAAGCATTACAAGGGGCCATCGCGCGGGTTGGCTCTCGGCAACAGCCGTTAGCAACGGTCGTGGTGACGCTCAATGCCTTGCATAGTGTGCGTCAGTCCGCGGGCGCTCGACTGTACGAGCAAGTGTTGTGTGCTTTTGCTGCGCGTTTGCTGCAGCTGACTCAATATTTACCTCCAGCCTCTAAGGTGGAAGATATTGGCCGAATCTGTGATAGCAGCTTCGCCTTAGCGATTTCAGGCATTACCACCGAACAGATGAACTCAGTGATTTTGCAGTTACTGCAGCAGTTGTCACAAGCGGTGCACATTGAGGATACCGCCCATTTTTTTCAGCCCACCGCCGGCATCGCATTTTATCAAGCCGATAGTCCGGATGCCGTTGCACTCATCCAACAAGCCGAAGTGGCCGAACCCGAACCGAAAGCGGGTGGAAATTTTGCCTATTACTGCGCCAAAACGAGCGCATTGTTGTGTCGGCGGATGAAAATGCTGCAAGCCTTGCATAGTGCGCTGGCCAATGACGAGCTGTATTTATGCTATCAACCCCAGCTGGATGCGCAAACTCTGCAAGTTACTGGCTTTGAAGCGTTATTGCGTTGGCAGCATCCTGAGTTTGGTCAGGTTTCACCCGCCGAATTTATTCCTATCGCAGAAAGCAGTGGGTTAATTATTCCGATTGGCGCTTGGGTGTTGCAACAAGCCTGCCGTCAAATGCAAGCTTGGTTGGCGATGGGGTTTGCCCCGATGCGAATTGCTGTGAATTTATCAACCTGTCAGTTTGAAAACAACGATTTATACCAGCTGGTGACAGAGACGCTTATACAAACTGGCTTACCGCCACACTTATTGGAACTGGAGATCACCGAAAGTATTGCCATGCAAAACGCGGCGCAAGTGCAAGCGATGATGCAGCGTTTGGCCAACGACGGCGTCATTTTAGCCATGGATGATTTTGGCACTGGCTATTCCAGTTTGGCTTATTTAAAAGGCTATCCCTTGCATGTTTTAAAAATTGACCAAGTGTTTGTGCGCCATTTTTTAACCGATGACAATGACGAAGCCATCATCCGCGTCATTATTGCCTTAGCACAAAGTTTTAAATTAGCAGTGATTGCGGAAGGGGTGGAAACTGCGGAACAAGCCGAGCGGCTGAAAGCGCTCGGTTGTCAGTATTTCCAAGGGTATTTATTTAGTAAGCCACTCCCTGCAAGTCAGGCGACCACGTGGCTGCAACAACAGGTCACTCATTATGGCCGTTAATCAGCAAATAATTGGCACTTTGAGTCTGTTCGCGACAGATGCAGAGTTAGCTGATTGGCAACAGGCGCTGTCGCCATCGCTGGCTTCGCAATCGCTAGCCTCGCAATCACTAACCTCGAAATCGCTGGCTACCCAGTTGGAGTTGCAGGTGCGACTTGCTTGGCATTTACGTCAACGTCATTCCGCCTTGGCACTGCAATATTGCCAGCAAGCGTTTACCCTAATGCCACAAGTGGCACTGACGCCTGCGGACCAGTTGCAAGTGTCTAGTCGCTTGTATTTAGTGCAGGCGGAAGTGGCGAGGCTGCTGGCACAATTTGCACCTGCACAGCAAGCCATGGATTTGGCCATGGCGGGCTTTAGCGACATCGCGGATGTCGGCGGATTGTTTGATTGCCACTGGCTTTCGGCTTGGTTGGCCTATGGCCAAGGCGATATTGCGCGGCGTAATCAACATCTCACGCAAGCGATCCAGCTCGCTGAAACCTTGGGCGATCAGCAGCGGATGATGCTGGCACAAGCAGGTTTGGCGCGCGCTTCAGCTTTTCAGGATTTAACGCAAGCCGAACAGCGCTGGGGGCATTTTTTCCGAGAGTATGTTGCTCAAGCCGATGCAGGCGTTGCAACCTGGATCCATGATTTTCATTATGTACTTGCCAGCAAACGGCAAGAAATTGGCTTGGCAATCCAGCATGGCACTCAGATGTACAATGCCGCTTTGGCCAGTGGTCAGCAGGAGCGGGCGATCACCGCAGCGTCGAACATTGGCTTTGATTTGGCGCGCATCCACGATTTACCTGCCGCTTTGGACTGGTGCGAACGCAGTCTGGAATTGGCGCGCCGCCAAGGCTGGCCTTTAACCATCGGCTTATGTTTAACCGAAATGGCTGAAGTGCTGCGAAAGATGCGCAGGCTTGATGCTGCGCGCAAATTATTAACTGAAGCCATTGATATTCTTGCTGAATTTCCCCAGTCCCGCGACCACGCCTTGGCGTTGAATTATTTAGGCGATGTTGAGCTCAACTGTGGCAATTACGCCTTGGCAGCAGATATTTTCGCCCAGTTATTGCACAAAGCTCAGGCGCTTGGCCATGCCGACTTGCAAACCATTGCGTGTCGCGGTTGTGCCGATGCGCTGTTTCGCTCGGGCGCTCGCCAGCCTGCGATTGATTATGCCGAGCAAGCGTTGGCTATCGCGCAACAACAATTGGATGGTTACAACATCGTCGAGGCCCTGCGGGTACTGGCCAAAATATATGAAGATCAGGAATTGTCGCAGCAAACCGGCTTAACCGCTTTGGATTTTTTACAGCGCGCGGTGAAAGAAGGGGAGCAGATCGATGGTTTTAGCCCCGAACCTGAGTTGTTAGAAGCACTGGCCAAAAAGTATGCCGCACAAGGCCAATATCAGCAGGCTTATCAAGCGTCAACGCAAGCTTTAGCCGCCAGTGCCAAGAATTACGATCGCAAAGCGCATGACCAAGCGATCGCCCTGCAAATTCGGTTTGATCATGACAAAGCGCATCAAGAGAGCCTGCACCACAAAAAACTTGCCGATGCTGAGCGCGAACGGTCGGCTGCTTTAACCACGATTAATAGTACTTTGGAAGAGTTGTTAGCCCGTGAAAAGCAATTACAACATCTGCTGGAAGCTTCTCATGATGCCGTGCTGACGATGGACGAACTGGGTAGGGTTGTGCGCTGGAGCGCCTCAGCCGAACGGATGTTTGGTTGGCGCAGCCATGAAATGATCGGCGAAGTGCTTTCAGAATATCTGGTACCGCATCGTTATCGGGCTGCACATGATGCCGGGATGCAACGTTTTCTGCAAAGTGGTGAAGCCAAGGTGCTGGGGACCACGGTCGAACTTTCAGCGCTGCATCGTGATGGCCATGAAATGCCAGTTGAACTCTCGCTCTGGCATGTCAATACCGAGGATGGCGTGTTGTTTGGCGCGCTGATCCGCGATATTTCCGCCAGAAAAGCTGCTGAGCAGAAGTTGCGAGAGCAAGAAGAAAAATACCGCTCTGTGGTGGAAAATGGCTCGGAAGGTATCTTAGTGGTGGCTGGCGGACGGGTGATGTATGTGAATCCATTTATGGAGCGGACCACCGGACGTTCGCTCGCGATGATGATGGATAGGCCCTTCACCGAATTTATTCATGTTGATGATGTGGCCCGGGTGGTTGAAAACTACCAGCGCCGGCTGCGCGGCGAAGTGGTCGAGCAGCATTATGAATTTCGCATCATGACGGTCGATGGCGGTGTAGTTTGGGTGGAACTCTCTGCGGTTGCTATTCAATGGGAAGGCAAACCGGCCACCCTGTCGTTTCTCACGGATGTCACTGAGCGGCGTATTTTGCAGGAAAAATTACTCGCCAAAACCCGTGAGCAAGAAGTCATCTTACAAAGTACCGTGATTGGTATTGCGCTGATGCAATCGCAAAAATTGCTGTGGGCCAATGCCATGCTGGAGAATATGCTCGGTTATACCCATGGCGATATGCATGGCCGCTCCATTGGTTTGTTGTTTAAAGCCGAACGCGATTGGACTGAGTTTTTGCCGGAAGTCATCGCGACCTTGGATGAAACTGGGGCTTATACCGGTGAAATGGAATTAATTCGGGCTGATGGCCAGCCCATTTGGTTGCAACTGCATGGCACTCGCTTGCCGCAAAGTGACGGGCCGCCGGTGAGTTTATGGACCTTTATCGATATTACCGAGCGAAAACGGGCAGAAACCGAATTACTCAACGCATTGACGCGCGAGCGCGAGTTTGGCCAGCTGAAGAGTCGTTTTGTATCGATGACTTCGCATGAATTTAGAACCCCGTTAACCGGGATCCAAAGTTCGATTGACCTGTTAGCCGACTACGGCGATAGGCTCGATCCGCAAGAAAAACAAGAGATTTTTCAGCAAGTGCGGGAGTCAGTCGGACGGATGACTCGGATGCTAGACAATATTTTATTGATTGGCCGGGGCGATGCGCAAACCCTAAGTTTTACGCCAGCAGCCTGCCACTTGGCGGCTTTTTGTCGGCAATTACACAATGAAGTCACTCAATCGCGGCCAGCCGATGGCTCCCGTGCCCATATTATTCTGGAGATGCGGGATATCGATGGGGAGTGGTTGCTGGATGAAAACCTGTTACGGCAAAGTTTAGGCAACCTGTTATCCAATGCGGTGAAGTACTCGCCCGAGGGCGGCGATGTGCTGTTCCACGTCAGCAAAGTGGACCAGATGCTGCGTTTTGAGGTGACCGATCAAGGCATTGGCATTCCTGAAGCCGACCAACAACGGCTGTTCGAAAGCTTTCATCGCGCCAGCAACGTCGGCAATATAGCCGGCACCGGCTTAGGCTTAGCGATTGTGAAACAGGCCACCGAATTGCACGGAGGAAACATCTATTTGCACAGCTCCTCAGCCGCAGGGACCACCTTTGTGGTAAATATTCCGGCGACAGCGCTGTAAGTTCAGGAGTAGTATGGCGAGCTAGATTGTGAATAAAGCCAGAAGGATGCCGCGATGCATGGATTGAAGTTTTTCGGATCGAAGTTGTTCGAATTGAAGCTGTTCGGATTGAAGTTTTGCGGATTGCGGCGCAGTGTGGCGTTACTCTGCACCTTGGCAGTGGTGAGTTGTCAGCCCTTGAGTGATGCCCCAAACCCGCCTAAGCATACCGCAAGCCCGCAGGTACAGGTGCTGCCGATGGCTGTTCCCATGACTGAACTGCAACGGCAACGCACAATCCGACTTTATTTACCCCCGAGTTATGGCCACAGTGATCGCCGCTATCCGGTATTGTATATGCACGATGGCCAAAATTTATTTGATGCCGCCACAGGCTATGCAGGCGAGTGGCAGGTAGATGAAACGCTCGACCGATTGGCGGCTAGTGGCCAATTAGAGTTGATTGTGGTTGGTATTGATAATGGCGCAGCACTGCGCAATCAAGAGTTGGTGCCTTTCGTCCATCCCGAGATTGGCAAAGCGGAAGGCGAAGCTTATTTACGCTTTATCATCAATGACCTTAAACCATATATCGACCGTCAGTACCGCACCTTGCCAAGCCGCGAACATACCGGGTTGATGGGCAGTTCGTTGGGCGGTTTAATCACCCACTATGCTGGACAGCATCATAGTGATGTGTTTGGCCGTTTTGGGGTTTTATCCCCCTCGTATTGGGTGGCTGGGGATGAAAAAGCGCGATTATCCACACCAGGGATTGCTGAGAAATCGCGCTGGTTTGTCAGTATGGGCAGCAACGAAGGCGACTTGATGGTTGCCGACTTTCAACAAGTTACCGCCCAATTGCAGCGCGATTTACCCAAAGATAGCCAACTGACGCTGCAGCTAGTTGCTGGCGCTGAACACAACGAAGCCGCGTGGGCCGCGTTAATGGAGCCGGCATTATTGGCGTTGTTTGGCAACAACCCGCCACGGCAGTTGCTGCTAAGCCGTCATATGGAAAAAGCCGAAGGCAGCGATGATCCGGCGTTAAGCCCTTGTGGGATGGCGCAAGCCCAAGCCTTTGCCGCGCAGTTTAAAGCAACTGCGCTACCCAAACTGTTTCACACACCATACCGCCGGACGCAACAAACCGCGCAAGCATTCTTACAAAGCGGCCGAGCGTTACAGAGTTATGACCCGCGCCAAGTGGAGCCACTGCTCGCTGAGCTGAATGCCAGCACAGACAACGCGCTAGTCGTTGGCCATAGCAACACCATCCCGGCACTGGTCACCACGCTAACCGGCGAACAAGTTGCACCACTCGGCGAGCAAGACTACGGCCGAATTTATATCCTGACGCAGCAACAGCAAAAATGGCAGCTAGAAATCCGGCAATTGCCGCTTCCTGCGGAGTGTCAAGCCAAAGGGCTGTGAGTTATAAACGAAAGTGAGTCGACCGATTTAAATCCATCTTTCCGTTTCAAATATGCACAATCACGATGTATCAGGTTTTGATACATCCATGTGTTAACCTATTGTCTATCTTAAATTTATTGAGCTTTCACTAAATCAATAAATCGATATGGTCTCAGTTAATTCACAAATGGAGCTTTGATTGCCGATGAATAATATTCAAACAAACTTGATTGCAGAATTTGCAAAAATTGGATTTTCGTCAACTGTATTTACTTTGGCTCAGCTTCAAAGTTTATTCGAAAGGAATGGGGTTTGGGTCATTAATGGCCAAGAATATGATTCAAAGCATGTCAGAACTATTTTTGCCAATCATTCAGTAGGGCCTGGTAGCCGTGTTGGTGAATCAGTTAAGCGGGGAAGTGCTCCATTATTTATCAAGCATCTTGAACCTGGCACATATTCGATTTATAGCGCTGAGGCTTTTGCTTTAGCTAATCGAGACAACCATCAGGGATCTGAGTCAAATAAGTATGCAGTTTTACTCGAAGATGCGGTGAAAAATTATGGATTTCCGCCAGTTTATTATGATTTTTCGAATGACACCAAAGTGAAAGCTGCATCAATGTCGATAGTTGAGCAAACCATCAAAGCTCAGCTCACTTCAGATAATTTAGAACAAGTGAAGTATGGGCTGGCAAATGTTGTTTATTGGGGAAATGCCAATGCTGGATACCAAATGCATCGGACCAACAAGATTTTGAATGCAATTACATCTGAGCAACTCAAGTCATTTCAGCAGTTAGTTGCTTCTGGGAATATTCCAACACTAAAACAAATCAGAAACTTGAAAATGCCCCAGTTTTCCGGCGTGTCATTTATCTCCAAAATTGTCGCATTTTTGGATCCTGCTAATTATTGTGTGTTGGACTTATTACTCTCAAGGCTGGCGCCAGCATCAGCAAATAAGGCATTAGGACAATTACAAGTCTCTGGTCAAATTGGCGTTACGAAGGTGAATGTGGATGTTTACCAGCGTTGGTGCGAGGAATGCGCACGTATCAGTCAAACCTACTTCAATAATCGTTATCGTGTTGTGGATATTGAGCGTGGTTTTTTCAAGTTAATTCAAGAAGGCGAATTGCCGACTGCACAAGAAATTTACGCAAACTTGTAGCATAACACTAAACGCTTTCACGTCTTTCTTCAGCGTCTTGTGCTAGTCAAAACCATGTTTCAGGTATTGATACATCGCTCCTTTAAACTAACGGCGTCGCTTAAAAACGACGCCGTTTTTGTTTGAACTCTAACCAGCGAGGGTAGCTATGGGAAGTCAATATCTGCGTGATGCGGCCGGTGTGGTGTATGCCATTATCGACCAAGATCAATCTGGCGATCAGTCAATTCGAACCTACGAGCATGGATGGCTTGGACGCTATTATGCCAAGAGTAATATCACCGTCGACCTGCGCACTGGCCAAATTATTGCTCGTGGCAACGCTTTAGCCAGTCTTGTGCAACCTCCACGGTATTAAGGTGATTTATGCAAGCAATCCCTGTGTTTTATCGAGATGAAATGATTGTTGAAATGGATGGTTTTTCGCCAAGTGCGAGTAAGCCCCGCGATGTCGTCGCAAGTTGGCAGCAGCTTGGTATCTCTATCGATATTCAAAAGTGCTACCCCATAAGTATTGATCATCTCAAGATGGTGCACGCTTATGATTACGTGGATGGCGTATTTGCTGGCACTATCAAAAATGGCTTTGGTAATAAAAATGTGGCAGTTGCTGAAAGTTGCCTTTATACCATTGGTGCTTTATATGCGGGCGCTGAAGCCGCAATTTTGAACAAAAAAGTGGCAGTAGCGCCTGTCTCGGGGTTTCATCATGCAGGTTATGAAGACGGCTATGGCTTCTGCACTTTTAATGGCTTGTTGGTGGTTTGCATGTTGTTGTTCATCGAGAAGTTGGCTGAACGCGTTGGCATCCTTGATTTAGATGTCCATCCTGGTGATGGTACTGCGGATATGCTGAGTAAAGCGTGGTACAGAGACCAAATCATCCATCATTCGATGGGGTACGCCACCAAAACAGAACCTGAGTTCGCGGAGGCTTATCTTGCCCAATTGCCTGAAGTAATTGCAGGCATGAAAGACTGCGACATCATTCTGTTTCAAGCGGGGGCAGATCCGCACATTGACGACCCACTCGGTGGCTTCTTAACCACTGAACAACTGCGATTACGCGACGAAATTGTTTTCCGTGAATGTGCCAAGTGGAATATTCCTGTGGTTTGGAATTTAGCCGGTGGCTATCAACGTGACAAAAACAATGGCATTTCGCCAATTTTAGCTTTGCACAACAATACCTTGATTGAATGTGCCAAGGTTTATCTCACAAATAGCAAAAGTGATATGGGTTAGCTTTTATGCCAATTGAACAAAGATCTATCAATAGCAATTCAGTGAATATCAGGTTTGATTATTATAAATTTATTCGGGGAAACATGGCATGAGTTATACCATCGAAGAACATAAACATCGTTACGCGGCATGGGCAGCAAGCCGAGCGGCAAGCACCAAAACCTGTCGATTTGAAGTGCAAATTGGCAAAGAAATTTTAGAAGAAACAGGCCTGAATCAGCTGCTTTCATCGCCAGAAAACCTACCAGCATCATCAACAATTGATGTCGAGCACAGAATTTGGCGCGAAAAAGCGATTATCGCCGCGGAAAAAAGGGGCTTGGTTGGTTTTGGACATGGTGTTGCAGCCAAGCTGATAAACGTTTATCTCAAAGGCGCGTTTGTTTGCGCTGGTTACGAAAACCATCCAAAGGTTGCAGCACTTCATCCACCGATTGATAGTCTTCTTTTAGATGAGCTCTATTTTAATAATGTTGGAGGTCTCAAGAGTGATTGGTCTCTTGCCAGAAAACTGCGATGGTCGAAATTTAGTTCTGAGCAGTATGAAGCAGTGATTCAATCGATCAGAACTGCTATGCAGAATAAACCGCTCTGGCAAGTAGAGTCGTATTGGCGCGGTTATCAATAACTCAATCGCTTAAAGAGTAGGGCAGATTGGACCTGACAGAGATCAGTTTGCTGATTGTTGTCAGGTCTATTTGCAGCCTTGCTAAGATGTACTAGCTAAGACCAGCGATCAGACTAACCATGCTTTACTCCACAGTATTTGTACCCATCTGTTCACCGCAGCTGTTTGGATTCAAAACAACCACTGATAAATGCTGACAGCACTGCCGATGGGCGCTATCACCAGGATAGCCAACATTCCCAAACACCCGCTCCCTTTGGTCTGCATGGAAGACTGAATATCCACAGGCTGGTCCCTTAACCATTGCGAGTGGCAAGACCGACAATACAGTTTGGTAAAACCTTGATTCCAAGCTTGTATAGTTCGATGGTCATAGTCGGCAATCGTGCCACAGCGAGCGCATTGAAACGTTTTTTCCAGTGGTTTTGCCAGGGGTTTTTCCAGTGGCTTTGTCCGATTATTTAGAATAAAAAATGCCAAAGCGGCTGAAATGGCGAAAGGCCAAACCTCGCCAATAGTTTTCGAACGGTACAACTGAATGCCTAAAGCTACAATAGATGCGAACAACACTAGCATGCAAAGGTAATCAATCAGGTTGTTCTCTGAGGCCTCGGTGGCTGGCGGCGATTTTTTGTAAGTTTTGCTGGAATTGATAGTGACGTTTTCAATCACCACTCCTTTCGCTTTAAGCCTTTGCTGAGAGTCACGCATTGCTTCATAGACCACCAGGTCACCGACTTGGGGTCTGCGGGCATTTGTTTTAACACTGGATATGTGGAAAAAAACTTTTTCTGAGCCATCATCCGGTTGGATAAATCCAAAGCCCTTATCATCTTTCCACTGTGAAATTTTTCCGTTCATATCTGTTCCAAGCCAATCTGTTTGAAGCCAATCTGTTCCAAATGTAACTTCTGATAAAGTTACTCTGCGCGATAAATATTTAACGAGGCGTATAAAGCCGTCTCGGCTGATTTATTCATCAGTTGCGGGCTACATTTCTGCTGCCAATTTGGGCGCAGAAACATGGCCATACCTAAGTGCAAGTTGTTGATATTCCTCTGCCAGTTTTTGGCGCAAAGCCACAGGTTCAATCACTTCAGCGTGAGGCCCTAAACCGCGAATAAACTTTTCTAACTCATCGCCCCACAAAATTGTGGCTCTGAGTTCTCGCACACCTTCGGCGATTTCTTCCACGATTTGATCATCACTGATCGGCGTGCCATCGATGTTATTGGCTGCTTTACCAAATAACCGGAGGGTTAAATGAATGATTGGATCTGTTTTTCTCTTAAATCGGTCGAACCCATGGAGTTTGCAAATCTCGGCTATCGTCATGCTTGCAGGTTTTGCTTTGTAGCTGTCGTCAGCATCGAGAATGCTCATTTCGCTCATCCGATGCATTGCATAGATTGCAGGTCTGGTGCCTTTATTATTCTGTTCCATGCCAACAACATAGGTTTTTTCGCCTTTAAACATCAACCCCCACGGCATCAGGCGTTTTTGACTAATGTCTCTGTCACCGTTTAAGTAGGTAAATGCCAGTGCTTGTTGTTGTTCTATCGCAGTATAGACTTTGGTTTTGATGTCAATGGTGCACTGAGGCGCAGTACAAATACTGGATGGGGCGACATAAATAAATTGTTTCCAGCTGTGGGGGTGTGCATCTGTGACCTGCTTTTCTAGCAAACGCTGTTGATCAATAGGAAGATATTGGCCGATTAAGTCCTGCAGAACGCTGAGTTGGCGAATGGTTTGTTTATTTTCCGCGTTCACATCAACTTTTTTACGATAACGGTGAGGCTTGCTGAAAATATCTATTTCGATGAGGTGAGAGTAATTGTCTCCAAATTCAAGCAAGCGCCGACGCACGGTTTGTTCAATTCTGCGACTACCTTGCTCTTTACTCGTGTCGTGCATAATTCGGCTACATAGTTTTTGGCAAACCTCTGCCAACGTGGCATATGTATTGGTGTCGTTTGGCAATGAATCAAATAGATCTTCATCCGTAAATTTCAGCGGATCTAACTTTGGTTGTTTGATTTCCTTAATTTGCTGGGTCATCTCACGCTTCCTTTCTTAGTTCTTCGCACCACTTGGGTTATTCAACATCGCAAGCCAGCCTTGATAAATCATGACCATGGCAAGGGTATCCAGCTCACAGTACTTGAGCAGGGCGCGCTCTAACTCGCGTCGCTCATAATCAGACATTTCAGTTAATTGCAATTTGCCATAGGCGACGAGGGCTAAACCGCCATTGTTGAGTTCATCCTCCTCGCTTAATAAATCGATGTCGTGCTCACTGGCATCTGCAAACAGTTTGGGCAGTTGTTTGTAGGGATCAATCAGTTGGCCATCGATTTTATGAAGCCAACAATGATTCTGGAAATTCAAACTGGGCATGGTTGCACTGCCATAGTTTGGCTGGCCGTACAGAGCTTGCAAGTATGCAG
>JACCDH011781712.1_pt1 | contig 15003 bp, 11 predicted proteins | sample 7442481 | NCBI WGS metagenome assembly JACCDH01 (sample SAMN15323433, study PRJNA562643) | freshwater metagenome | isolation source: river surface water | place: USA:Blue River Watershed | collected 2017-08-15
CCCCCGCCCGGCCACCCAGAACCTAGGTTACCCTATGGGGGGCCGGGCGGGGGAGCGGGCCGGTGATGCTCCCGCCGTGAGGCGGGCAAAGGCATGACCCGTCCGGCCACGCATATTCTTCGCTTGCTGCGCTGGGGACGGATCCTGGCGAAGCACGGTGCGCTGCGCGGGATCGAGCATGATCGCAACACGCCGCTGCCGGTCAAGCGGCTGTTCCGGCTGGCCCGGCTGGGCACCTTCCAGCCGCGTGTGCCAGACTATGCCGGTGCCTTTCAGGCCATCGGACCGGCAGCGATCAAGCTGGGCCAGACCCTTGCCACCCGGCCTGACCTGGTCGGCGAGGAAGCCGCCTTCAACCTGCTGAGCCTGCAAGACAGCCTGCCGCCGGTTCCGTTTGCGGCGATCCAGGCCGAAATCGAAGCAAGCTTTGGCAAACCGCTAGAGGCAATGTTTGCCAGCGTAGACCCGGAGCCGATCGGCGCCGCCTCGATTGCTCAGGTCCACAAGGGCGTGACCGCGGACGGCCGCACCGTCGCGATCAAGGTTCTGCGGCCTGGCATCCGCGAAAAATTCGCCGCGGACATCGAAACCTACGAATGGGCTGCCGCCCATCTCGAGGCGCTGGGCGGCGAAGCCTCGCGCCTGCGCCCGCGGTTGGTCATCGCCAACCTCAAGCGCTGGACCATGCGCGAGCTTGACCTGCGGCGCGAGGCTGCTTCGGCCTCGGAACTGGCCGAGGCGATGAAGGGCTTCGAGGGTTATCGCATTCCCGCGATCGACTGGGACCGGACCAATGGCCGGGTCATGACGATCGAGTGGATCGACGGCATCAAGATCAGCGATCACGCGGCGCTCAAGGCCAGCGGGGTCGACCTGCCTGAACTGGCCAGCCGCCTGGTCATCGCCTTCCTTACGCAGGCCATCAGCTATGGTTATTTCCATGCCGACATGCACCAGGGGAACCTGTTCGTGCAGGCTGATGGCACGATTGCCGCGATCGACTTTGGCATCATGGGCCGGATCGATCGCCGCGCGCGGTTCTGGCTGGCCGAGATCCTCTATGGCTTGACCACCGGTAATTACCGGCGCGTCGCCGAGATCCATTTCGAAGCCCAATATGTGCCGAGTTATCATTCGGTTGACGAGTTCGCGACCGCGCTGCGCGCCGTGGGGGAGCCAATGCGCGGCAAGCCGGTGAGCGAGCTTTCGGTCGGCCAGATGCTCGACGGGTTATTTGCGATCACCCGCGATTTCGACATGCAGACCCAGCCGCACCTGCTGCTGCTGCAAAAGACCATGGTCATGGTCGAAGGGCTGGCGACCGCGCTGCATCCGGGGATCAACATGTGGGACGTTTCCGGTCCCTTCGTGAAGAACTGGATCCGCGATGAACTGGGGCCCGAGGCCGCGCTGGCCGATCGCCTGCGCGACGATACCGAAACCCTGCTGCGCCTGCCCGGCCTGATCCGCCGGCTGGAAGAGAGGTTCCCGCCCAAGGGCGGCGCGCCCGAACTGCCGCCGCTGCCCGAAGTCGAACTGGTCTGGGACCGTCGCCGTGAAGGCACTAAACGCGGCTGGGGCGGCTATGTCCTGGCTCTGTTGGCGGGTGCCGCCGTGGCATGGGGCGCCGCTGCCCTGGGCTGGCTTTGAGCCGATGGACCTTGATGCGTTGATCCTGCACTTCTTCGGGACGGAAGACCCGGCGGAGCTGACCGAAACGGACTATGACCGCGCCCTGGAAAAGCTCAAGATCGCCTTTGGCGTAGAGCGGGACGTCGGACGCAAATTTGCGCTGTGGACGCTGATGGATGCGCTAGGCGTCGCTCCGCTGCCGGCAGAAGCATTTGCCAAGGAACCGCTGCTCAAGGCGGCAGCGGAAGACTATCTCAAGGCCGCATTCCGGCTTGAGCGTTTCGGCGAAGACGAAGGCTGATCGCCAGAGCGCCGCAACAGAAAAGGGCGGCAAGGTTGCCCCTGCCGCCCTCATCTAGATCAGCCTTCTGAAGGCCCGAAGGCCTCCGGGCCTCCTCTCCAACTCAGAACTTCGTCCCGGCGCGCAGCCCGATCGTGCGCGGGGTGATCGGCACGACATAGGGGCGCTGGTAGCACTGACCGCACTGCACGAAGCGCGAGGACTGGCCCCGTTCGTCCAGCAGGTTGGCGGCAAAGAGCTCAACATTGAAGCTGCTCCACTCAACCCCCAGCGCCAGGTTCACCGTGGTGAAGGCCGGAAGCTCGCCAAGCTGGGCCGCCTGGGTCGCCCGGACATCGCCGCTGGCCGAACCCTGGTATGCCACGTTGATCTGGCCATAGGGCTTCTTGTCACCCATTTCGGCCGTGTAACGCATGGTGCCCGAAGCCTTGAACTTCGGCGTGATCGGCAGGCGCGTGCCCGAAGGCGACTGGATCGAATTGCCAGCCCCGCTGCAGGTGAAGGTCGGGTCGACCGCTGCGCAGAGGTTCTTGGTGGTCTTGGCATCGGTATAAGCACCGGAGACCTGAAGGAACAGACCGCCGCCGTTATAGCTCAAGTCAGCATCGATCCCGCGGATGCGGGCGTCGGGGCCGTTCTTGATCTCGGTGAAGCTGTTCGCGCCAAGGTACGAATACTGGAAGTCATTCCAGTTCTGCTGATAGACTGCGCCATTGAAGCGCAGGCCCCGTGCCAGGGTCGATTTCCAACCCAGTTCATAGTTGATCAGGAAGTCCGCCCCATAGGGGCCCACGTCGGCCCGGCGGTTCACGCCACCCGGGCGGAAGCCCTTGGACGCCGTGGCATAGACCATCAGGTCGCTGGTGGCCTTCCACGACAGATTGAAGCGCCAGGTCAGGCCATCGTCCTTGACCCGCACCGGATCAACGCCAGACCCGTTCCAGACGCCCAGGTTGTTACAGGGCGTTCCGTCAATAACACCCGGAGCCAGCTTGACGCCTGCGGTGCCGGCCACGGAGCGCAGGCGCGCTCCGGTGGTGGTGAAGCATCCGGCGACACCGGTACGCGAGCTGCCCGCACCGTTATACGGCGTGTCGGAGAAGTTGCCGCCCGGGTTGCGGCCAAAGCCGAAGAACCCGATCAGCGTATTGTCGAACTTATAACCGCGCACCCCGGCAGTCAGGGTAACGTTTTGCAACAGATCGTAGCTTAGTTCGCCAAAGGCCGCATAGTCACGGTCAATGCGTTCCTGCTTGGTCAGCCACAGCGTGCCCGGCACACCGTTGACCGAGACCTGCGGGCCAAGATTGGCAACCTGGTAGTCCTGGAAAATATCGTTCGACTGGCGCTGATAGAACAGGCCGCCGACAAACCGCAGCGGCTGGTCAGCCGGTGAGGCAACGCGCAATTCCTGGCTCAGCTTCTTGAAGTGATCGATGCCGATCACCTTCTGCCGCGGGTCGATGGTGCGGCCCAGCGAATCCAGGAAATAGAAGTAACCGGCCAGACCGCCCGACGAAGCATAAAGCGAGTCATAGGCTTCCGAGTAGTCGGTATAATCGCTTGAACTGTCACGCTTGCGGTCAAGATAGGCGCCGGCATAGGTTACGTCCCAGCTGCCCAGCTTGCCTTCGATCGTCAGCGCGGCCTGAACCCACTTGTCGTTCAGGTATTCCGGGGCGAAGCGCTGCAACTGCAGATCGCCGACGCTGGGATCGAAAGCGTAAGAGCCCTTGCTCTTCATTTGCTGGTAGGTGACTGCGGGCGTCACGGTCCAGTTGTCGTCCAGATCGACCTTGAGCGCAGCGCGTGCACCATAGGTTTCGGTCTTGTTATAGTTCTCTTCAACGAAGGCCGTGTTGTTGACGCAGAACCCGCCGGGCTGCGGCAAGAAGCAGCGGCGACCGGCCACATTGTCGATATAACCGGCGTCACGCTGGTAAAAGCCGACCACGCGCAGGGCGGCACTGTCGCCCAGCGGGGCATTGATCATGCCATCGAACTTGCCGCCGAAATTGCCGCCCTTGACGGTGTTGATCTCACCATCGACCGAGCCTTCGAACCCGGCAGTGCTGGGCTTGTTGGTGATGATGCGGATCGTGCCAGCCTGCGACGAGGCACCATAGAGCGTGCCCTGCGGACCGGAGAGGCTTTCAATCCGGGCGATGTCATAGATGTGAACATCAAGGTTGCCGCCGATCGTGGTGACCGGTTGCTCATCGAGGTAGACGCCAACCGAGGGCAGCGAGCCCGAGTGGTTGCCGTCCCCGCCCGAGGCGACGCCGCGCATGTAGACCACGTTGGTCCCCGGCGTGCCGCCCGACTGGAACGAGACCGAAGGCAACTGCTGGGCATAGCCCTTGAAATCAGAGATGTTGAGCTGTTCAAGCTTGGCCGTACCGAGCGCCTGGATCGAGATCGGCACGTTCTGGAGGTTTTCCGAACGTTTTTGCGCGGTCACCACGATTTCGTTGGCATCGGCCTCAGCGGCTTCCTGGGCCAGAGCCGGCATGGCAGTCAGCGCGGTGGAAGCAAGCAGCAATGCACCCGCTGTGCGGCGAATAGTAAATGTCATGGGCACCCCATCCAATGAAATCTTCGACAACTTGTGAATCCCGTATCCGCTGCGGTCAAGTGCAACGCAAATCGAGGCGGCCAATCGCCAGCCGAAGTGACAGAATTACCACGCCTCCGGACTGTCCGGATATGCCGCCAGGACCGGGCCCAGTGCGGCTTTGAGCGGCCCAAGCCAGGGTTCGAACGGCACGTGCGCTTCGGTCCCTTCGCGGAAGATCGGCTGGCGGACCTGTTCTGAGCTGGGCGTGCGCACGGCGCGTTCGGTGCGGTGAAATTCAAGGCAGGCCGGCTCAAATGCCAGACCGCAATAGTCGAGCAGGGCGCGCACCTCGGCCTCGGTATCCTCAACCATGTTCTCATAGATCACCCGGTGCACCCGCCCTGGCTGGACCCGGTCAAGATGAGCCATCAACCGCACATAGTCGCGGTAATACCGGCCCATGTCTTCCAGGCCATAGGCAAAGGCCTGGCCGCGCGCGAAATGCTGCTTGAAGTTGGAGAAGCAGCAACCCAGCGGATGCCGGCGCGCATCGACAATCTTGGCCCCGGGCAGCGCCAGCATGATGAACACCGTGTGCATCCAGTTGTTCGGCAGCTTGTCGATGAAGTACGGCCGCTCGGTCTTGCGCTGGATCCGCGTGCGCTTGAGGAACTCCTCGCCGCGCCGCGCCAGCTGCTCGGCCGCCAGGCCGGGCAGGCTGAGCGGATAGTTGCCCTCCCGCCGCGCCAGGGCTGGGATATCGGGCAGCTCGGTCGTGCCCTCAACCAGGCTGTGGCTGGAGAGGATCTGTTCGACCAGGGTCGATCCGGCGCGGGGCATGCCCAGCACGAAGATCGGATCGGGGGCATCGCAGCCCTGACCGGCGCGCTCGGCGAAGAATTCGGGCGTGGCAATCTCGATCAGGCGATCCACAAAGCGGGTAGTCTCGTCCGCATCATAATCAAGCTCGGTGCGGCGCAGGGCATTGCCCGCGGCATAGTGGGCAAAGCTCGCCTCCGCCTCGCCGCGGTCCTCCAGCGCCTTGCCCAGCGCGAAGTCGAGGTGGAAGCGATCTTCCCTGGCCACCCCGCCCTCTTCGAGCGCAGCCTTCATCGCCGCGATATCGGCATCGGTGAACTTGACCGTCTTCAGGTTGGCAAGGCTCCACCATGCCTCACCCAGCGTTGGCATCAGTTCGATCGCCTGGCGGTAGGCTGCAACCCCTTCCTCCAATCGCCCGACCGTCTTCAACATGTGGCCAAAGCTCATCCAGACGCGCGGCTGGTTTGGCGCCTGCGCCAGCACCCGTTCGTATAGGGTGATCGCCTCGTCGAACTCGCCAATGCGGCCCAGCGCCGCGGCTTGCAGGTTGGCGTGGCCGGGATTGTCCGGTTCCTCCTCCACCACCCGGTTCAATTCGGCAATGGCATCGGCGGGGCGGTTCTGCCGGTATAGCACCAGGGCCAGATTGGCCCGCGCCGGAGTGAAGGCCGGGGCCAGTTCCAACGCGCGACGCAGCAGGTTTTCGGCATCGTTATAGCGTCCGATCCGTCCTGCCAGCTCGGCAAACAGGCGGATTGCGAAGACATCCAGCGGGTCTTCCTTCAGGTGCGCGCGCAGCAGCGGCTCAGCGACCGGTAGGTCGTTCTCGTTCATGGCCATGGCGGCCTGGATCAGCCGCGGGTGATAGCGCCCGGACCGCGCAAGCCAGGATTGGGTGGTAACGTTGCTCATGCTGCGCGCAAGAAACATGGTGACGCGGCGCGATCAAGCGATAGTCTGGGCTGGGAAGGGGATAAGCATGAGCCAGGACAATCGTCCGTTCGGAATCTGGACCGCCGCTGCGCTGGTGGTGGGTTCAATGATCGGCGCGGGTATTTTCGTCCTGCCGGGACAGCTGGCACCCTTCGGCTGGACCGGCCTCGCCGCCTGGATCGCCGCGGGACTGGGGGCCATGGCCATTGCTCTGGTGATCGCCGATCTGACTGCCACCATGCCGGAAGAACCGGGGCTGATCGCCATCTGCGGCCGGGTCATCGGTCCGCTTGCCGGGGTGCTGCTGGGCTGGTCCTACTGGATCAGCCTCTGGTGCGCGACGGCCGTGGTGGCGACGACTGCTGCGAGTTACCTAGGCGCGCTCTGGCCCGGATTGAGCGAAACGCCGCTGCGAACAGCCCTGGCGGGAAGCTTGATAGTCCTTTCAATCACGGCCTTGAACCTGCGCGGTGCGCGGGCCGCCGGCCAGTTCCAGGTAGCCACGACCGTGCTGAAACTGCTGCCACTGATTGCAGTCGTGGTCATCCTTGGCGGGCTGGCGTTCGCAGGTGGAGGGCAATTCTCGGTTGACCGGCACCCGCCATTTGCCAGTTCGCAGCTGACCCCGGCGCTTACCCTCGCCTTCTTTGCTATCCTAAGCTTTGAAACCGCCAGCATGGTGACCGAGCGGGTCCGCGATCCGGCACGCAACGTGGTCCGCGCGACCCTGATTGGCCTTGCCGCAACGATTGTCCTCTACGTGGTGGTCTGCATGGGGATCATCCTGGCCCTGCCGACTGAAGCGCTGGGGGCCTCATCCGCGCCTGTCGCCTATTTCGTCGAGCGGTTCTGGGGTTCATGGGCAGGCAGCGCGGTGGCGCTGCTGACGGCCGTTTCGGGCATCGGCTATCTCAATTCCGCCGTCTTGCTGCAGGGCGAACTGCCACTAACCGCCGTGCGCGGCGGCATGCTGCCCAGCTGGATCGCTCCGACCAACCGGCATGACGTGGCCTTTGCCCCAATGGCGCTGGGCAGTCTGTTCTCGGTGCTGCTGATGATTGGCGGGGCCACCGGGATCGGAGCCAAACTGCTGGACTTCATGCTCCGCCTGACCACTGCCGCCGCGATCTGGATCTACATCGGGGTCGCGGTATCCGCGCTGATGCTGGGACGCCGCCAGATCATGGCCGCGATCAGCATCGGCTTCTCGCTGTGGGTGCTGTACGGTGCGGGTTTGGAAGCGGGCGGGCTGGGGATCGTCCTGATCCTGCTCGGCTTCCCGCTTTACCTTGCCACGCGCCGTTTCAGCTCCGCAGCAGCTTCCTGATCAGCGGGCGGTCAGCCAGGATCGCCTGGGCCGCATTGTGGCCCGGCGCACCGGTCACCCCGCCGCCGGGATGCGTTCCCGCCCCGCACATGTAGAGGCCCTTGATCGGCCCGCGATAGTCGCCATGTCCCAGCACCGGACGCGCCGCCCACAGCTGGTCGAGCCCCATGGAGCCGTGCATGATGTCACCGCCGATCAGCCCGAATTTGCGTTCAAGATCGAGCGGCGAATGGATCTGCGCCGCAATCACGCTTTTCTTGAAGTTGGGCGCGTGATCGTTGACCGTATCGATGATCAGGTCGGCCACCTTGTCGCGATGCTTGTCCCAGTCCACTGCCGGATCAAATTGCTGGCAGAACAGGCTGGCGACATGCTGGCCCGGAGGGGCAAGGCTATCATCAACCGTGCTCGGGATCATGATCTCGACAATCGGCTTCTTCGACCAGCCATGCTGCTGGGCATCGATGAAGGCTTGGTCCATGTAATCCATGCCGGGGGCGATGATGATCCCGGCGGTGTGGTGCTCCGCCCGCTCCTTGCCCGGTAGCACTGCGAAGTCTGGCAGCTCTGACAGGGCAACATTCATCCGGAAGGTGCCCGAACAGGTCTTGAAGCCCTTGATGCGGCGCTGGAAGTCCTCGTCAAGGTCGCTCTGGTCAACCAGCTGGCGATAGAGCAGCGCCGGACCAGCGTTGGAGGCAACGATCGGAGCCACGATCTCTTCGCCGCTTTCCAGCTTCACGCCCTGGACCTTGCCATTGTTCACCAGCACCTGGGCAACTGGTGCTTCAAGGCTGATCTCAACGCCCTGGTCTTCGCAGGCCCTGGCCATGGCCTGGGTGATCGCGCCCATGCCGCCAACCGAATGGCCCCAGGTGCCCAGCTTGCCGTTCACTTCACCGAACACGTGGTGCAGCAGGACATAGGCCGAGCCAGGGGTCGAAACCCCGGCATAGTTGCCGACCACGGCATCGAAGGCGAAGGCGGTCTGTATGTAGTCATGCTCGAACCAGCCATCGAGGAACTGGCGGGCCGACTTGGTGAAGATATCAAGCAGGTCACGCTGGACCGACAGGTCCAGGTTGGCCATCGGCCAGCCCTGCTTGGCCGCAGCGATCAGCGATTGCAGCCCGCCCCCGACATTGGGCGGGATCTGCATGCTGAGGTCGCGCAATACATTGGCCACCTTTTCCAGCGCGGCGTCGTATTTAGGGTAAGCCGCTGCATCCTTCTTGGAGAAGCGGGCGAATTCCGCTTCGGTCCGGCCAGCGCCGCCACCCAGCTTCAGGTAATCGTTTTCGAACGGGAAGAAATTGCTGATCGTCCGCTCGATCACCCGGTAGCCATAATCGTGCAGTCGCATGTCAGCGATCACCTGGGGGCGCAGCAGGCTGACCGTGTAGCTGGCGGTCGAGTTGCGGAAGCCGGGATGGAACTCTTCGGTTACCGCCGCCCCGCCGACCACGTGCCGCCGCTCCAGCACCCGCACCCGCATCCCTGCGCGGGCGAGGTAGAAGGCACAGGTCAGGCCATTGTGGCCGCCGCCGATGATAAGGGCATCGTAAGTCTTGGTCATTGCTTGCTCCAGCCCGGTGCGGGCGCAAAGGGTTGGCGCGCTTCAGGGATCAGCGCGCGGATTTTTCGGGCGAAACTGCGCAGGCAGACTTCGCTCTTGCCGATCGGGCCATTGCCATAGGTCCTGCTCTGCATGCCCTGCTGGACGCGGGTGATCAGCCAGGTGTCCTCGGCATTGACCACGCGGTTGATCCGCCAGTTGGCATAACGCGCCAGCTTCATCTCGCGCCGGCTATCGGGCAGGGCGTAGGCCACCTCGCGCAGCAGGCACTCGGTCGGCGAAATCGGCAGCCACTGCATGAAATCGATCTGGTCTGCGTATATGTCGAAGGCCATGTTCGGCCAAAGCTTGTAATACAGCCAGCGGCCGTGGGCCTCTTCCGGCAGATGGTCCACGCGCGGCAGATGCTCGCGGTAGAATCGTTCCCAGAAGTTCTGCTTCTCGTTCTTGACCACATCGCCATAGAGCCGGTCAGCCCAGCCGTGGGCCTCAATCCGATAGGTCTTGCCGACCAGCCGCGTCAGGCCATCGTGCGCGACCGGGATGTGCAGGTTGTCGGAATAGTTATCGCCAACGTTCTTCCAGTTGACCGCGCGCGGGCGCAACCGGACCGGGGCCATCCGCTCCATCTCGGCAAAGCGGTACTGGCTGACTTCGCCCTCGAACGGAGCCATCATCTCGCTGACGGTCGGGAACCCGCTGGGGGCCAGGTTGACGAAGATGAAGCCGTGCCAGGTCTCCGTCGCGACTGGAACCAGGCCGTTTTCCTCTAGCTTCAGCGCCGGATATTCGCTTTTCATCGGCACGCCCGAGAGGCGCCCGTCCGTCTCAAAGGTCCAGGCGTGATAGGGGCAGACCAGCTTTTTCGCGCAGCCCATCGGCCCTTCGACCAGCCGCATCGCCCGGTGCCGGCAAACATTGGTGAAGGCCCGGACCTGGCCGTCATCACCGCGGATCACCACCACGCTTTCGCCCAGATAGTCGATCGTCTGGTAATCGCCGGGCTTGGGGATCTCGTTCACGTGGCAGACAATCTGCCAGGACGGGCGGATCACCCGCTCCATCTCAAGGTCGAAGAATTCGCGATCGTGATAGATCCAGCCAGGCAGGCTGCGGTCGGCATCTGGATCGACCTCGGGCCAATCGATCCCCGCGACGATGGCTTCCAGCTTGCCCAAGTGACGACTCCCTCAAACCTTGTTGGACGCTCGTACAACAAGTGGTAGGATGCGGCAACCGTGGAGCAGGGCCTTGGACAGGCTCAGGCCGAGCGGGTCCAGTTGAATGCCCCCAACCCCGCTCAGGCCGAGCCTGTCGAAGCCCGCGCGCAACCGTGAATAGCTGCATGACGCCCATTCCCGCCTATCGCCGGTCAGAGCCGGATGCGCGCCGCCTGAGCCTGATCGAGGCCTGCGCCCGCGTGCTGGCTCGTGAAGGGATTGCCGGGGCGAGCGTGCGGACGATTGCAGTCGAGGCCGGGGTCTCGGCCGGCCTTGTCGGGCACTACTTCCCCGGCGTCGATGCGCTGATTGCGGCAACCTATGCCCACACCGGGGCGCGAGTCGATGCGGCGCTGGAGGCGGCGGTAGCGGCGGCCGGCCCGGACCCGCGCGCGCGGCTCGAAGCCTTCGTCACCGCCAGCTTCGCCGCGCCGATCGCCGACCCTGAACTGCTCGCGACCTGGATCGCCTTCTGGAGCCTAGTGCGCGCCCGGCCCGAGATCGCCGCTCTACATGACGAGCAATACGGCGGTTTTCGCAGCGAGCTGGAACGGCTGCTGGCCGACTGCGGCCTGCCCGTCGCCCGGTTGCGCGTGACGGCCATTGCCGTCACCGCGCTGGTGGACGGGCTGTGGCTGGAGCTGTGCCTCTCGCCCCACGAGCTGGCGGCGGAAGAAGCCGCCGCCATAGCCCGGGATGCGCTGGCCGCGCTTACTTCGACAGGGACGGCAGCAGGCTGAAGTAATAGATCAGGCCTGGGCGGATATTGCGGAGTTCAACCCGTTCATTCAGGCCGTGCGAGAAATCGTCGCTGTCCTTGATGAAGACCGGGCTGATGCCATAGCTGGGCACGCCTTTGGCACGGTACCACATCGAATCCGAGGCGCCCGAGCTTTGCGCCGGGATCACTGGCACCTTGGGCCAGGACACGGTCATCGCCTTGTCCACGGCCGCCACGTAATCGGCACGCATCGGCGAGGCATCGCTTTCGGTCGCGGTATCACCAGTCACATCGGTGAACTTTACTTCCGGCACGCCCGCCACCTTTTGCAGTTCGGCGATGATCTGGGCGCGGGTGTGGCCGGGGAAGACGCGGCAGTTGACGTTGGCCGTGGCGCGCTGCGGCAGCGCGTTCACAGCATGGCCGCCATGAACCATGGTCGGCACGCAGGTGGTGCCAACCTTGCCGACATAGCCGGTGCTGGTGCGCAGGGTGGCGACCGCCGCCTCATCGTTCACGTTCGCGGCAAAGGCGCGCATCGCCGCGGCCAGCTTGGGATCGCTTTCGAACTGGGCGGCCTTTTCGAAATAGGCCTTGGTCAGCGGGTTCTGCTCTGCCTTGAAGCGATAGGCGCCGATCCTGGCCAGGGCCTGCGAAAGCTGGGCAATCGCGTTATCGGCGCGCGGGGCCGAACTGTGCCCGCCGGCATTGGTGACTTCCAGCTGGATGTCGACATAGGTCTTCTCACCGCCATCCCAGGTCCAGAACAGCGGCTTGCCGGTGGCTTCGTCAAGCGCGCCGCCCGAGCCATCGGTATTGAGCACCATTTCGGCCTTGGCACAGCGTTCGGCCAGGATCCGGCCGGTCTTCATCGTCGTTTCCTCGTCGCCGGAGAACGCGATGACGATCGAGCGCTTTGGCTTGTAGCCGGCCTTGCGCAGTTCCATCAGGCCGACCATCGCCAGCACTTCGGAGAACTTCTGATCGCTCGCGCCGCGGCCATAGAGGTAACCGTTCTCCACCACCGGGGTGAAGGGATCGCGGGTCCAGTCCTTGGGGTTGGCTTCAACCACATCCATGTGGCCCGAAATCACCAGCGGCTTGAGCTTGGCATCGCTGCCCTGCCAGGTCGCAACCAGATAGGCCGTATCGTCGACCGGGGTGATTTCGATGTCCTTCTCGGCCCAGCCGGCCCCCAGCAGCGCCCGCTTATAAAGCTGGGCCACTTCGGCGGTCTTGTTGCCCTCACCCTGGACTGAGCGGAGGGCAATTGCCTGCTTCGAAAGTTCCAGCACCTGGGCCTCGGCCGCGGCGCTCGGTGCCTTCGGCGGAGCAGCCAGCAGTGGAACGGAAACGGCGGCGGCAGTGGCAGCAAGCAACATGACGGTGCGACGCATGGGCAGATCTCCTTTGCGCTGCTGCCTAGAGCAACGATCCGGGCTTGGGAACTGCCGACGGAACGGGTGCGGGAACCAACCGGCTAACATCTTGGTTATAGGCGGCAATGCCGGTCCGGGTCGCAAGGAAGGGTAATCCATGCACGCTCCTGCTCCCCCGCACCTGGCCATTGGCCGCCCGCTGCGCGTGATGCTTTTGCTGGCCAACTGGGTGGGGGGCGGGGCCGAACGGGTTGCAGCGCACGTCGTCGCCAGACTTGATCCGGAACGGATCGACGCCCGGCTTGGGTTGCTTCACACCCGCGGACCTTATCTGGATATGGTTGCCGAAGACCGGGTAGTGGTGCCTGCGCAGCCAGACCGCTTTGCGCACTTCGGCCTGCCTAACCGCGAACTGTTTACCGTTGGCACGATCGTCGGCGGGGCAGTCCACGCCCCCCGCGCATTTCGCAAGATGATTGTCGATCACCGCCCGGACGTGGTGATGAGCTTTCTCAAAGGCACCGCAATCCTGACCTACCTGGCGCTGATAGGGTTGGGACCGCGCCGACCGCGCTGGATCGCGCGCGAGGGTAACAACGTGCTCACCCTGGCCGAATACGAATCCCCCAACCCTGCTGCCCGTCGCGCCTCGTTGGCGCTGACACGGAAGGCCTATGCCCGCGCAGACGCGGTTCTGGCCAATTCAAGCGATATGGCCGCCGGCCTGATTGGCGATCTGGGGATCGCGCCGGATCGCATGCATACGATCAACAACCCGATCGATATCGCGCTGATCCAGCAGGCCGCCGGTCAGCAGGTGCCGGGCAAACCAAACCGGCCCTACATCATCTCGGCCGGCCGGTTGGAATACCAGAAGGCGCACGAAGTGCTGATCCGGGCCTTCGCCGCCAGCCGGGCCTGGCGCAGCCACGCCCTGGTGATCCTAGGCAAGGGCAGTCTGATCAACGACTTGCACCGGCTGGCCGCGCAGCTGGGCATAGGCGAGCATGTCCGCTTCATCGGCTTTGTCGCCAATCCCTATGCCTGGATGGCGCAAGCGGACCTGTTTGTCCTGTCATCGCGCTGGGAAGGCTTCCCCACGGTGGCCGCCGAAGCCCTGGCCTGCGGCACTCCGCTGCTGATGACGGACTGCAAATTTGGTCCGCGCGACGTGATTGAACCGGGCGTCAGCGGCGAACTGGTGCCGGTCGACGATGTCGGCGCCATGGCCCGCAGCATTTCCGAATTGATCGCCACGCCCGAGCGCCGCGTAGCCTTGCGCGATGCCGGCCTGGCCCGGGTCCAGCGCTTTGCGATCGAGGCGATGGTAGAGCAATACGCCAATCTGTTCGAAAAGCTCGCCCCGGTTCCGGCCCGTTAACCCTTGGCCATTAAGCAGTCCCGCAGCGAAACGCCGCCATCAAGATACTGGTAATTGGTGGCTTTTTGGCGAGACTGCAAGCTCTCGCAGATTCGGACTTGAGGGCGCATCAGCAATGAAACTTGGGTTCCTGGCAGCCGTGGTAGCCGTATTCTTGGGGTTGGTCGGCGCCGCTGGTTACATGCTGGTCAAGGTTCCGCCATCGATAGCATCGGTCCTGACCGAAAGGCCGCACGCGTCCTTCGCCGATCCGTCGGGCAAACCCGTGGCCGGCCCTGACTTTGCCCGTTCGGGCACGGCCCCTCCAATTGCGGCCGATCCTGCCACCGGCGCAGCTCCGGCAATCGCGACAGAACCGGAAGATAGTGCCGATCCAGTGGCCACCCTGCCCTCGCCAGCTGCTGCCGCGCCGCGCAATGACCAGTTCGTGATCAAGCGGATCCTGCCGATCACCGGTCCCATCCGCTACGGCGAATGGCACTGGGACGAAAGTGGCGCACCTGCCAATGCGCCGCTGGTGATGACGGTGGACCTTGAGGCGCGGGTCCTCTCCGTCTTTCGCGGCGGCTATGAAATCGGTGCGACGGCAGTCCTGCTGGGAACCCAGGAAAAACCCACCCCGCTGGGGAAATTCCCCGTCATCTGGAAAAAAGCCGATCACTATTCGCGCACCTATGATGGCGCGCCAATGCCGTTCACGCACCGCCTTACCAACGATGGCATCTCGATCCACGGAACCAAGGTGGAGAAAGGCTATGCCAGCCACGGCTGCATCGGCGTGCCGAATGGTTTCGGCAAGAAGCTGTTCGCCGTCACCAAACTGGGCGACGTGGTTTATATCACCCGCGGCAGGCGCATCGGCAAAGGGGACTCGCTGGTCGGCAGCTGACCCTCAGGCCAGCCCCGTCCCCAGGCTGCGCGGAGTGGCGTCGCCGATCTGGCTGCCACCATCGATGTCCAGGATCGTGCCGGTGATATAGCGTGCCGCATCCGAACAGAGGAATACGGCCCCCTCGGCGATTTCCTCGACCTCGCCCCAGCGCTTCATTGCGATCCGGTCATAATGCTTCTGGCGCGAGCTATCATCCGGCGCGAGCCGCGCCATGCCTTCAGTATTGGCGATCGGGCCTGGCGAAATGCCGTTAACGCGAACA
>JACCDH010101500.1_pt1 | contig 15002 bp, 4 predicted proteins | sample 7442481 | NCBI WGS metagenome assembly JACCDH01 (sample SAMN15323433, study PRJNA562643) | freshwater metagenome | isolation source: river surface water | place: USA:Blue River Watershed | collected 2017-08-15
CGGGGATTATTGCACCGTATTTAGTTGCTGTGTCAGGTGTAAAGTATACTGATACTGCTGCTATGTTATCGCCTTATGCAATTAAATCAAATACGATTGCTAGTATTGATGCAGAGAAAGCACGTGCCTTAGCTGCTGAATTAGTACTCACTAATAATGTTGCATCGAATACGGCGAGCATCACTTCAAATACTACAAAAATTAATTCCAATACAGCGAGTATTACAGCGAATGCTGCAGCTATTGCAGCGGAGACAACAAGAGCAACCGCTGCTGAATTAGTACTTACTACTAATATTGCATCAAATACGGCGAGCATCACAACCAATACTACTAATATTGCATCAAATACTGCGAGTATTACTGCGAACGCAGCAGCGATTGCAGCGGAGACAACAAGAGCCACTGCTGCTGAATTAGTACTTACGAATAATGTTGCATCAAATACGGCGAGTATCACAACCAATACCGCTAATATTGCAACGAATACAGCGAGCATCACAATCAATACAGCAAATATCGCATCTAATACCGCGAGTATTACTGCGAACGCAGCAGCAATTGCAGCGGAGACAACAAGAGCAACCGCTGCCGAATTAGTACTCACTAACAATATCGCATCAAATACAGCAAGTATTACAGCAAACGCTGCAGCAATTGCAGCGGAGACAACAAGGGCCACTGCTGCCGAATTAGTGCTTACGAATAATGTTGCAACGAATACAGCGAGCATCACAATTAATACCACCAATATCGCATCTAACACTGCGAGTATTACAGCGAACGCTGCTGCGATTGCAGCGGAGACAACAAGAGCCACTGCTGCCGAATTATTAAAAGTAAATATTTCTGATACTGCTTTAATGCTTTCTCCATATGCAATTAGATCAAATACAGTTGCTTCAATTAATACGAAAGTAAATATTTCAGATACAGCTTCGATGCTCTCTCCTTATGCTTTGGCTTCTAATGTTTCCAATACTGCTGGCTTAAAATTGAATATTTCAGACACTGCTTTAATGTTATCTAATTATTACAATAAAACAGCATCAGATGCAAAATTGAATTTAAAAGTAAATATTTCTGATACTGCTTTAATGCTTTCTCCATATGCAATTAGATCAAATACAGTTGCTTCAATTAATACGAAAGTAAATATTTCAGATACAGCTTCGATGTTATCTCCTTATGCTTTGGCTTCTAATGTTTCCAATACTGCCGGCTTAAAATTGAATATTTCAGACACTGCTTCAATGTTATCTAATTATTACAATAAAACAGCATCTGATGATAGATTGAATTTAAAAGTTAATATTAGTGATACCTCAACAATGTTGTCAAAATATTACAATAAGACAGCATCAGATGCAAAATTGAATTTGAAAGTAAATATTTCTGATACAGCAACAATGCTTTCTCCTTATGCAATCAGATCAAATACAGAGGCTTCTTTAAATTTGAAAGCACCTTTAGCTTCACCTGCTTTGACTGGAATTCCAACCGCTCCAACAGCGACTACTGGTGATAATACTACTCAAATTGCAACAACTGCTTTTGTAAATGCGAGTATCACGAATAGCACTACTCCGGATGCAACAAATGTTTTAAAAGGTAAATTGAAATTAGCAAATGATTTAGGAGGTACTGCGGATGCACCAACAGTAGAAACAGTGGGTGGATCAACTGCCTCAAATATTAATGCAGCTACCATTTTAGCAAATTCCGCTACTGCTAGTAGTACAGCAAATGCAATTGTTAAGAGAGACGCATTAGGTAATTTTTCAGCTGGAACAATTACTGCAGATTTATTGGGTACTTCAACCAATGTGACTGGTATTGTTTTGGGTGCGAACGGCGGTACTGGAATTAATAACGCTGGAAAAACAATTACTTTAGGTGGTAATATCAATACGGGTGCTGCACTTACAACTACAGGTACAACCCTTTCAAATGCATCTGATATTACATTCAAAACGACTGCTCCAACAGATTTAATTTTGCCAATTTCTGGGACGCTTGCTACATTAACAGGCAATGAACAATTAACTAATAAATCAATTAATGGATTAATACCTACTTCATTGGCTACAGGCTTTTCTATTGCTGGAGGTACAATATCTAAAACTTTAACTGTTAATAATAATGCTACAGTAAGTGGTACAAATACGGGTGATCAAACTATTAATTTAACGGGTGACCTGACAGGCTCAGGTACAGGTAGTTTTGTGACTACGTTATCTAACAGTGGCGTTACGGCGGGGACTTATGGCTCAGCAACAGAAGTGCCAAGGCTTACTGTAGATGCAAAAGGAAGAATCACAAATGTTTCAAATACAACTATTACTGGTGTTTCTCCAGCAGGTTCTACCATGTCAAGCGGTAAGATTATTGTGGGTGATGTAAATAATACTGCTGCAATTGTTGATATGACCGGTGATGTAACCATAGATAATACAGGTGCTACTACTATTGGTGCAGACAAAATCACAACAAGCAAGATTTTAAATGGAAATGTGACTTATTCCAAAATACAAAATGTTACAACTGGAAAAATATTAGGAAGAGTTTCTGCAGGCAATGGTATCGTAGAAGAAATTGCAACAACTGGTACAGGTGATGTAGTTAGATCCATAAGTCCAACATTTACTGGAGCTCCACAAGTGCCAACACCATTGGTAAGTTCAAATGACAACACAATTGCAAATACACAATTTGTTACAAGAGCAATTGGTAATATTTCTGCAAGCTCAGTTTCAGGAGTTTTACCTGGTGCAAACGGTGGTACTGGTGTAGATAATACAGGAAAGACAATCACCTTAGGAGGAAATTTAACAACGAGTGGTGCAAATAATATCACATTCACTACAACGGGAGCAACCAATGTTACTTTACCAACCAGTGGTACCTTGGCAACATTAAGTGATATATCAGGAGGATCAATTACGTCTGGTCAGATTTCTGGTATTATTGCACCGGCCAACGGTGGTACAGGTGTTGCGAATAGCAATACCATTACGCTTGGTGGCAATTTAGCAACTGGAGCAGCATTTACTACAACAGGTACAACTGCTTTAAATGCATCTGCTATTACTTTAAAAACAACTGCACCATCAACACTAATTTTACCAACGACGGGTACAATAGCAACATTAGATGGAACAGAAACATTAACTAATAAAACATTAACTGCTTCTGCGAATACCATTTCTGGTTTAACGAATGCTAATTTATCTGGAACTGCTGGTATTACTGATGCAAATTTAGCTACGATTTCTACTGCTGGTAAAGTATTAAATACTGCAACTACCGCTAGTTCAGCTAATACTGCCAATGCAATTGTTGCAAGAGATGCAAGTGGTAATTTTACTGCTGGTACAATTACAGCAAGTTTAGCTGGTAATGCAAATACATCTACTAAATTAAGTACTGCAAGATCTATATATGGAAATAACTTCGATGGAACCGCTAACTTAGGTCAAGTTATTTCCTCTACATACGGCGGTACGGGCAACGGTTATACAAAATTTACTGGGCCAACCAGCTCAGAAAAAGTGTTTACTCTACCTGATGCCAATGCAACGATTTTAACTACAGATGCACTAGTAACAACAACTCAGGGTGGAACTGGAGTTGCATCTGCTACTGCCAATACATTTTTTGCTGGACCAGTATCTGGGGCCGATGCTGCTCCAAGTTTTAGAGCATTAACTGCTGCAGATTTACCTTCTGGAAGTGGATCTTATATTGCAAACAGTACAACTCAACAAGCCAATTCAAGTTTTAATATTAGCAATACAGGTGTTATTGGAGGAAGCTTGACAGCTGGATCACTGATCAAGCAAGGTGGAACTTCATCTCAATTTTTAAAAGCGGATGGCTCTGTTGATTCGAGAAGTTTTGCAACTTTAGCTGGTACAGAAGCATTGACTAATAAATCTGTAAATGGTGTAACACCTACTGCTGTTACTACTGGATTTACTATAGCAGGTGGTCTTACAAATAATAAAACATTGACCGTTTCTAGTGATGCAAATGTGTCTGGTATAAATACAGGTGATGTAACTTTGTCTGCTGGTCAAAATTATCTTTCGATTTCAAATCAAGTAATTACAGCTTCACCTGTAAATTTATCTGGTTCAAATGTAACTGGAACATTAGCTGCAGCAAGATTTCCTGCATTAACTGGAGACATTACGAATACAGCAGGTGAGGTTGCTACAACAATTAGTACCAACGCAGTAACGAATACTAAAATTGCAGACAATGCAGTAACAACAACTAAAATTGCAGACAATGCAATTAGTTCTGCAAAAATTGCTACTTCAGCAGTGACTTTGGATAAAATTGCATCTATTTCTGTCCAAAAATTATTAGGTAATAAATCATCTTCCGCAGCTGGTGCACCAGGTGAAATTGCTATTGGTACAGGTTTAGCTTTAGATCCCACTACTGGTGTTTTATCAGCAAGCGGATCTGGTGGTACAGTCACAGGGACAGGTACAGTTGGACAAATGCCTTATTGGTCAACAACTACAGGATTAGCAAGTACTCCTAATTTCTTATGGGATAATACCAATAAAATTGTAAAAATTGGTGAAGGTGTTTCTAATGCCGACGTAGATGGTGATATGCCATTTGACGCAGCAACAATGCCGGTGTTAAGTGTCGTAGGAGCTAAAAATAGCCCTACAGAACAAACTATGTTAAGATTGAAAAGGCCATTGTTATATGGAAGTTCTGTTCCTGGCTTAGCTGATTTTGTATTAAGAGGAGGCAATAATACATCTGGATTAGATATTAGAATGAACAACTTTATTGGTTCTACAGCCATGATCAATGTAATGACATTATATTCTCCTGGTGGTTATGTTGGTATCAATAACACTACTCCGACAGAAAAATTAGATGTGGGAGGGAATATTCGTTTTAGTGGCGCATTAAAACCAAATAATTCTGCTGGAACTTCTGGTCAATTTTTAACCAGTACCGGCGCATCAACTGCGCCAACTTGGACAACAATTTCAAATGCATCAACTTCTTCAACAGGTTTATTAACTAATACAGATTGGAATACATTTAATAATAAATTTTCATTACCGGCTTTATCTAGTGGATCCATTTTATTTTCAAATGGAACTACCATTGCGCAAAATAATAGTAATTTTTATTGGGATAATACGAATAGTAGACTTGGTTTATTGACAACTGCACCACAACATACTTTCCAAATTGGTGGAGAAACTGCAGAGAATCTGAAATATGGATTAATGGATTCATATTTCAACACATTGAAGTTAGGTTACAGAGCAACAGGTTGGGCTATTAGGGCTTCTAATAATTCTGGTGTTGCAACTGATTTATTGTTTTCGTATGATAACGGAACAACTAAAACAGATAGAATGACCATTGGTACAACTGGGGGCATATCTATACCTGGCACATTATCTGTGACCGGCTCATTGACTGCAGGAACAGGTAATCTAACTAATTTAGATGTGAATAACGGTAAGATTTTTTATAATGCTTCAGCGAATAAGATTGGTATTCTAACTAGCGCACCAACTTCTATGTTTCAAGTTGGAGGGGATGGAGATTTTGACAATCCATTAAAATATGATTATGCTGGCGAGGTTGGTACACTAAAATTAGGTTATAGAAATAAAGAGTTTAGAATTTCAACAAATACAAGTAGCGGTGTTTTAGTTGGACTAGTCTACTCTTATTATAATGGTACTACAAATACTGAATCAATGAGAATTGGTAATGATGGGCTAGTCAGTATTGGTAATTTGTCTTCAACTAGTTTTAAATTAACTGGAGGTTCGCCTTCATTAGGCAAAGTGCTTACATCTGATGCAAATGGAAATGCATCATGGTCCACTTTAAATGCAGTTTCTTCAGTAGGTGCAATTTCTAGCACGTCTAACGCAAATGGTGCAACCATTAATTCTGGTGTTTTGAATTTAACACCAGCTAGTGAAACAAACGGGGGTGTAATAACTACAGGACCACAATCCATCATTGGAATGAAAAGATTCTTTAGCCCGATAGTTGTGAATGATAATATACAATTAAACTTTTCTGGTGCAGCTGGATCAGGCCTTGAATTTACTGGTGATGGAGATATTGTTGATAACAATGATGGTTATAGTACTTTCCGTTTTACAAACGGTGTGAAAATCAACAATGGAAATAGAAGCTTGGGAACAGCTACAAAAATCACTTTGGGGTCTGATGGTGTCATTGAAACAATTGGTTTAAAATTAACTGGTGGTACGCCTGGTGCTGGAAAAGTATTGGTTTCAGATGCGAATGGTGTGGCAAGTTGGGCCAGTAATTCTCCTGCTTCATTAAGTGGTGGAGTTGCCGGTGCGATAGTGTATCAGTCTGGAACAGGTACTACGTCTTTTTCTGCTGCTGGAACCTCTGGACAAATATTAACATCAGGTGGAACAGGAGCTCCAACTTGGACTAGTGTTTTATCAATCGCTCAAGGTGGTACAGGAACATCTACTCAAAACTTTGTAGATTTATCGACTAATCAAACAATTGGAGGTACTAAAACTTTCTCAAGTGATATTATCAGAGGAGGTGCAAGATTTGGATTAGGTGGTGGAGCTGGTGGAACTGATGGTAGAAACATAGCAATGGGTATTAATGCATTGAGTGCAAATACAACAGGTCAATGGAATGTAGCATTAGGAGCGTATGCATTACAAACTAGTACAACATCTTCGAATAATGTTGCTGTGGGAAATGAAGTAATGGGTGTTAGTGCACCGGGTAATGATAATACTGGTGTTGGTAATAGATCATTGTATTATAACACAGGTTCAAATAATACTGCAATCGGTAGCACTGCATTAAATGCTACTACAACAGGATCTAACAATACAGCTTTAGGTCAGGGCGCAGGTGCAATTATTACAACAGGTTCAAATAATACTTTTTTGGGTAAAGGTGCGAATGCAGATAATGCCGCAAGAACGAATGCTACTGCAATTGGTCAGGGTGCAACTGTATCTGCAGACAATACGATTCAATTAGGCAATACAAGTGTAGTTGCTGTAAATACGAGTGGTGCATTCAATGCCCCAGTGTACACAAGCACCCCCGTTGCTTTAACTCCTGGAGCAACTATATCTTGGACACCAATGAATGGATTGAATGCGAGTGTTACTTTAAATGCAAATAGCACATTATCATTTGCTGCTACACCTCCAGTTGGTTCAAGCGGTACATTGATTGTGACGCAGCCAGCTACCGGAGGTCCATTTACATTAACATTACCTACTGTTGCAGGAAAAACTAATAAAGTTTTAGGTTCCTCTTCTGGTATTACATTATCCACTACGAATAATGCAAAAGATATTGTTAGTTTCTATTATGATGGTTCCGATTTTTATTGGAATGTTGGTCTTGGTTATGGATTAAATCAAACTTTAACCTCTAGTAATTTGGCTGGCGGTGTAGCTGGTGCTATGCCTTATCAAACTGCTGTTGGTACAACAGGATTTACGGCTGCTGGTACTGCTGGTCAGATCTTAACTTCAACTGGTACAACAGCACCAGCTTGGATTACTGCATTGCCTATTTCAAATGGAGGAACTGGTTCTACAACTCAAAATTTTGTGGACTTGACTACTGCACAAACATTGGCGGGTATAAAAACATTCTCAGCAAGTTCTACTGTGGTAAATAATAATTTAACAGTGAATGCAGCAGGAACTTCTGGTCAAGGATTGGTATTGTCTGATGACGGTGATATTGTTGACAATAATGATGGTGCTGCTACTTTTAGATTTTCGGCTGGTATAAGAATCAATGATGGGAAAGGCGCATTGGGTACAACCAATAAAATATCTTTAACTAATGGCGGTAATATTACAGCAACTGGTAATATTACTGCAAATGGAAATTTAATTGCTGGAGCTATTACTTATCCAAATACTGCAGGAACGAACGGCTATGTTTTAACAACTAATGGAACAAATACTGCTACATGGGCTGCTCCAACTGGTGCAATTTCTGGAGGTACAGCCAATACGATTCCCAAATATACGAGCGCCAATGCACTCGGTGCAAGTAGTATAACAGACGATGGAACCAATATTTCTTTTAGCAATAAAACAGTTGCGGGTGGAAGTGCTGCAGTAAATAGTGCATCGATTGCTGCTGCTACTACAGCTTATACACTGCAACAATCTGATAATGGCAAGGTGATTAATTGTGCCAATACTGGTGCATTGACTATCACCATTCCGTCTGGTTTAACTCCTGGCTTTAACTGTATGATTGTTCAAATGGCTGCAGGTTCAGTAACAATTAGTGCAGGGGCAAGTGTTACTATTTACAATCGTTCAAATTATACTAAAACAGGGGGTCAATATGCGATAGCTACAATTGTATCACCAAGTTCAAATGTATTTATTACAGGAGGAGACATGCAATAAAAATGAAAAAGAAAATCTATTCATTAAGCTTTTTGATTTTTTGTTTTAGTTTAATCAGAGCTCAAATGATAGCTCCAAGCTTTCATCCTATGAATTATAGTGATAGTTATTCAAAAACTATTTCTACTATTGAAGTATTAGTCGTAGGTGCAGGTGGCGGTGGAGGTGGCGGAGATCAAACTTATTACGGCGGTGGCGGTGGAGGTGGTGCTGCAGTGACGGCTAAAATTTATATTAATAAATTAGCATCAAATTCAATTTCAATTGCGGTTGGAGGCGGTGGCGGTCTTGGATCCACTTGTGTTACCAATACAGGTGGAGGTGCAGCAGGAACAAACGGCGGCGGTGCTGGTGCACCTGCAGGCAATGGAGGATGTTCTGGCGGTGGCGGTGGCGGTGGGGGATGGTCTGGTGTGTATAGTGGATCTAATTACTATGTAGTTGCAGGTGGTGGCGCAGGAGGTGGAGGGTCGCATGAAGGCAATGCCAATAATAGACCTGCACCTGGTGGTGGTATTCAGACTGGTGGAGCCAATGGAAATAATATGACTGGCGGTGCTGGTGTTCAATATAATTTAGATGGAGGAAGCGGCGGAGGAGGAGGTGGTGGTTATTATGGTGGTGCTGGTCAAGATCCTAATTCAAGTACTTATAATTACACAGGAAGTGGTGGTGCCAATTATTTGCATCCAACTTTTACCACTGTTATTGAAACATTAAATGGCAATAGTGGATCTGGTAATGATGCCGATGGTTTGCCAGGTGCTGCAGTGTCAGCTAGTTTTGCAAGTAATTTTGGATATACCAATAACAAAGGTGCTGGAGGATCAGGTACTTTAATTGCTGGCCCTGCTGGTTCAAATGGAACAAATGGAATTGTGATTATTAGGTATAAGGGGCCACAAATTGCGAATGGTGGTGAAGTGAGCTTTTTAAATGGATATACGATACATACATTCACTAGTTCTGGAAATTTCTCATTTATTTTATTGCCAGTAAAAGGTGCAATTGCACATTATGTGGCCAATCAATTTGCAGTAAGCTCTTCACCAACTCAATGGATCGATCAAACAGGAAATGGTTATCATGCGACAATGAGTGGTATTACAACTGTGACAAATGCAACTTTAAATAATGTAGTTTTAAAAGGCACAACAGCATCTTCTATTACATTTCCAACTTTTGCAAATTGGACAACAACTTCTGATTACACCATTTTTGTTGTTCAGCGTTATTCAGGTTCAACGAATCAAAGAATTTTGACTGATAACACGATTAATAACTGGCTTGCAGGTCATTGGAGTGGACATGTTGGTGTATCACATCATAATACATGGTTGACAGATCGTCCAAATGGTGTCATAACACATGGAACAAATGATTGGATTTTATTTACAGATCAAAATGGACTTTCAAGATCGAATACCTATCAAGTATCAAAATATGCTCCGTATTCGATTTTTGGATTTTCACAATTAGCAATTAATGGCGTAGGATGGAGTGGCGAAAAATCTGATTTTGAAATCGCTGAACTTATTGTTTATCCTAAAGTATTAAATAATAGAGAAATATATTTAGTCGAAAATTATCTTTCTAATAAATATGGTATTGCTTCAACAAATGATGGATTGATGTTGAACTTAGACGCTTCTAATCAAAAATCTTTTGATGGCAATGGAACTACCTGGACAGACTTGGTTTCTGGTAATGAAATTCAATGGTCAACAAGTTATGCGCCAACATTTAAAACAGTTGATAATGTTAGTTGCTTTGCAACAACGCCAACAATTTCGATCACCAGGCCTATTTTGTCTACTGGATATATCAATTTACGAGAAGGAAATGGTGCTTATTCAGTGATGGCCATTTTTAAACCCAACGCAATTACAAGTGCGAAGATGCTAGTTAGTTTAGGCCCTGCATCAAGTACTTGTAATGGATCAATTATTCATCCTATTGGTATTGGAACTGGAGGAAAATTTTCAGGCGGTGCATGTGGCGGATTGGGAACATGGGGATCAAATACTGGAGTAACGCCAACTACGAATAAATTTTGGTGTGTTACAACTACTTTTTCTGGAGGAACTGGAGGAACAGAAAATGTATATGTTGATGGTGTTTTAGATAAAACTGCAACGATGACAACTTCAACACCTGTCAACTCCCTAAATAAATTTGCAATTGGTTGGATGCGTGACGCAGAGCCAAGTTTAAATATGGACGCAAATGTTGCAGTAATATTATATTATAATAGAGCATTGAGTGCGACTGAAGTTGCTGCTTTGTATAATAAGTATAAAGTAAAACTTGGTTTGCCATGATGAGGGTATCGTTTTATATCATTTTATTATGTTGTTTTTGTTTACAAACAAAATTGCTGAATGCACAGCGCAACATGTTTATGGCACATAATGCAACCCCTATTAATCGAGTTAAAAAAAATGGACTTACTGCTGCCAATGCAGCTGCTAATGCGTATGAAATTAAACAAGATTTTCCCAATTCAACAGACGGGCTTTATTGGATCAAGAACAATAATATAAATAATGGAATACCATTTCAAATTTATGCAGACATGACAACCGACGGAGGAGGATGGACATTGATTTTAACCAACATTGGTTATGCAGGTTGGTCTTATGATAATGCAGTTTTAAGAAACGAATTAAGTCCATCTTTGACTGCTAACTATTCTATTGTGCAATGGGCAGATTATATTAAAAAATCAACTATTGGTTTTCAATATATGATGGAAGCTAATGATAGAAATAGATGGGGTGGTATATGGACTGCGAATGAGGCTTATAGCTTTGTAGCAACTGTAAACACTCAAACAAATATTACAAGGAATACAACTTGGGATACGTACGATTATGATTTAAGCAAGACTAATTCAATACAGCCTAGAATGCCTTGGAGGACTATGGCAAATAATGGTTTTTTAACAACGGACGATGGAACTGGAAATTGGTGGGGCACTTTGGTTACAAGTCAGTCAGCTTGGTTTACATCCCCATGGGTGGAAGGCATTATGCCAACGCCTTCTAAAATTTATTATTGGGTTAGATAAACTGTTTTGAAATTATATCATGAAAAAATTTTTATTTTTTTTATTATCCATATTACTAATTCAAAGTATTGCAAATGCACAATTAGTATCATCATCTTTTCAAGGCGTCAATTTTTTGTCCAAGAATTTAGTCAATGCTTTGGATTTTGATGGAGTGGATGACCATGTGCTTACCACATTAGATGTTAACTATTCTGCGATGCCCATTACTACTTGGGAAGCATGGGTATATCCAACGGCCACCGATGCTGAATGGAGAACAATTTTTGGGATAGAAGATATGAATTGGGATCGCAATGTGTGGATCAATAGTGGTAGGTTTTATGCAGGATATGGTTGTAATGGGTGGAATATCACGAGTATCAATTTAAACGAATGGCAACATATTGCAATTGTATATGATGAAGCCAATGGGAGAATGGTTTTTTATAAAAATGGTGTAGCATTTAATTTTACATTTTCTACTACTTGCTCGCATAGTTCTTTAAAAAAGTTTGCTATTGGCGCATCTCAACAGAATGGTCCAAATCAATTTTTTAAAGGTAAAATTTCTGATGTACGTGTATGGAATATAGAAAGAACACAAGCGGAAATACAAGCCAATATGAAAGTCGAATTGACAGGAGAAGAATCTGGATTAGTGAGCTATTATTCATTTAGACAAGGAATACCTAATAATTCAAATACAACTATAACTACACTATATGATGAAGTTGGTTCTTATCATGGTACTATAACTAACTTAGCATTAACAGGATTAACTAGCAATTTTACTTATGGGAGAACAGAAACCAATATTCCAAGAAATAATTTAATAGCTCATGTTAGTGCAGCTTATCAAAGATCTTACAGTGGAAGTGGTACAATTTTAACAGATCTTACTGGCAATGGTAATAATTTTACTATTAATAGTCCTGCTTATTCATCTGGTTATGGAGGTAAGTTGAATTTTGAAGGTGCAAGCTCGCTAATAAGTGTAAATAATGCACCAATTGCAGGTTCGAGTAAAAGAACTATCGCAATGTGGGTATATCCTAAAAATTTTAGTGGATACTATAGTGTCGATAATTTCTTATTTACAGGCTCAAGTGCTAACAGTGGAGGTGCATTTGGTTTATGGGTAAATAGTAATAATATGTTGTATTTCTGGGGCCATAATACTGATTTCACAAATACGAACTTGACTTTAAAGTTGAATGAGTGGAACTTTATAGCAATCTCATATGATGGGATAGGTAAAATGCAAATACATTTAAATGGTGTAACAAATTCTGCGAATTTAACATTGAATACGGTTTTAAATCAGCTTCAATTAAAGTCACACATGAAAGGGGCATTTAGTGAAATGATGATTTATGATAGAGACTTATCACCAAGTGATTTGACATATATTTACAATCGAACTAAATCAAAATATCCTGCACCAAATGGGCTAACATCAAACACTGCAGCAGTCAGTGCACAAGCAATTAAAGCTGCTTATCCTGCAGCTACCGATGGTGTTTATTGGATAGATCTACCAACAGTAGGTCCTAAACAAGTATATTGTTTAATGGATAGTAAGTATGATGGAGGGGGATGGATGATGGCAATGAAAGCAACAACGGGTACAACATTTAATTTTGACGCCAATTATTGGTACACTGCAAATACATTAAACCCAACCGATCTTACTAGAAATAATGCTGATGCCAAATACGATGTGATGAACTATTTTACGGCAAAAGATATTTTTGCAATTTGGCCTGATATAAATGCGTCTGGTACTGAAAGTGGAAGTATTGATAATTTAACCAACTGGACTTGGTTGCAGAATAATTTTCATAATTCTGGCAGTACAACGACCTTAATCTCTAAGTTCGCTGCTTCCCCAACTCAGTCATCAATTGAGACCAATACGACTGGCACTACAACTTTTTCTGGGTACAGTAATACATTTTCAAGGCAGGGAGGTTATATGTTTTATGGTTTCAATTATATTGGCAATGCATCACATAAAGTGAGATGGGGTATTTCCTGGAATAATGAAACAGATCAAGCGACAAATGACGTAAGTGCTGGAATTGGTATGAGCGCTAGATCCTACTCTGCCGGTGATGCAATGGGGTGTTGTGAAACCAACCTTGGAATTAACCGTTCTGCTAGGGTTGAGTTGTATATCAGATAATGCATTTAAGGCTTATTATTTAAAATATTTTAATATATAAAATAATATTATATTATTTATAAATAATTGATTATTAGTGTTTCATATTTGATTTCATCAATTTTTCCTAGGTTTCTGCCTGTATTTGTTAATGGTTCAAGAATGATCAATCTTCAATTCTATTTTGAAATGAACCGCTATGTTAGCCAAAAAACATATAATAAATATATTAAATATAAAATGCTTTTGCATTTTGTTTTTCCTACTATGTTTTCATGCTAGTTCAGGACAAATTAAGTTAAGTTATTCAGTTGGGAGTATCGGGGGCGGCATGAAAACAAGTACTTATAGTAATCCAATATTGATCTCTGGCGAAAACTGTTTTAATATCACCAATGCCCTGAATAAATTTTGGGCAAGCAACACGGGAGAATTTTTTATGAACTGTGTAGTGGATGTTGATTTTGTCAAGTTTAGCATCAAAATTAACCCGAACCCAGTGATCAATTTTGCCACTGTCAAGTTCATTAATAAAATTCAGAATGAAAATAAGATGCGTTTGAACATCTTTAACAATGTTGGACAACCAATGAAGGGAATGGATGTGACTCAAGATCAGTTTCTTTCAGGGTATCGCTTAGACATGTCAGGTTTGCCAAGTGGTTACTATTTTATTCAAATTTCTTCTTCATCACTATTACAGACTTTCAAAATATTGAAAAACTAGTATAACAATTCATTATGTCCAAGCATATATTATTTTTCATTTTTATCATCTTGTCAGTTTGCACGAATAATGTTTTTGGACAAGTTACACCAGATGGAATTCTATTTCAAGCGGTTGCAAGAGATGCAAATGGCAATGCAGCTTCTGGAAGAAACATTTACGCTAAGGTTAGCATTTTAAAAGGAACCGCAACAGGTACAGTTGCATATGCTGAATCCTTCAAAGTTGTTTCTTCTGACGATGGCATTTTCACAATCGTAATTGGTAAAGGAACAAGAACTGCTGGTGCAGCAAGTTTGAATGATATCGTATGGAATAGCGACTTATATTTTGTAAATATTAAAATTGCAATTGAGCCATCTTTGCCAACACCAGGATGGACAGCAGACGCTGAATACCAAGACATGGGAACATCTCAATTATGGTCAGTTCCCTATGCGCTCTTTGCATCTAAATCTTCAATTGCAGATTCTGCATTATCAATTAGTACAATTGTGCCTGGATCAAAGGGTGGTACTGGTGTCAACAATAATGGCAAAACAATTACACTTGCTCAAAGTTTAAATTTCAAAGGGGTTGGGGATATCACTATTACATCCACAGGAG